>Ga0208544_10001580_pt1 | contig 15576 bp, 14 predicted proteins | sample DEB08_DNA_9_FD_184526 | JGI IMG/M metagenome (GOLD analysis project Ga0208544, IMG submission 184526) | Aqueous microbial communities from the Delaware River and Bay under freshwater to marine salinity gradient to study organic matter... | ecosystem: Environmental > Aquatic > Marine > Coastal ... | reverse complement strand
CCCAGGATACGAAACGGCCCAAGGGTTCCAGCCCGCGCCGTTCCGCTTCCTTCGCTTCCATCAGCAGGACAGCCGCAGCCCCGTCCGACAATTGGCTGGCATTGCCGGCGGTGACATATTTGCCTTCGCCCATCACCGGCTGCAACTTGGCAAGGCCCTCCAGGGTCGTGCCGGGACGATTGCACTCGTCGCGATCGACCGTATAGTCGACGATGCTCTCTTCCTTGCTTTCCTTGTCGACCAGCTTCATTCTGGTCTGCATCGGCACGATTTCATCCGCAAAAAGACCCGCTTCCTGGGCTGCCGCCATCCGCTGCTGCGATTGCAGGGAATATTCGTCCTGATATTCGCGGCTGATATTATAGCGCTCCGCGACAATGTCCGCGGTTTCGATCATCGGCATGAAGATCGCCGGGGCAATCTTCAGGATCTCCTGATCGATCGATCCTTCCGGTGCCCGGGGTCCCTGCATCGAGATGCTTTCCACACCACCCGCGACAACACAGTCGGCGCCATCGCCGCGGATATGGTTGGCCGCCATGGCAATAGCCTGCATGCCGGAGGAGCAGAAGCGATTGATCGTCACGCCAGCCGTCGTCTTGGGAAGGCCGGCGAGAAGCGCGGCATTGCGCCCGATATTGGGAGCCCCGTGCGCCACATTGCCGATCAGGCTGTCATCGACAAAGTCGCCCTCCACGCCCGCTTTTGCCACCGCATGCTTGATCGCATGCGCCGCCATCGTCATCGGCGGCGTGATGTTGAAACCGCCGCGGCCCGCCTTGGCGAGCCCGGTGCGGGCATAAGATACAATGACAGCTTCGCGCATGTTCAATTTTCCTTCTGTTTTCGCCGGCAGCGCTCACCTGGAGTGCCATGGACTATTTCAACCCGGATTTATACGAGCCCGGATCAAGATGTCCACTTTTGCGCTTCCATCCGGCAGGAAAAAATCCGGTGACGCAATGCGGGAACAGAAATGCGCCAATTCTGGCAAATGTTCGGGCAATCGAAATATCGTCTGGAGGGATCGGCACCAAGCCCTCGCATTTGGTCCAACCCGGAGGAGCCATTCTCCGGCTTCAAGGACTCGGACCACCATATTTGGTTGCCTATTGGGTCCGAATTCACAATGGTGAGCAAATGGGAAGCCACAATAAATTCTATCTCACCTGTTTTTTCCTCACCAGTCTCGCCGGATCTGCCGCCAGCTCCCGGCCCGTTGATCGCTGCAGCGACGCCCCGGAAGTTCAGCAGCTGGATGCTGAACAGGAACGCGCAAGGCTATATGCGGCGACCGCCATCCTGTCCTATGTTCCCCGCAGCAGCGACATTGCAATATGGGATGCTGATAGCGGCCAGTGGCATGCCGGCACCTCCGGCAGCGCATTGCGATCAGGAGATGCAGTCTGTGTGACAGCCGGAGTCTCGCCCGCCATGATCCGCAGTTCATCTGGCGAAGACGGAGAGATGATAGCGGTAACTGGGGATCAGCAACCGTTCATCGTTGAGGGCCGGAAAATTGCCCTGCCATCATCAATCACCATGGCATGGATGGACGATATCGACTGGCCGACAGGAAGAGAAATGGCAGCCATTGAACGAGGACTCGGACGTGCCGGGCGACAAAGAACGGGCGCCACCCGCGGCATGAGCGTCGGCAGCACTCCGCGCGCCGTCTATCTTGGCGGAGCAGGCTTGCCGGCCGGGATCACAAGACAGAAGATGCTCATCAAGCTTGATAGACAGATGTGGGGATGGTGCAGCACCGACGAACAGGTGATCATATTTGACGGCGAAAAACGCCTTGCGCAATTATCCCCGTTCGAACCGCAAAAGCTGCTTCCGATCAAGGATGCCACGGAAATCCGAATTGCCAGCGATTCCGGAACAGCCCGCAAGATCGCCATTGAATGGATCACCGACAAAGATCTGCCCATTCCGGACTGGATAAAGGCTGCCAAAGACCCATTGCTGAGCGCAATCTGGCTGTCGGAACATGAAAGCGGAGAATATCAATGGATTGGCCACACGATATTGGATGGACTCGCCCAGTCGAGGCCAGCCGCCCTGCACTATCTGGCACACCGCAGCAATTGCGGCAGAGGCTATAGCTACAAGCCGTCACTCGAAATTGTCCGAAACTAGGATTCCTGCATTGTCGGGAATGGTAAGGCTCATCCTGTCTGTTCTGGTCCTGATGTCGGGCGTCACTCAGGTCGCAGCACAACCAGAAGCCGGCGGTCTTCCCGAGATGGTTGAATCGCTGGAGAGCGAACTTGCGGCCCTGGAACAGTCGGCAACCAATGATGAATATGAACTGATGATCGTCCGCGAGCAATTGTCGATTGCTCATCACGAATATGGCGTTTCGCTGAGCCAGGCTGGAGAGCTGGCCGCAGCGACCCAGCATTATCGACGTGCGCTCGCGCTGGATTTGACAAATTTCGGTTCTGATGACCCCGCAATTCTCAAATCCGCCAATAGTCTCGCGACCAATCTGAATTTTCTCGGTCAATATAGCGAAGCGGAAAATATCCTTCGCCGCACATTGATCTCGGCAAGGGCCAATTCCTCCCGCGAGCGCAATCAGCGCTGGACCATTGTGAATACACTGGCCGGTTCCCTGACCGGACAAAATCGCTTGCGCGAAGCCGAGCAAATATTGCGGGAGACCAAGACGCAAATAGAAGGCTCCGAAATTGATATTGACGGCCCTCTCCGCTCACTGATCGAGAATAATCTTGCCCATAATCTGTATCAGAAAAGACGCTATGCGGAGGCAGTCTTGCTGTTTCGCAATGTCGTCGACTATCATCACCGGCAAGCAATGGATAACAATCCTGAAGGCCTTCTGGCCAAACATAATCTGGCGTCCGGTCTGATAAAACTGCAGAAATTTCACGAGGCGCTCGATCTCGCGCAGGACACCTATCGGCAACGCCTCCTGCAGCTGGGCGCAAGCCATCCGGACAGCCTGACCAGCCTGGTCACCCTAGGATTGGCCAGACAGGGAATGGGGCAGTTCGCCGCTGCCATTGCAGACCTGAAACTGGCCTTTGACGGCAGAAAGGAGAGACTGGGACCAACGCACCCGGACACGGTGGAAAGTGCGACGGCAATGGCGGCGGCGCTGCTGGCAGAATCTTCAAACGCAACACTGGCTCTGCACTACGCAGCGCCTGCCGCAAAAATCATCAGAGACAGAATAGCGGCTGCCGGCACCGGTGTGGGTGATCTGGCGAGTTACGCAAGAGAGGTCGAAAACAGCAAAAACCTGCATCGCCTGTTGCTGGAAGCGGCCTGGCAAGCGGATCCTGAAGAATCTCTCCCCGAGGGTTTCGAGGCTGCACAGGTAATCCTCAACGGAACAACCAGCCGGGCCGTCGCGCAGAAGGCCGCAAATCGGGTCGCCGATACCGCCGGGTTGCGCCCGCTGGTCGACCGGCGCCAGACATTGAGTCAGCAATGGCATCGGGCAGATCAGAATTTTCTGGAGCTGGTGGCTGAATCGGATCGGGGAATTTCCAGAAATCTCGAGCTGGTTGCGCAGAACAGGACTGCATTGAGCCAGCAGATTGAGGAGATCGATCGGGAAATTGCTGGCCATGCTCCGGACTATTTTTCTCTGGTCAAACCCGGATCCCTGACAATAGCAGAAGCCCAATCGCTGTTGCGCAAGGACGAAGCGGCCCTGCTCGTAATCCCGACCTCTTTTGCCACGCATCTCATTCTGGTGACTGCCGATGGACTGCTGTGGCATCGAAGCGATTGGACGCAGGCCCGAATTGACGCGGCGGTCGAGCGGCTGCTGTGGGACGTTGGCGCCAATATCGATGTTCCGATCGACAAGACAATGGAATGGCAGGATCAGGGCGAAGGCATTTATCCTTTTGACTTCTCGACCGCCCATGCACTCTATGCTGAATTGGTGACGCCCATCAAATCTGCGCTCCGGGACAAAAAAGTCTTGTTTATTTCTGCGGCCGGCAAGCTGGCGACGATTCCGTTCGGGATTTTTGTCGAGGGAATTCCTGACGGTCCGTACGGTTCTCCCGAAACGCTACGCTCTGCAAAATGGTTCTCGGACCAGATAGCCCAGATCAATATCCCGTCACTGCAATCATTGAAATTTCTCCGCCAGCACCGCCAGGGAAATGACAAGAAGAGGCCAACTCCTTTTCTCGGCTTCGGTGATCCGATCTTGAGCGGCCAAGCGGCCACCCGGGGTGGGCAGCGCGGAGCCAAGTCGGATGATTTGTCCAGCAAACGACTGGACATAATATTCGGCGAAGCTGACAGTAGCGGAGTCATATTGGCCAACCCTGCCGAACTGATGAAACTGGCCCGCTTGCCGGGAACGGCAACCGAACTGACCGCAATATGGAACGCTCTTGGTCAACCGGAACGCTCCTTGTATCTGGCCGGGGAGGCGACCGAAACCCGGGTCCGATCCACCGTTCTTTCTGCTGACGTGATCAGTTTCGCGACCCATGGATTGCTCGCCGGTGAAATCAACGGAATGGCTGAGCCGGGCCTGATTCTGTCGCCGCCGTCCAGTCCGACGTCCACCGATGATGGCTATCTCAGCAGCTCAGAAATCGCTGCACTTACGATTTCGAGCCAATGGGTCATTCTGTCTGCCTGCAATACCGCTGGTGGTGAAGGGGATGACGGAGAAGGATTTTCGGGCCTGGCGAAATCCTTCTTTTTCGCTGGTGCACCATCCCTGCTGGTTTCCCACTGGCCAGTCAGAGATTTGGTGGCCTCACGAATGACAGTCATCGCCTCTGAATTGACAAACCGGGATTCTGATCTTTCACCGGCTCAATCACTCATGATGGCAATGAGAAAGATCCGGAACGATGTCAGCCATGACACGGAAGATGACACCTGGGCCCATCCCAATGCATGGGCGCCATTTGTCATTGTCGGCGACCGATAGAATATCCTGTCCGGTCCCCAATCCCCCTTTCCTACATCACCCCCCATCTGATAAAATTATACCATGACCGTGCCAGCCCATGCTCCACTGCCCGCCCGCAACCGCGCGCGCCACTCCCTGCCTATCCACCTGATTGAGAAGGAGAATATTGATCCTGTGACCGCCAGATAGCCTGCCGCTGCCGCCACCGCTTTTTCCGCTTTGGGGGGTGTGACCCGTGTGACCCGGATTTCAATTTTCCCGGAACAGGCGGCACCGTCCGGACAATTGGTTCGCAAAACAGGCGCCTTTTGCTATGGCCCGGCGCATGTGCATCATTTCCCTCGCCTGGCAGGCCCATCCGCATTGGCAACTGGTCGCGATCGGCAACCGCGACGAGCTGCATGACCGGCCGGCCGCGCCGCTGGCGCGCTGGCCGGATCATGCGCATCTGTTGGCGGGCAAGGATGTGCAGGCAGGCGGCACCTGGCTGGGGGTCTCCGAACAGGGTCGCTTTGCCGCGGTGACCAACCTCAGCGGTCATGGCCCGGCGGACAGCAGTCGCGCGTCGCGCGGCGACCTGCTGAAGGACTTCCTGTCCGGCGCGGGCGGTCATGATGATCTGGATGTTGTCGACTTTGCCGACTTCAACCCGTTCAACCTGATCACCATCGCCGGCAACGAGGCGCATGTGCATGCCAATCGGCCGGAGCCGGTCAGCCGGCGTCTCGAGCCGGGCATCCACGGCCTGACCAACGGTCCGCTGGACCGGCCATGGGCGAAAGCCGGGCCCCTCAACGCGGCTTTGGCGGACTGGCTGCAAAAGGGCTCGCGGGCCCCCGATCTCCTGCTCGAGATCCTGGCGAACCCGTCGACCTATCCGCTCCCGGATGCGACAGACGCGGGATCGCCGGCGCAGCTGGAACCGGCCAGCTCCGGAATATTCATCCGCAATCCGCTATATGGCACGCGCTGCAGCACGATTGTCGCCATCGACCATGCGGGCAACGGTTCGATCCTGGAACGGCGCTACGACGCGTCGGGCGAACGAACCGGCGAGAATCGACTATCCTTCATCTGGCCGCGCTAGGATATTGCCGGCAGACGGCATAGAAAATCCGTGCATGTCGCTTTCCGGATTTTCCGCTATGCAAGTCTGATGGGTTCAAACCGGTTGAACAATAGCCCTACGGTCTTCCAGCGCCTGTCCCCGGACAGCACGCGCAGCTATATGTCCTTTGCCATCGGGCTGGCGGTCTTTGTCGTCGGCACCTTGGCGACCTATGTGGCGCAGAACGCGGATCGACCGATCAGCGCGGCGTTGGTCTATGTGCCCGCGGTCACCATAATCGGTGCCGTGAACGGCCTGCGCGCGGGGCTGCTGGCGGGCATCGGCGCCTCCTTCTTCTACAACTTCTTCTTCAGCGAACCCTTCCTCAACTTTAAGGAAGGCCATGGTCTGGGCCTGTCGATTGCCTCCGGCTTTGCGCAGGCGTTCGGGGGTGAAATCTCCGCGCACAGCCCCTTGGAAATGGGCAAGGGGACAAAGATCATCATCAAGCTCCCGGCTCTGGCCTGCCCTTCAGAAAGCATCGGGAAATGAACGCAAGAATATTGCTGGTCGATGACGAGACCGCCCTCATCCGTTCGCTGCAGCCGGTATTGATCGCGCAGGGCTATGGCGTTGATTCGGCCGGAACAGCTGCCGAAGCCCTGAAAAAAGCGAAGGAGACGGTATTCGACATCATCTTGCTCGACCTCGGACTGCCCGATGCCGATGGCAAGGAAAGACCGGATGCCCTGGGCGCGGACGAAACAGCATGGGCGCTCAACCGCCGCGCGGTAACGGTCACGGTGCAATAGAACGCATGACCGAAATCAGGCCGAACATCCTATGCTCGTGAAATAGGAGCAAGACGGAAACCGGCCAGCGGATCAGGCAACGTCCTGCTTTTCCAAGGGCTTGCGCTTGTTGAAAATATCGGCGAGCGCCTCGGCCCGTTCCTTGCTCAGGTCCTTCCTGGCAGCAGCGAACACTTCATTCTCTTCCTCGTCCATATGATGCTCGAGCCGTTCCCTGAGCGTCTTGAACCGCGTCAGCCATCCGGTGCTGCTGTGTCCCCCGTCAGCATTCAATAGACAGACTGGCCGCATGAAATAAGTGAGTGTTTTGGTTTCATTGCAGTGACTGTAAGGAACGAAGATGAAAGCAAAACACTCAAAAGCCCCCGCGGAGCGGGTGGTGAAAGATATCCGCAGAGCAACGCGCAAACAGTATAGCGCGGAAGAGAAAATCCGGATCGTGTTGGAGGGCCTGCGCGGCGAAGATAGCATTGCCGAGCTATGCCGCCGTGAGGGTATCGCGCAGGGCGTATATTATAAATGGTCGAAGGATTTTATGGAGGCTGGCAAGCGCAGGCTCGCTGGCGATACATCGCGCGCTGCCAATAGCGACGAGGTCCGTGATCTTCGAAAGGAAGCCCGTGATCTGAAAGAAGTGGTTGCCGAACAGATGCTCGAGAACCGCCTGCTGAAAAAAAGCATGATCGGGGATGGGGAAGGCGAAGAATGAGATATCCTGCATCAGAAAAGCTCGAGATCATCAGGCTGGTCGAGAAAAGCCACCTGCCTGCCAAGCAGACGCTGGACAGGCTGGGCATTGCCCGGCCTACCTTTTACCGCTGGTATGATCTGTATCAGCGTTTTGGCGAAGAAGCGCTGGAAGATCGGTGTCCCGGTCCGCGCCGGGCATGGAACCGGATCCCGGAGGAGGTGCAGGACAAGATCCTGGATATGGCGCTGGAACGCTGCGAGCTGAGCCCGCGAGAGCTGGCTGTGACATTTACTGATGAACAGCGCTACTTCGTGTCGGAAGCCAGTGTTTACCGCCTGCTCAAGGCCCATGACCTGATCACCAGCCCGAAATTCATCGTCATGAAAGCCGCCAGCGAGTTCAAGGACAAGACCACGGCGCCCAACCAGCTGTGGCAGACTGATTTTACCTACCTCAAGATCATTGGCTGGGGCTGGTATTATCTGTCGACGATCCTCGATGATTACAGCCGCTATATTATCAGCTGGAAGCTGTGCACGACCATGCGCGCAGAAGACGTCACCGATACGCTGGAGCTGGCTCTTGAGGTATCAGGCTGTGCGTCTGCGCATGTGCTGCACAAACCGCGCCTGCTCAGCGACAACGGGCCGAGTTACGTTGCGGGTGAACTTGCGGATTATCTGGCCGACAAGAAGATGCGCCACGTTCGCGGTGCACCGTTCCATCCGCAAACCCAGGGCAAGATCGAACGCTGGCACCAGACCCTCAAAAACCGCATCCTGCTCGAAAATTATTATCTGCCCGGCGATCTCGAAGCGCAGGTCGAGGCGTTCGTCGAGCATTATAACCACCAGCGTTATCACGAGAGCCTGAAAAACGTCACACCCGCCGATGCCTACTTTGGCAGAGCGGAATCCATCATCAAACAGCGAGAAAGGATCAAACGAAAAACCATCGAAGATCGGCGCTTGCAATACCGCAAGATCGCCGCCTAAAATCAACCAACCAGATGGAACCAAATACTCGCCTATTTTAAACCGCCATATGTCTCAAATTATCTGACGACGGACAGCCGACCAACTTGCGCATCATCTCTGGCATGATGGCATCGGGTGCAATCGCCTTGATTGTCGCCATCTGGGCCATGAACTTCGGCCGCTGAATTGCTGGCGGCATGCAACCAAATCGATGCTCACAGCTATTGATAGGAATATATTTCAACAGCCAAAGGAACCTGACATGCGTTTCATCATCAGAACCATTGCCGCTGGCGCCATTTCGCTGGCGGCCAAAATCATCATCAGGAAGATACAGGAAAAGAAGCAAGGCCCGGACGATGGGACTGCCTATCGGGCTGACTGAAATCGACCCGGTTACGACTGCCGCGATATGATGCCGGCAAACGCATCATCGGCCCGTTTGGGATCGAGAATATCATTGTCCGCCAGCCAGGTTTCCACGCTGCCGATATCGGGCGTCTGATACGGACGAAGCAACCGGCCCTTTGCCCCCAGATTGCTGATGGTTGCGATCAGCGAACCTGTCTCCTCGATTGATTTGCGCACTTCGCTCTCTTCGGACCCCAGATGTTCTGCCAGAAGATCGTTGCGTATCCGGGCGATTTGCGCCGCCGCCGTGCCATCGCGGGCCGCAGACGCGTCGATCGCGACGTCGCACTCGCTGTCAAAACCGAGCGAGCGATTGTTGAAGTTCGACGATCCGACGCGGATATATTGGTCGTCCACGATCAATATCTTGGCGTGAACATAGATCGGCGTGCCCGCCGCATTGAACGGATGGAACATCCGGAACCGGTCCTGCCTGTCCCGCGCCCTGACCGCTTCGTAAAGTCGCGCGCGCGTCGAATCCATGATTTCCGATTCAAGCCAGCCCTCGGCGCTCTGCGGATTGACGATGATGACTTCGGGGCCGGATTCTTCCGATAGCCGGTCCGCGATCGCCGCCGCAATGCGTGCGGAGGCAAAATACTGGCTCTCTGCATAGATGAAATGCTTCGCCGCCGCGATCAGGTCAAGGCAGAGATTCTCGATTTCATAGACGCCCTGCTGATCGTCCATCTCCGGCAGGGAGCGGGCGACGGCCATCGGACAATCGGTAAATTCGGGCTCCAGTCCCGTTGGCCAGCAGTCGGCGCGCGCGGTGACTGCATTTGGCTTCTTCCCGCCCGCGTCAAGCCAGTGCTGCACCGCATATTCCGATAGGGCGCGGGCGATGTCGCCCTGAACCGCCATGGCGGCATCATGCCATGGGCCGGCGTCATTGCCATCCGGCTGATGGCGATGCTCGTGACTTTCCTCATGGGCCCGGGTATCCCAGCGGTTATTTGCGACATCGATGCCGCTGCAAAATGCCGTGTCCTCATCGATCACGATGACCTTCTGGTGATGGGCCGCCCCCACCGGATGGTGCGCATCAAGCTTGAAATGCACGCGCGGATGAAACCACCAGCGGATCAGGGTCAGCAGACTTTGGGCGCGCAAAAGGGTCTTCAGAGCCCCGGTATCCCAGCGCAATATATAAATTTCAAGCTCGCGATTATTCTTCAGCAACCAGTCGAAATAGTCGCCTATCCGCAATGGCCCGTCGGGCAATTCACGGGTATCATGCATTTCCACCCGTTCATCGAAATCCCAGCCGAGCAGCAGGATTCGCTGCTTTGCCTGCGCCAGAGATTTCCGCACCGCGCGAAAATAATTTTCGCCGTCGACCAGCACCGCAGACCGGTCGGCCTGCTCTACGCGCCAGCAATTATGTCCGGGCTTGAAAATATTCGACATGGGCGATCAACCTTTCCAGTCGACTGGAGTTCCCGCTACCACAATATTAAGCGCGGCCCATCCGATATTTGCACGCAGTGCATGAATGAAGGAAAGATGCCGGCAAGGCCCGTTCCCCTGCATCAACCATATGTTGAAAAAGGCAAAGCCGATGGCTTACTTTGGATATTGATGATATTTCCCGTGGCTCCGGCACGGTTGGCACGGAGTCCGTTGTGTTGCGCAGCGATCACGGCGCGGTGAGGAGAAATATGATGGTTGCATCGACATCGTTTCAAAACCAGGTTCAGTCCGTGGATGCAAGGCTCGATAATGGCACTCAGGTCTGCCTGCGGCGCGTACGCCACTCCGATCTTGACCGGATTGAAAAGGGCATCAGCCAATTGTCCGACCAGAGCCGCTATTTGCGCTTTTTCTCCGGCTCCAAGACCATGCCACCCTCGGTCGTCGAACGTCTGGCGAGCGTGGATGGAACCCATCATCTCGCATGGGGCGTGGTCAATATGGACGAGCATGATCATCCGGCAATCGCCGCAGCGCATGTTTTTCGCGACGACGAAACCAGCGATGACGGCGAGTTCGCCATCGCGGTGCTGGACCAATATCACGGCCAGGGCGTCGCCAGGATTTTGATGACCGCGCTGTTCCTCGACTGCTATTGCGAAGGCCTGCGCCAATTGCGGATCGAAATGCTGCGCAGCAACAAGAAGGCCTACGGGCTGATACGGTCGATCGGGGCGACGCCTTGCGCGATGGAGGGGTCGGTGGCGCAATATCATCTCGTCGTCGAGGACGCGATTTCGGCGCTGCAGGAAATGGATGGCCCCGCCGCGATTGCGGATGTCATGGCGTCTTTTGCGACTGGCTGAAAGCCGGACGATGGCAGCATCAGGCTCAAATAGCCTGGCTGGCGGAACCAACCGACGGCTGCGGTGTTATTGGCTGCAATCTCTGGGCGATGTTTCGATTCACCTTCGATCCAGAGGTTTGCGCCGGAAAGCGCGATCCCGGCCGGTTGTGTATGTCGAGGAGCGCGTTTTCTGGCGCATCATCAAGGGCCGGTATCGGTGAAACGGTGCCACCGCCCAGTGAATGGCATTTTCAGCCGTTGCAGCTGGCGATGACCTTTTGCGACCGCGCCTTCAGATCCTTTATGTCCGGCTGGTGGACGATGATGTCGAGCGCGCGCGCCAGCGCATCGCGGGATGCCGCTGATGCGGGGGCAGAAAATATATCCGGCCATGACTGGGCCAGCGCCAGCAGGCACTGCTGGATGCGCTGATGCACCTCCACCAGCCCGGCGCCGTCACGGGCAATTTTCGTGAAGAAATCGGTAAACAGGTCGCCGGTTTCAATCTCGGGACCGTGCACGCGCGAATAGCCGGGGTCCTGGGGATCTGCGCAGGCTTCCGCAAAGACCTCGAAACAGCGCAGGCCGCTGTCCAGCACCGAAATGGCCGTGCCCGGATCATTGACGGCGGGCGAAAGGGCCCGGGAGGCTATTTCGGAAAGCACCACCAGCCCGAATCGGGGATCCTGGTCAAAACTCCGGTCATGCTCGACCAAAATGGCATCCCGAAACGGCTGCGGATCAAGTTCGTTCACATCTTTGCCGGACAGATAGAGCAAGGGTCGCGCCGGATAGACCAGCTTCCCCGGGTGAATGGCGAGATATACAATGACACCATGTTTTTCGGCGGTTTCTTGCAACAGCCCCATGTCGACCGAAGTGACCACACCGCTGGCAATGTCGCTGCGGATGGCCAGCGCATCCCGTGGAATCTCGACTGGCGGCTGCGCGTTCAAGAAGGGGTGCTGGCCATGCCAGCCGAGCGCTTTGGACGTTGCCTGTTCGACCCGCTCGATCAGGTCATTCATCCGCCCGAAGGTGGACAATTGCTGGATCCAGTTGATCAGCGTTCCGGTGATCAGGACTATGACCGCGATCGTGGCGAAGAACAGGATTATGCGGCCGCGATCATCATAATAGCCGGCGGACAGTCCGATGATGCCGACGATGCTGAACAGGAACGTGCCAAGAAAGGTCGACAGCGCATTTTGCGACCGGTCATCGGCCAGCATCAGAGCGATGGTGCGCGGCGTGGCGGTACTGGTCGCCGAGCTATAGGCCGACACCATGATCGAGACGGAAAATGCGATGACCGCCAGCATGCTTGATGCCAGAATGGTCAGGATATCGCCGACCGAACCGCTGGCGATCGTGAGGTCCGCTTTATAGGGTATCAGCGGGCCGATCCACTCCGCCGCCGTCGCGGCGAAAATCGCGGCGACGCTGAACAGCATCGCCCGGAACCAGATTTTTTCCGGCAAACGCGAAAGATATTGTTTCAATGCAACGATCATGAACCGCTCTCTTCTGGCTGCGCGATGGCGGGCGACGCGCAAGACCGCGCAATCCGGCACGCAGTATCTGTCCCGCTTCCCATTCTCAACATGCCAAAGCGATAGCCTTCTTTTGCTGCCGCTGCCAGCGCGGCCTTCCCCATTCGCCGGACCGGGACATCGCGACCAATCGCGGCAAGAAACTGTCCATGGCCTTGACAGACCAGAGCCATGGCGTCCGCTGGCACGGTCAGGCTTTCCAGCAATTGGCGAGATGGTCGTCGGTCATCCCGATCGCCTGCATATAGGCATAGATGATGGTGCTGCCGACAAAGCTCATGCCGCGCCGCTTGAGCTGTTTGGAAATGGCATCGCTGGTCGGCGATGTGCTGGCCATTTCGGAAAAATGCACCGGCCGGTTGATCGGCGGATCGCCGTCCAGATGGTTCCAGAGCCACGCATCGAAACTGCCAAACTCCTCCTGCATATCGAGGAAGACCCGTGCATTTTTCCGGACAGAGAAGATTTTGAGCCGGTTGCGGATGATCGCCGGCTCTTCGCGCAGGGCCTCCAGTTCTTCGTCGCCCATCGCAGCACAGCGCCCGATATCAAATCCGTGGAAAGCCATGCGATAGCCTTCGCGTTTGCGCAGCACGGTCTCCCAGCTCAGGCCGGCCTGCGCGCCTTCAAGGATCAGATTTTCGAACAATAGCCGGTCATCATGGACCGGCACGCCCCATTCCCGATCGTGATAATCGCCGTAAAATTCCTTGCCCGACTGTCCGCCGAAGCAGCGGTGCTTTCCGTCCGTTCCGATCACTATCATGGCGGAGGATTAGCGGCACCGGCGGATTTCGACAATTTTATTCAGCAGGCTAGATGCCCGGAGTGCTTCCCTGCGCAGGCGTCCACCAGCCGATCCGCCGCTTGACCTTGTTGAGCAGTCGCGGGATCGGTGCATTGCGGTCCATCCATTCGGCATAATCCTTGTAGGCCGGATCGCTCAGCAAATGTTTTTCCTCGGTCTTGGCCCGCCAGTAATAGACGCCGCTGACCGCTGCCATCAGCACCGTATTGCGGACAAGGTCGGCGGCGCTGCCCGAGGTCACCAGAAACGGCATGCTCGCCAGCCACCAATAGGCGTTTTTCGCAACATAGGCGGGATGCTTGGTCCAGCCATAGGGACCGTGGGTCAATATGCCGCGATGGGTGAGGTTGGAAAAACGCAGGCCGAAGGCGACCGTCGCCCAGGCATAGACGGCGGTAAGCAATACCAATATCCCGCCCCAGATCCAGAGGATGGCTGGCTGGCCGTCGAACCAGTAGGTCCAGTCGGCGATGTTGACATGATAGTCGAGCGGGCCGTTGTCGCCCATGAGAATGAACGGCGGATAGCACATCAGGGCGGCGACCCAGGCCGCCAGGTGGGGATTGGCGGTGCGGATATGCGCATCCAGCGGCTTCATCGTCAGCAGATAGCCGACCGTGGCAAACTGGACGTCGACCACGAACATCGCGACGATCAGCCAGCGGGCAATCGCCACCGGATTGTCGGAGATTTCCCGGAGATCCAGCCGGACAAGTTCGCCGAATCCGCCGGGCACGATCGAGATCATGAAGGCGAGGAAAAAGCCCTTTACCGCCCAGGCCCGCAGATGGTGGTAGACCTGTTCGCGATCCCATTCGCTCCTGCCGCCGGTCAGCAGCTGGCCAAGATGCCAGGCGCCGTCGCGCGGTTCGATGGCGAATCGATCCATGAACAAGACATAGGGAATGGACAGCGCGAACAGCCACGGCGCGACTGTCTCCATCATCTGCATCGAAAATTGATATTGCCCGGTCCAGTACCAGCGACCGACACAATAGATGGTCGCGATAATCCCCCAGGTTGCCCAGAGACCGGCCAGCTTCACCAGACTGATATCGAACGTGTCGCCCAGCCGCTTCGGATTGTGCCAGTCGATCCCGGTCGATGGCCGCAAGTGAACCTTGTCCATCAGCAGCGACCAGACCACCATCGGCAACGCGCAGGCGAGACAGGCGGCAAGCGCGGAATAGGGGCCGTCCATGCCATATTGCCGGGCGATCAGGATCCAGCAGGCCAGTCCGATCAGGCCGGCCACGCCGACGCCATGGGAAACCGCTGACCGGGGGCGCGGATCATCGCTGGTAGTTTTGCGTCCAAACATGCGCCTGCTTTAGCCAATAATGGTAAGCAAGCGGTGAACAGGCTGATTCTGGGGAAAAATACGCCGATTGGCCTAGGAAATTCGCGAACGCTCCTCTATATCCTCTGGTAAAGGTGGATGGAATCAATTCGATGATAAAACACGGGAATCTCATGAAAAATATTGGACTTTCTCTCTCTGTCGCCATCCTGGTAGTCGCATGCACCAATGGTGATGACGCGCAGGCGACCGGCAACTCCGGCGAAGAAATGCAGGCGCTGAACGATATTTCGCCGGTCGACCGCAAGCCCTTTGAAACGGCAGAAATTGCCAGTTTTGACGAGCCATGGGCGATGACCTTCCTGCCCGATGGCCGGATGCTGGTCACCGAAAAGGCCGGCAAGTTGCAGCTGGTCGACGCCAAGGGGCAGAAAACCGAAATCGGCGGCCTGCCCGAAGTCGACTATGGCGGTCAGGGCGGTCTCGGCGACATCGTTCTGTCACCCGATTTTGCCACGAGCAATATGGTCTATCTGAGCTGGGTCGAGGCAGGCGAGGATGATACGCGCGGCGCAGTGGTTGGCCGGGCCCGGCTTGAACTCAAAGGCCAGAAACCCGCCTTGAAAAACCTGCAAATCATCTGGAAACAAAATCCCAAGGTCACCGGCCGGGGCCATTTTTCCCACCGCATCGCCTTTTCTCCCGACGGCAAATATCTGTTCATCGGCTCGGGTGAGCGGCAGAAGTTCGACCCGGCCCAGGACATGGCTGCCAATCTCGGCAAGATTGTCC
>Ga0208544_10001572_pt1 | contig 15632 bp, 7 predicted proteins | sample DEB08_DNA_9_FD_184526 | JGI IMG/M metagenome (GOLD analysis project Ga0208544, IMG submission 184526) | Aqueous microbial communities from the Delaware River and Bay under freshwater to marine salinity gradient to study organic matter... | ecosystem: Environmental > Aquatic > Marine > Coastal ... | reverse complement strand
ACAAAGGAGGTGTTAGTACCTTTGCTGAAGAAGTCTTTGCCGACTCGGTAGAGTCGATAACTGGCGGCGAACAATGCGGTGGATTTTACTGTAGTACTGGCAACAGGCCGCAGCGGCAAGTGGCGAGCGTTGCTTCCAGCACATCACCAGAAGACCCTATCAACGATGGTGAGGGCGACCCAATAATCGACGGACCAATACCAATACTCGACGATGAAATAGTGGTTAGCGTGCCAGAACCCTCCAGTGTTTTGTTGGTGGGTTTTGGTTTAGTCATGTTACTGCTAACCCGAAAAAAGAAGCTACGCATCGCTCAAGGCTAATGCTGGGTTAACTGGAACTCAAAAATTTAACCGAGCTACAAAAAACATGAGTTATAAAAAAACCGGCCAAGCGATCAAGCGAGGCCGGTTTTTTTTAACTCATTTTTATAGGCTACGATTGTTTTATTAAACTCGTAACCGCAGTCATAAAAGAGCCTTAGTTCATTATGTCGTACGAAACAGTCACACCATAGGTTCTAGGCTGGTTGCGGTAGCCAAAGTAACCACCGGTGTCGCCTACAGATGGGAATGCGGTAGTAACACTTTCGTGGTCGGTGACGTTACGGCCCCACACCGAAAAAGCCAAGCCGGCTTCGGTGCTGATGCCCGCACTCAAGTTAAGGTTTTTAAGGTCTTCAGTAGCCACAGATTTAGGTACGTTATCGTTAGTTTGTACTTCATCTTCATACTGGTAATCGCCGCGCACATAGCCGTCTAAGCCGTTAGACAAAGTAAAGCTATAGGTGGCCGATGCAGACAGGCTAACTTCATGAATGCCGGCAGGTGTTTCGCCGGTGAGCGAGCCTACGTTATCTAAGACGCCATCGTTGGCATCAAGAGCGCTGCCAGGTGGCACAGCCGCACCTTCAAACTCGTCATACTCAGGATCTAAAAGGGTTCCGGCTAAGGTTAAGCGCAGTGCATCTACTGGATAGTAAGCTAAATCAAACTCAATACCTCTAGAGGATTGCTCTCCAGCATTGACTAGATTGAAGCCTGTGCCAAGAAAGACGTTTGATTGAAAACCTTTTATGCTTTGATCGAAAATTGCTACGTTGAGCGAGCCTCGGTCAAAATTAGCCTTCAAGCCCAATTCATAAGCCTTAGCATCTTCTGGTCCCGCGAATCGCGTGCCCGGAGTGACATTGTTTACCGCATCAGCACCCAATGCAGCGATTGTTGCCGCCGAAGGTCGAGAATCACGGCTTAAGTTCCAAGACGTTGCTTTAAAGCCCGTTGAGACACTGGCGTATACGTTGACGGTATCGTTCACCTCAGCAGCTAAACGAAACGCATAGGTAAGTTTGTCATCCTGACTTTTGCCATCTTCTTCTGCATTAGGATAGTTTTGCAATGGGTTTAAAAACTGCAAAGCTGAAAAGTCGGAAAATGCACCGCCAGTGAAGTCGTTGGCAGGATTTGCTGGACAACCTACCGCGGCCTCTAAGCATAAAGATGAAAACAAATCGGTATTCGCTTGCACTAATGTGGCTTCTTTTTCATCGTCGGTGTAGTTAAGGCCAAGTGAAGCGGTTAAACGATCACTAATATTCCAATCAGCTTGCCCAAAAAATGAATAAGCTTGGTTATCTAGCGTGCTTACTTCATTAACAAGGCCACCAGCAGGAAAAAAAACTGCTCCTGGAATAAAGCCTTCCAAAGTCGCTATCGCGGCTATTGGACTAAGCCCGCCTGATAAGTCACCTCTTTGGTTTACGATTGCTGCATAGAGCTCATTTGGAAGCGGTGTTCCAGGTGGTCCGGTAACAGTGTCACTAGGAATTAAACCCGCATTCAGCGCATCTAAAACTGCACTGTAGCCTGCTGCCCATGCCAAATTATCAATGAATGCTCGAAAATCGTCGCCATACTCCAATCGATTTTCATAGTCGATTTTCTCATCGAAGTAAAAGCCGCCAATCATCCAATCAATTGCGTTATCACCGGTTGACGTTAAGCGTATTTCTTGGGTGAAGGTTTCAATGTCGGTTGCGATGGGGTTGTTAATAACATTGGCCGTTGTGAAGTCAGCATCAATAGAGGATTTTGAATCGACCTTGCGAAACGAAGTAATCGATGTGAGTGCGAAGCTATCAAAATTTTGGTCCAGCTGCACCGACACACCTTTGGTAGTAATTTCATTCGAAGGGTCGGAATTGTGCTGAACACTTAATGCCAAAGGCTGGTTGGCATTAACCTGTGCACCCGTCCCGGTAGGCATAGGATCAAATCCACCGTAAAAGGCACTCAATCCATCTAGGGCGGTAAAAGGATTCTCATTGAGCAATGATTCTGCTTCCGATTGAAAAATATTATTAACGCCACAACATAGCTCATCAATCTTATCGTAATCGGCAATAACACGAATGCGCGTATCATCGCTGGGGTTAAATACTAATTGGCCGCGAAGAGACATACGATCGCGATCATTCAGATCAGATCCTGTGGCTTCGTTTTTAATGTAGCCATTGCGGTTGTTAAAGCTACCCGATAAGTCAAATGCGATGTTGTCGGTGAGCCCGCCTTCCACCTGTGCTTTAAAAACGGTTTGATCGTAGTTGCCTACGGTGGCGGAGATTTTACCGCGTGACTCGCCATCGGGCGCACGGGTTACCACACTAATAACACCGGCTGAAGCATTCTTGCCAAACAAGGTGCTTTGCGGGCCGCGCAATACTTCTACGCGTTCTAGATTGGGTAAATCGCCAATTTGTGCGGCTGAGCGTGAACGATAAACGCCATCAATAAATACACCCACCGAAGGCTCAATACCTGGGTTGTTAGCGCCATTACCAAAACCGCGAATAATAAAGTTGGTATTGGCAGAGTTTTGCAGGGTATTGATACGCAGCGAAGGCACGATGCTTTGCAGATCACTAAGATCTAAAATTTGCGCCTTTTCGATAGCATCGCCAGAAATGACTGATACGGCTACCGGTATTTCTTGCAGTGTTTGTTCTTTTTTAGCTGCGGTAACGGTGACTTCTTCAATAGTTCGATTTTGCGCGTGGGATACCCCGGCAATGACTAGGCACATGGCCGAGGCAGCAAAGGGTACTTATGTGTTTTTGTTTAACATTTTCTTGTTCTCCGTTGCTTTAAATTAACTGCTGCTATGAGTATAGAATCGGTTCCCTGTTTTTGCCGTGTATCTGCATGTATTTATTACAAAAAACATCAAATTACCATTTTTAAATATGGCCTAAATCGCTTGGCTATTTGAAGGGTGATGGTGGATGATTATTGCTCTAATAATGGGTTGATGGGTAAAGCTAAGAGGCAAATTGCGCCGAGCTGTTTTTATGCCATTGGCCCATGTTAGGTTGGGGCTTACTGCGCGGCTTTACGCGTTACTGTGGCTTGCTATATCAACAGGTTAGGGCGTTGGACGGCCACCCCGACCTTGTATATAAAATGTACATTCAGGCCGTTTATTTTGAAATTTAATCATTATTAGAGTTGGAGATACCCTTGCATTACTTACCCTGCCCCGATAAGCAAACGGTTATAAAAATGTTGAAGTTAGAGCCGCACCTAGAGGGCGGTTACTTTCGACGTACTTTTCAGGCTGATCATCGCGATAAGCTCGATTTACCCATAGGCGAGCGCTTTTGTTTGACCTCTATCTTTTACATGCTCACGGCCGAAGCTAATATTGGCCACTGGCATTGCAATTGCTCCGACATCATTCATTATTTTCACATGGGCGCGCCCATTGACTACTTTATGTTGCACCCTGATGGCAGTTTGCAAACAGTAACGTTGGGGCCAGATTTAGCTAAAGGCCAGCAATTGCAGTTAATAGTTAAGGGCGGGGTTTGGAAGGCATCACACCTGCCGGCAGGAGGCTACGGCTTAATTAGTGAGGCGGTGGCGCCGGGGTTTGATTACAACGATATGACGCTAGCTAAGCAGGCGCAGTTATCAGAGCAGTTTCCAGAGCATCAAGCGCTTATTAAGGCGTATACGCGCAATTAAACGACAAGCTGCTTATTATTCGGTTTGTTCTTTCAGCGCTTTTACTTGGATTTGCGCTTTTTTGACGCGCCCAGCATCAGCATGGCGGAGCCTAAAAACAGCAAACCTAAGCCGCCCAATGCGGGTACGTTTTTACCTAAACCTAAAATAATGGCTGCCGTGGTTTCCTGATCGGCAGGGTCTGTAGGGTCACCACCCAATATCAATTCAAAGTCGTCGCGCACGCCATCACCATCCTGATCATTGTCGCAGGCATCACCTAGCGCATCGCCATCTAAGTTAGCCTGGCTTGAGTTGGCCACGTTAATGCAGTTGTCGGCGCTATTAAAAACGCCATCGCTATCATCATCATCGCCACTTGGGGTGCTATCACAGGCATCCCCAATCAAGTCACCATCGGTGTCGGTTTGATCATTAATCACTAGCGGGCAGTTATCGGCGTTGTCGCCAATATTGTCGCCATCGGTGTCCAGTTGCTCGCTAGGGTCGGTGGGGAAAGCATCGGCATTATCGCCAGTGCCATCTTCATCGGTGTCGGTGGTTTCTGTAGCGTCCTCCGCAAAGCTATCGCAGGCGTCGCCGGCGGTGTCACCATCAGTGTTTGTCTGATCATTACTGATTAATGGGCAGTTATCTTCACCATTGGTAAAGGTGTCGCCATCAACATCAATGTCGCACGCATCGCCCGTTAAATCGCCATCAATATTCTCTTGCGCGGCATTGGCCACAAGCAGGCAGTTATCTAGGCTGTTATCAATGGTATCGCCATCGATGTCGGTGTCGCAGGCATTACCTGCTATATCAGCATCCAAATCTTCTTGATTGGGGTTTGCATTAATGGGGCAGTTATCATCGTTGTTGGTAATGGTGTCGCCATCAATATCAAGGTCACATGCGTCGCCCTCGCCATCAACATCTAAATCTTCTTGGCCGGGGTTGGCATTGAGAGGGCAGTTGTCGGCGCCCACTTCTGGCAATGACCCAATACCATCATCATCGGGGTCGCAAGCGTCACCCAATGCAAAGTTGGGCGTAGCGCTATTTGACTGGTCTTGGTTTGCTGTTGCTGGGCAGTTGTCAATGTCGCCACTGATCGTGTCGCCATCGGTGTCGTTGTTAGCGTCGTTAGGAAAGTCATCACAGATATCACCAAGGTTATCGCCGTCGGTATCTTGCTGGTCGAGGTTGGCGTTGCTAGGGCAGTTGTCAATGTCGCCACTGATCGTGTCGCCGTCGGTGTCGTTGTTGGCATCGTTAGGGAAGTTATCGCAGACATCACCAAGGTTATCGCCGTCGGTATCTTGTTGGTCGAGGTTGGCGTTGCTGGGGCAGTTGTCAATGTCGCCACTGATTGTGTCGCTATCGCTGTCGTTGTTGGCATCGTTAGGAAAGCTATCACAGACATCACCAAGGTTATCGCCGTCGGTATCTTGTTGGTCGAGGTTGGCGTTGCTAGGGCAGTTGTCAACGTCGCCGCTCACCGTGTCGCCGTCGCTATCGTTGTTGGCATCGTTAGGAAAGCTGTCACAGGCATCGCCTATGGCATCGCCATCAGTGTCTTGTTGATTTGTATTGGTATTGTTGGGGCAGTTATCGATATCGCCACTGACGGTATCGCCGTCGCTGTCGTTGTTGGCATCGTTAGGAAAGCTATCACAGACATCACCAAGGTTATCGCCGTCGGTATCTTGTTGGTCGAGGTTGGCGTTGCTAGGGCAGTTGTCAATGTCGCCGCTGATCGTGTCACCATCGCCATCATTGTTGGCATCGTTAGGGAAGTTATCGCATATATCGCCAATACCATCGCCATCAACATCTTGTTGGTCAAGGTTGGCATCATTAAGGCAGTTGTCAATGTCGCCGCTGATCGTGTCACCATCGCTGTCGTTGTTGGCATCGTTCGGGAAGTCATCGCAGACATCGCCGAGGTTATCGCCGTCGGTATTTTGCTGGTCGAGGTTGGCATTGTCAGGGCAGTTGTCAATGTCGCCGCTCACGGTATCGCCATCGCTGTCGTTGTTGGCATCGTTCGGAAAGCTATCACAGGCATCGCCGAGGTTGTCGCTGTCCGTATCTTGTTGATCGAGGTTGGCGTCATTGGGACAGTTGTCAGTATTGTCACCAACGCTATCGCCATCAGAGTCTAATTGCTCAGCCGGGTTGCTCGGATAAGCATCACAAGCATCTCCAGTTCCATCGCCATCCGTATCTACTTGATCGTTGTTGATGCTAGGGCAGTTATCGTATTGGTCATCTATGTTATCTGTATCTTGATCGTTGACTGGAGTTAGAACCTCAATGGTTACCTGATTAATGGCGGCGTTAATACGTAATACATCATCATTGGCGCCGCCAGATATATTAGCCAAGAAGCTGTAGTTAAACTCCGCACTACTAATGGGGTTAAACATAATGGGCAGTGCTTCGCTATTGAGTGCTTCGCCGCAGCCATCGTCAATAAAAATATCGTTACGAATGTTAAATCTATCTCTGTTTGCTGACGTGCATCCGCCTGAGTTGCTGGCTGGGTTGTTTTTTACCTGGAGCGATTGGCCGGGGTTTATGGTGATGCTGCCAAAATTATAAGTTGAGCTCAGCGCCTCATATTGGGAGCCGGCGGAATCACTTATACTGGCAGCTAGCGACGGGTTATATAAAACCACCGCCGAAACTGCATCACCCACAGCAAGAGTGTTGCCGGCCCAGGGGGATGCGCTAACGGTGTTGTCGCGCCAGCTATTGCTGGCAACTGGATCACTGGTGCGCTCAATTAATGTGGCTATGGTTCCTGCAACCGTAAGCCTAACTATTGAGTTGGGTGGCGTGGCGTTAATGGGGTCAGGGTCGGCCCCGTCATTAAGTCCATCGTCATCAGTGTCGGCGTCATTAGGGTCACTATCAACTCCGGGGGTGTAGTCAGTAGGGTTGCCATCTGCATTGACTTCGTCAAAGTCAGAAAGGCCATCATCATCAGAGTCGGTATCGTTAATGTCGGTGCCTAATATAATTTCTGTTTCATTACTGAGTCCGTCGTTATCGGCATCAGCTTGAGCGGCAACTGTGATCGTTATTAGGTCGCACTCAGTGTTGTTGTCGCTATCGGTGACGCAAGCGCCAATATCATAATCCCCATCGGGCAGTGTAGGCTGCCAGTCGCCAGTAACGTTATTTACAAAAGTAAATGTTGGGTCACCAATAATGCGATAAGACCAATCGAGAGCGGCAATCAAGCCATCTTCAATGTCGTTAGCACTGGCAGTAAAACTTTGTTGGCTGACATAAAAAATGTTGCCGTCGCTAGGTTGTGTGATGGTAATAGAAGGTGGGTTATTTGGCGTTACATTTAGGTTAAATTGTTCGCTGCCGACGTTGCCGTTGCTGTCAGTGGCATTTACAGTAATGGTTACAGTACCGTCCGTGCCCGCTAGAGGTGTAAGAAATAATGTTCTTAGTCGAGCATTGCTGACGCTTAGTCCGCCGGCAGCGGTTCCCGAAATGGAAAGAGCACTATTAGGCAAAATAGATTGATTGGATGAGGTGGCAACTATTGTTAGTTCAAGATTGGCTGAGGCTCCAGTGTTGAGCTCATTGTCATTATCCTTTACTACAAATTCTATTTGGCTTGTTTGACCGGCTAGTGCCGATGATGTTTTGAAAGGGCTTACTACGGGTGTATCGCCATTAGAAAATGTTTGCCAGCCAATATCTTCTAGTAGCTGTTTGGCTAAGCTAATGTCTGGCGCGCCATCGCTCGTGTAAAAAGGCTCCATTAATTCGTTAGGTGATACGGTATTGTTGAAGTGTGATACTGATGACCCAGAGTTAACAACACTGGGCGCATAATGCTGCACATGATCACCGAGTCTGCCTTGGTTTAATATGCCACTTTGGGCGCGTACTTGTGGCCCAACCCAGTGAAGATTCGGTCCATCTGTTGCTGAGTTGGCTCGCTGGCTATCGGTCATATTTCCCCAAGTAAGACCGCTAGTATGATCTTCTAGAAATGTCATAAAAATATCATTTCTATTTTGCAAAACCTCTCCGGTGGAGGAATTGACCAGCGATAGAAAACCAAGCCCGTGCAAAATTTCATGCAACACAATGCCTAGCAAATCGAATTGCCCGCCGGCAGGTGAGTTATCCAATCCCAAATAAAAATTCGATGTGGCGCAGGCTGCATCAGATTGGAAGCTCATGCTTATGTCGCTTAGGTTGGTGTCAACGTCTGAACCGTTATACGCGTTGTAGAGTGCAATGGGGTGCCAGTTTTCTCTGACCGCCGTTGGTAGAGCGCCAGCGGCATAAAAAGTGGTGGGACCTGCGCTGCCAAGAATGGGGCAATCTTTGTCTACAAAGCTGCCGTCAACTTCGATACTTACGGAGGAGTCGATCACTTGCGCCAGTATATCGGCTGCATACTGCATGACGATTAATCGTTGCTCACCCAGGGTGGTGCCAGAGTTGCCTCCAATAGGAACTGCTGGCGACGTATCGTTAAGCCCGCTGCCTGGCGCATCAATGTTCACGATATTGATAGCAGTGGCTTGAGCGACTGGCGTGAAGTAAAAACTGCACGCTGCGCATAGGGCAGTGATAAAGAGTGATTTAAATTTATTATTATTGATCATTTGATTTGTCAGCTATTGGCTATTAATCGCTAATGGCTATCTTCCTCATGATGCTTTAATGGGCAGCGGTTCTGTGATATCCACCATGATCGCATTGCCATCCTCATCTATCAGGCCTATTGGCACAGCAAAGGCTCGGCCGCTTACATCAATCGATACGGTATCTCCAACCACGCGCTCTTGGTACGTTTGGTTTTTTGGGTTGAGCATATCGTTAATAGTGTTACGCATCTCATTGCTTATTTGTTCATTCATTAGTTTTTCAATATCAAGTGCTGAGTATTCCTTTGCTACGGTTTTTTTGTTTTGATTTGTTGTTGGCGCATCGCCCAGTTTTTTTTGATTGGTGGCTTTGTAGTTGGCGATTTGTTTTTTTAATGCTTGAATTTTTGTCGTTGTATTATCAGGCGCTACAGCCTCTGCCATTTGATCGGACGGCCGTTCTGTATGGTGCTTATTGCCCGTTTGACTGGCCGAATTAAATGTTTCTGTGGGAGCAACAAAAATCCATAGTAAAGCACCCGCTACAATCGGCAATGCGACAAAGAGAGACTTAACGACTACTGCGCGTGGCGGAGTCTGAGAGAGTTTACCCATTGAGACCGTTTAATCCTTGTAAGCTAAGATCTTGTGTGTCTGCGGACTCTTTAGATTAGCACGACGCCAATTTATTTTCGACTTTTGTAGTGTGTTTTGCGACAGGCGTTCAAATATTTGAATTGGGTCACAGAAATCTAAGTTATTGTTTTGAATGTGTAATTTTTAAAATTATTGTGCATCATGATTTTTGACTGCGTTTTCTTACTTAATTTGTTCAACACTGGTGGTGATTGCTGCTGAAAATCTATTTACTCATGGCGGGGGTGAGGCTCTCTAGACCAATACTTTTGCAGGTTTAAAAGCTGAAATGATGAGGGTATTTAGCTTTATGCAGTAAACCTGGCCTCACGATTCCTGCCGTTCTCCCCCGAGAGCGCACAATGCTTTATCTGCATTTTCAACAATCAGATTTAGCCTACACTCGAATCGGGTATGCAGGTTTCAAGGCCAACACTAACAGTGATGATAGCTGCCGCCTGCGAAAATTCATCAGGAATTTTTAGGTCTCTGACGACTTGGGGGCAAAGGTAGGCTGCTGATGTGACCTCCTCAGTGTCTGGAAGCACGACGATGAATTCTTCGCCTCCGCAGCGGGCTAATAAATCGGTGGGTCTTTTAATAGTGGTTTTCAAAGCAGATGCTACAAATCGAATTGATTAGAGTGGGGTTTTTTATCGTGACTAAACAAAATTGCGATTGATCGTAGTGCTTCACAGTTGGCCTCTAACTCTCGGTTTAATATTGCTGCGTGGTTGTCAATTGTATTTTTGAACTCCAAGAGTGATTGTTGTTGCTCAATTTCTTTGTGGCTTTTATTGTCTTCATAAATGAGGTGGGCGCCGCTGGATGAAAGAGCAAGTCCGATAATACAAACCAAATATTAGCCAGCTTTGGTTTTATGTTAATAAGTATAGGCTGGAGCTATTCCAACTATACAGTCATGATTTTTACAGATGCGAAGAGCAACACAGCATGCAGAAAGTGTTGGGGGCCGTGGGTGTGGCTATGTCTATCTAAAGAGTGCATTGGTTTGGCTCGCTCCCTGCACAGGTTAGGTCAATCCTTTTTCAGAACACTACTGCTAATGATCTTCACTCTAGTCTATCTTCAGTCGTTGGGGCGACAATTAAGGGATCACATTGCCCGTAATCCTTATCATTTGTGGCACTGTGCGGCTGTAAAAAATTTGATGTCTGGCATCTCGGGGCTTTTGATAATAAGATGCCTGCCCCAAGTGTATTGAATGTTTAGATCGCTTGTTTTGCGCGTGGCGCTGCAGTCGTCAATATATCGCTGGCTTGTCGCCAATCCCTTGATTTAAAGCCACCCAATAAGCGTACTGTTCGTTATGTCAAAGCTCCCTCCTGATTACAAATTCATTGACCTATCGGACTATGGAAGACCGTTTGCGCGATGGATAGCCAACGGATTCAAAAATACGCGAGTTACACCCGTTGATGTTACAGGGATGTTTATTATCGCAGGGCTGCTTGCCATTTTTTGCATGTTTAATCAGCAGTATGAATGGGCTGCGTTCTTTTTAATTTTAAAATCTATTCTTGACGCCGCCGACGGTGAGTTGGCGAGAGTAAAACAAACGCCCTCTTATACAGGTCGTTATTTAGATTCGGTGTCAGATTTAATACTCAATGGTTTATTTTTATTGACCATCTGCATCATTACTGATGGTTCGTTGATGTTGGCATTTTTTGCGTTTTTGGGCATTCAGCTGCAAGGCACGTTGTATAACTATTACTACGTTATTTTGCGCAATAAATTTGATGGAGATAAGACTAGCCGAGTATTTGAGGAGGGCGCGCCTAAGGCAATGCCGGGAGAGAAGCAGCGTAACGTTGATATTCTTTTTTGGATGTACACGCTTTGCTATGGCGCTTTCGACAAGGCTATTCATCTGCTCGATCCGGGCGCTGAGCAGGCTAGCCATTATCCTAAGTGGTTTATGACGGCGGTTTCTTGTTGTGGTTTGGGCTTTCAGCTCCTGATTATTGCTGTAATGCTTTGCATTGGCTGGGCCGAGCATATTCTGGCTTTTTTTATTGCTTATTCTGTTTTTATCTTCGTTTTCATCGCTATTCGAAAATGGATCAACAGAGTTTAGCGCAAGAAAAGGGTGCCCCGTCGACCGCAGTTACATACCACTGCCATAAGTGTCCAGATTAGTAGTTTCACTTGCGCGTATCGTTTGAAAGGCCTGCGCATAGGTAATTAGCTGTTTGAGGCAGTAATCTAAGCGCCCCTCCAGATAGGTTTGTGCCGACGGGTCGTTGTCAGCAGGGTCCGCATTAAAAACAGCTTCAACTTGCCGGATAATTAGATGCTCTGGTAAATAACAAATACGATTGTTTTTGTAGCTGCTCATGCGTAACTCGGCAATGGGGTAGGCGCCACCGGTGCCGGCTGAAATACCTACCAACAGAGCGGGCTTGTGGGCCAGTTCACCGTTGCCCCATAGCAAAAAGAAATTCTTCAGCCCTGCTGGAGCCATACCATGCCATTCGGGCGCAATGATAATGAATGCATCGCTACTGGCTAACTGCGCCGAGATCGGGGTGAGTCGCTCCTGCCATGCCTCATCGCCACTCCAAATAGAGGCATCCCACAGTGGCAGTGGGTTGTCGGCTAGGTCGATCACTGTTGTTTCGCAATGCTCGGGTGCTCGTTCGAGTAGCGCGCTCATGACTTTTGCAATTTTGCTACTTTGTGACTTGGCTCGGTGGCTGCCGGCAATTATGGTTACTTTCATGGATGGTGCCCGTTGGAGTGTTGGTTCAGGCGAAGGAATATACCAGATTCGGTGGGCAGGGCTTTGTCAAATGATGAAACTTGTTGATTCTGATTGGATGCCAAAGGCTTGAATCTCGATTGTGGGTACTCGGTATTCATCCGGCCCTGGCAGGTTGCAGCCTAATTTTCATGCGATTTAGTTTTTTTGGGGGCATGCCCTGATAATTTTCGCCTGCAATCTGCTATATTTAATCTCATTAAAGCAGTTGTCTTAATTGGACTTGGGTATAGTTGGTCAATGCACTAGAATTCACTTTCTGCAGCCCGATGGTGGCTTGACCCCCCATTGTGGCCATGTATTTGCTTTAGCCGCTTAAGCGTGTGGCCAAGGCAAGCCCAATCGAAAATCATGTCGCCCTCACCACGGCGTCACCCAGTAATTTTTTCAGGTATATAAAACATGCAAGATCATGATTCTGATGCGCAAGAGACGCAGGAGTGGCTCGACTCGTTAAATGCGGTGATCAATCACAGTGGCCGAGGACGTGCGGCTGAACTGATTTCGCGGCTTGCCGAGAGGGCCGTTGATTTGCGTGTTAGTTTGCCACCGGCTATTACAACGCCTTATCGCAATACGATTTCGCCGATTCACGAGAAAATCATGCCCGGCGATTTGTTTATGGAGCGCCGTATTCGCTCGCTCACGCGCTGGAATGCTTTGGCCATGGTTATGCGTGCCAACGACAATGACGAGGGGCTTGGCGGACATATTTCTAGCTTTTCATCCGCGGCCACTCTTTACGATGTGGGCTATAACCACTTTTTTCGCGGTACCGATGATCAGCAAGAAGGAGACTTGGTGTATTACCAAGGCCACATATCGCCGGGTATTTATGCGCGCTCGTATCTTGAAGGTCGTTTGACTGAAGAGCAGCTCGATAATTTTCGGCGTGAGGTAGACGGCAACGGTCTGTCTTCTTATCCCCACCCGTGGTTGATGCCAGATTACTGGCAGTTCCCTACAGTGTCGATGGGGCTTGGTCCAATACAGGCTATCTATCAAGCTAATATTATGAAGTACCTCGACCAACGTGAGTTGGCCACTCGAGGCGACCGTAAAGTGTGGTGTTTTTTGGGTGATGGTGAGTGCGATGAGCCTGAGTCTCTCGGCTCAATTGCAATGGCCGGCCGTGAGAACCTCGATAATCTTATTTTCGTCATTAACTGTAACCTGCAGCGTCTTGACGGGCCAGTGCGAGGTAACGGAAAAATTGTCCAAGAGCTTGAGGGCATATTCCGAGGTGCAGGCTGGAATGTTCTGAAGGTTTTATGGGGTCGTCACTGGGATCCGCTGTTAGAAAAAGATCAAACAGGTTTGTTACAACAGCGTATGGATGAAGTGTGTGACGGTGAGATGCAAAACTATAAATATAATGGCGGTGCTTACACGCGCAAACATTTTTTCGGTAAGTATCCTGAGCTATTGGAATTGGTGAGTGATTTAACCGACGACGATATAATGAAGCTCAATCGCGGTGGGCACGATCCTTTCAAAGTTTACGCGGCTTATGCGCAGGCTGTTGAGCACAAGGGCCAGCCTACGGTGATTTTGGCGGGTACAGTTAAAGGCTATGGTACAGGCGTAGCGGGCGAAGCAAATAACGAAACGCATTCATTGAAAAAGCTCGATTTGCAAAGCCTCAAACAGTTCCGTGATCGTTTTAATATTCCGTTAACCGACAAAGAACTTGAAAGCGTACCTTATTATCGGCCAGCGCCTGACAGCCCTGAGCTGAAATACATGCACGCACGGCGCCAAGCATTAGGGGGCAGCATACCGCGGCGTCGCTCTACGTTTGAACCCATTGGCGCGCCTGATCTCAAGGCTTTCTCTGGCCAGTTGAAAGGCTCGGGTGAGCGTGAAATTTCCAGCACTATGGCCTTTGTGCGAATCCTCTCGACGTTGACCAAAGATAAAGTGTTAGGCGAGCGGGTAGTTCCTATTGTTCCTGATGAAGCCAGAACCTTTGGTATGGAAGGGATGTTTCGTCAGTTGGGTATTTATTCTTCGCAAGGTCAGCTGTATACGCCGCATGATGCTGGCGGCATTATGTATTACAAGGAAGATGCAAAGGGGCAAATTCTTGAAGAGGGTATTAACGAGAGTGGTGCTATGTCGGCATGGCTGGCATCAGCGACTTCTTATAGTGCCCATAACGCCCCACTAATCCCATTCTATATTTTTTACTCTATGTTCGGTTTTCAGCGCATTGGCGACTTGGCTTGGGCTGCAGGTGATAGTCAGGCGCGTGGATTTTTAATAGGTGCAACTTCTGGCCGGACCACACTTAATGGCGAAGGGCTGCAGCATCAAGATGGCCATAGCCATTTAGTGGCGTCGACTATACCTAACTGCGTGTCATATGATCCAACCTACGGTTACGAGCTGGCGGTGATCGTTCAAGATGGCATGAAGCGGATGTACGAGCTGGAAGAAAATCGGTTTTATTACATCACCACCATGAATGAGAACTATGCGCATCCGGAAATGCCCTTAGGTGCAGAAGAGGGCATTCTTAAAGGCCTGTATCAGTTGTCTCAAAGTAAATCTAAAGCGAAAAAGCGCGTCCAGCTCATGGGCTCTGGGGCGATATTGCAAGAGGTGCGCGCAGCCGCTGATTTGTTACTAGACGATTGGGGTGTTGCTGCTGACGTATGGAGTATGACCAGTTCAAATGAGTTGCGCCGCGACGGTATGGCCTGCGAGCGCTGGAATATGCTTAATCCTAGTGAGAAGCCACGCGTGCCTTATCTAACGCAAGCGCTACAAAAAAGCGGCGGCCCATTTATTGCGGCTACTGACTATATGAAAGTCTATGCCGATCAGTTGCGGCCTTATATTCCGGGCACATATAAAGTGTTAGGTACCGATGGCTTTGGGCGCAGTGATACGCGCGCTAAGCTGCGGTATTTTTTCGAAGTTAACCGTTACTTTGTCACTGTGGCGGCGTTAACTGCGCTCGCAGAAGAGGGTGCTGTTAAAGCCGAAGTCGTAGGCGAAGCCCTAGTTAAGTACGGGATATCTGGTGATAAGCCTGATCCAGTGACCATATAACAGTGTCGAACGTTACATGACATCAGTTGCATGCAACATCAGGGTATGAATGTTATCAGGCACTAATTAATTTATAAATTACGAATCGAAAAGCGCTAGCGAAATTTGCGCAACGTAATCAACTATTGGGAATGACAGGCGTGAGTAAGCAAACAGTAAAAATTCCGGATTTAGGCGGCGCTTCAGATGTTGAGGTGATCGAGCTGTGTGTGACTAACGGTGATACCGTGTCTGAAGGCCAGTCTCTAATTGTCGTTGAGTCTGACAAAGCATCGATGGAAGTGCCAAGTCCTGCAGCGGGAAAAATTGTTTCAATTGAAATTTCTGAAGGTAATACTGTTTCCGAAGGCGATATTATATTGTATTTAGAGGGTGATGCAGCTCCTGCAGTGCCCGACGCGCCGTCAGCCTCCACAAGTGAAGAAGAGCCCGCCGCTGAGGAGATGACTTCAGCGGTTAGTGACGATTCGCCGGCAGTCGATGCAGTGGTAGCGCCAGTTGCACAAGCTATAGAAAAAATAG
>Ga0208544_10001570_pt1 | contig 15647 bp, 13 predicted proteins | sample DEB08_DNA_9_FD_184526 | JGI IMG/M metagenome (GOLD analysis project Ga0208544, IMG submission 184526) | Aqueous microbial communities from the Delaware River and Bay under freshwater to marine salinity gradient to study organic matter... | ecosystem: Environmental > Aquatic > Marine > Coastal ... | reverse complement strand
TCTTCCTGAGCATCATATCATCGGCATGATGCTGCCGGTCGGCAAAGCGCTCAAAGACGCTAATACACGCGGCGGCCAGCTCAAATACGACGAAGTCGTAGTTACGGACGGCTTTTAAGCGGTGCGCCGCTGGTTCAAATCTTCCATGATCCCAGCGGGATCTCGAAACCAAAGCAAAGCGTAGAAGCGACACTCCTGTCGCTTTATCACCGAACCAAAGCGAAGCGTAGAAGCGACACTCTTGTCGCTTTATCACTGAATCAAAGCGACAGGACTGTCGCTGCTACCCAACATGCTACAGGCAGGCAAAGACTTCGAGTATTTCAACCCGCTCGCTGAGGTTGAAATGCTCGAAGCTAACCTGCCACATTGGCACCAAGTCGGAGCACTCTACTTTGTCACATTCAGGCTCTCCGATTCGATTCCTCAAGAAAAGTTACACCAGTGGAAAAACGAATTTGAGTTATGGCTGGCTCGCAATCCGAAGCCTTGGAATCTAAATCAAATCGACGAATATCAAACACACTTTGCTCGTAAGATCGAACTGTGGCTGGACCAAGGCTACGGCAGTAACCTACTACGAGAGCATGCCTACGCGAAAATTGTCGCAGACTGTCTACTCAAATTTGACCAAGACCGCTACAAAATCGACTGCCACACCGTAGCCTCGAACCATGTGCATGCACTCGTACTGGCAACACAAGGTAATGAACTACCCGGCATTCTGAAAGGCTGGAAAGGCGTATCAGCACGAAAGATTAATCAATTGCGACGCACCACAGGCAACGTTTGGCAAAAAGAGAGCTACGATCACATCGTCCGCAATGCGGAAGCACTTGAACGAATACGAAAATACATCCTGAATCACAAAGCGTAGAAGCGACACTCCTGTCGCTTTATCACCGAACCAAAGCGAAGCGTAGAAGCGACACTCTTGTCGCTTTTTCACTGAACCAAAGCGACAAGAGTGTCGCTTCTACACAAAACGCGTCCCCGCCTAGCCCTCTGCACGCACACGTGCGTCTGCCTCGATCGCGGCGAGCACAGTCTGCATTTCGACTGCGGCCACGGCCTTCACCTTGATCAAGTCTTCTGGGTCAAGTACTTCGCTGCGACCAAACACGTAGAACTTAATCTTCGGCTCGGTGCCAGATCCCCGAACGGCGAAGCTGTAACCGTTACTCAGCTCAAGGAAGTAGAAATCCTGCGGCGGTATCTTCTGCCCATCAGCATCAATGATCTCGTCTTTACCGAAGTCAGTAAACCCAGACACTTTCACATCACCAAATGCCTTCGGCGCCCCGCTACGATAGGACTCTAAAATGTTCTTAATCTTCTGACTGCCGGCAGCGCCCTCGTAGTAGATATTGATTGTTTTCTCTTCGTAGTATCCATGTTGCAAATACAACGAATCGAGAAACTCCGGAAATGTCATTTCCTGCGACTTCAAATATGCCGCGACTTCGCAAAACATAATAACCGCTGCATTGGCATCCTTATCGCGCAGTTTATCGGTCGCGAGATAGCCATAACTTTCTTCACCGCCAAAGACGAAATAAGTCGAGTAATCGAGCAATAAGTCGGCACGTGTCCAGATGTCGCACGCATCGTAATCCACCGCAGTGCCTTCTTCTTCAAGCAAGCGCGCTTTCATTTGCGCTTCGTAACCGGCGAGCTTTTCACCAATCCACTTAAATCCAGTCAATGTATTGATCGTCTTTAGGCCATGCCAATCAGCCACTGCTTCCTGCATCGGACTGGTCACAAAGGTCTTAATCAAGACAGTATTGTCACCGCCATCTTCTGGGATCACTTCAGCGTCCTTCAGCACGGAGATACGATACTCCGCCATGATTGTACCAATTTGGTTGCCAGTCAGCAACACCATCTCGCCGCTGCGATCGCGCACGGCGACGCCCATACGGTCTGCATCTGGGTCAGTGGCGACGACCACATCCGCACCGACTTCGTTGGCCTTCGCAATCGCCATCGCAAGCGCTTCGGCATTTTCAGGGTTGGGCGACTGAACGGTCGGGAAGCGCGCGTCTTGCACCATCTGCTCAGGCACTTCGATTACTTTGACGCCGAGTGCTTTCAACGCAGGCACCGAGCTAATCGCACCCGTGCCATGGATCGGAGAAAATACGATTTGCGGCGCTTCCTTCTGCATCACTTCATTATCAATCACCATCTCTTTGAGCAGCTCTAAGTAGGCCGCATCATCTGCCGCGCCCAACGAAATCACTGGCTCGAGATCGATATTAAGGAAAGCAGGCACCTCAGACAGTTCCACTAAATTGACCAAATCGACGATGCCTTCGGCATGTGGTGAAACCACTTGCGCGCCATCATCGAAATAGACTTTAAAGCCATTGTCATGCGGCGGATTGTGGCTGGCAGTAATTACTGCTCCACAAGTCGCATTATTCTGCCGCACCGCAAAACTCAGCTGCGGCGTCGAGCGCGGGCCTTCGAAAATGAGCGCTTGACCACCGAGCTTGCACCAAGTCGATGCAGCCAGCTCACAGAAATGACGTGAGAAATGACGCACATCATGTGCAATCACAAAGCGTGGTAAATCGTAGCTGCCAGACTCTTTGAGATACTGCTTGGTATAGCGAAAGAGGCCGATTGTCGCACGTACGAGATTGAAATCGTTGAGTACATTCGAACCCACCGCAGCATGCTCGGGCGAGCCCATCTCGGACAGCGTGCCAGTTTCAGCCGCAGCTGGTACACTACCAATCGTGCGACCACGAATGCCACCCGTGCCAAATGCAAGGTTTTGGTAAAACCGGTCGTTCAACTCGTCCCACTCGCTGTTTTCGACCAGCTCAACGATGCTCTCCCCAGCCCAGTTAGGAAGAAAGTCGGCACTGGCCCACTTCTTTAAATTGACGACAGTGCTTTCAAGCAGAGAACCCGCGGCTCCGGCGGCTTCGATTTTTTCAATAATGCTCATAGTATTTCGATAATGATATGAATGATTGATATACTAAATAATGAATTACTCGATAATCAAACCTTCGACGATGGCAGGCTTATCCTCGAGCGCGGCCCATTGCGCGACAAAGTCAGCTTTATCCGCGGCAAACAAATGGCAGATCTCAAACCAGGTGCTCGGCACGCCAGTCTCATCCGTTTCGATCTCTTCGCCCGCAGCCCTCAACCAACGGACGAACATCCGTAGTTGGTCCCTCTTACAAGATTTAGGCGAGTCCACGCCTTCGGCATTCTTTACTGGACTAAAATCATCCTCGCGAGCCGCTTCGATAATCACTGGATTCTTTGCCAGTGGCAGCGCGTCAAACACGAACATTTCAAACTTCACCCCATTTGCCGCATCGGGAGTGACGATAGCACCATCCGCACCAACATACGGAATCTTCTTATCGGCACGATGGAATGGCAGCTGTAAATCCGATGTAGTGCTGCCCGCCCGCGCGATAAATGCGCGGTCAAAAATGTGAATCGCGACACTGCCCCCATTGAAGCGGATCGAGCCATCAGGATTTGTCTCCTCCTGCATCGCATCCGGCATGTCGCTGTATTCCACCACCAGAGCCGCGTCATCTTGCATACAAAAGTGACCGACCTTTTCGAGCGCATAGGCTTTCGGCACCATCTTACTCGAAAGTTCCGACTGCCCGAGCACGTGAAAACCAATGAAAGCCGGATCGATACATTGAATAATTGGATTATCCACTTGAAAATAGCTCACACAATCGACGCCCAGCTCCTCCATCTTTGCCACCGCACCACTACGCACCAACGCACGCAGCGAACCGCCGTGCCCATCTGGCGTCATCGCGATCTTCGATTTCTCAGCGAGCAGGATTTTGCCGTCATAATCAACCGCCGGCACCAGCCCTTGCATGATGAAATGGACCGAATCAGATTCGAGTCCGAAAAAGTCTGACTCCTTAAAAGCGGCGACCGTGGCCTCGTTGTTGATCTCACTGGTGAGAATGAACCAAGGAATCGTCACGCCAAATCGCTCACCTGAACGCGCGATCTTTTCAGCAAACACTTGAAAGAGTGTTTTTTGCGAAACTGGTGTCACCGGATATGTGCCCTTCGGCCCATCGTAGCCAAGGCGCGTGCCTTGCCCACCTGCGACCGTAAAAGCCGCCACACGACCTGCGGCAATTGCAGCCGAACCTGCCTCAACCGCGGCGTCCCACTGCGCTTGGTCGCCTCCGTTCGCAGGAAGCGCCGTGTAAGGCGCAGGCGTTAAGCCGTCCAAATCAACGGAACTCGCATGCGCCCCCTGAAGGTGCTCAGTGACCAACGCATCCACTTCCGAAAGGTCAATCGACGCCGCCTGAGCAAGCAATTGAGCCTGCTCGTCGGCATCGAGTTCATCGAAGTAACGGAAGACCTGCCCTTGGCCAGCCAGTTGAAATGCTTGAATGAGAGATATGGTCGCGTCGGAATGATTCATAATTGAAGCTGACACTGACTAGAGTGCTGCATCGAAAATGTAAACCTCGATCCATCCACTGCGTAAAATCCAAGTTAAAAGGACACAAAGCCTACCCCCTAGTGCCACTCAGGGCTCATCAGAGAATCGAAACAGCAATTCATCGGGACGTGCGTATCCAAGCCGCTCGCGCACCACACGCTCCAAAAACTCTGGGTCTTCCAGTAATCGCGCCAAATAAATCTCCTTTTGCTCAAACTCTTTTCGAGCTTGTGTGAGCTTCGCCTCAATTCTAAGTTCGCGTACTCTGAAATTCTTATACTCTCGATAGGTCTGCACCATAAGACTGCTAAAGAATACGATCAATGCTAACAGCACCCCCACCATCATGAGTAGGATTACGCGTTCTTTTCGCTGTGAAGGATTCGGCATTAGACTCCACACAGAAGGTCATTTTCTTGAAATTGGAAAGGGTAATCTCAGCTTAGCTTAGTAGATTTTATATCATATGTATCAGGATTATTTTGGATTTTCGGAAATGCCCTTTCACGTCACGCCTAATCCGCGTTTCCTATTCCTCAGCCCGACCCACGAAGAGGCGCTGCAGCATCTTCGCTACGGGATCGAAGATAAAAAGGGCTTCATCGTCCTAACTGGAGAAGTCGGCTGTGGTAAAACCACGCTGTGTCGCAAGCTGCTCGAAGAGCTTGAGGCCAATGAGATGTGCGATACGGCGCTACTCTTGAACCCCAGAATCTCTGAAACGCAACTCCTCAAAGGCATCATGAAGGAGCTAGGCGAAGAATCTAAAGCCCGCTCCAAAAGCGATTTACTCGACAAGATGAATGACGTTCTACTCGAACGCATCGATCAAGGCCGCGAAATCGTACTGATCATCGACGAGGCGCAAAACCTTTCCTTCGAAGTCATGGAAATGTTGCGGATGCTCTCCAACCTCGAAACCTACGATCAGAAATTGCTACAGATTATCCTAATGGGCCAGCCTGAGTTGACTCTCAAACTCAAGGAGGACCGCCTGCGTCAGTTGCGCCAGCGCGTGCTGGTCCACTACGACCTGCAACCGCTCAAGGCGGCCGAAGTGCATCTCTACATACTCCACCGCCTCAGCCTTGCAGGCAGCAACGGCCAGCCTCAATTCACCCCGCGCGCGGTCAAAAAAATTGCCAAAGGTAGCCTAGGCATTCCACGTATGATTAACAACCTGTGCGACAAAGCCCTACTCGCCTCCTTCATTCGCAACGGCACCGATGTCAACTGGTGGGATGCACGCAAAGCCCTCAAAGACATCAATCGGCTACACAAGTAATTTTAAACACACATGAGTTTAATCAACCAAGCCCTCCGCAAAGCGCAGCAGCAGCGCACACCGAGTCGTCCAGCCACCGCTGCCGATCATGCCAGCGCGTCGCACCCAAACTATACTGGCAACTTCAACAAGTCAGGGCTCCTCATCGGCCTTGTGGCAGGCATCGCCCTCCTCATCGGCCTCGTCGCAGGACTCACCATTGTCGTGCTCCGTAAAGACCCCGCACCAGTCGCCCAACAAGCCGCAACACTTCCTGCTCCTGCAAAGCAGATAGCCCCAGCAACACCAGTCATTCAACCGCTCGCCGCACCGACTCCCGCACCGACTCAGCCACTCGAGCAAGACAGTCCCAGCGTGCTCAATGACCTACGTATCGCGCGCGTGGCTGCCGAAGCCAAAGCCGCCGCCGATGCGACCTCCGCCAAACAAGTAGAAGCCGCGAAGCAACTCGCCGCCACCAAAGCAGCAGCCAAACCGAGCCAAGATATCATTCAATGGCTGGGTAAATCGAAAATCTCCGGCGTGCGGCTCTCGACCAGTGGCAACAAAGTGATCCTCAATAACAATGCCTACTTGGTCGGCGAAACCGTCAACGTCGGACTCGGCCTCAAAGTCTTAATCATTCAGGAAAAGCGCATCCTTTTCATCGATCCCAACGGCAAGAAATACCTGAAGCAGTTATAAGGAGTGTGGGCGACTCGCCCACATTAGGCAACGACGAGGGCGAGTCGCCCTCGCTCCAATTCAAAATGCATGCGAACAGCTAAGTGCGTTTTTCGCAGCAGCGCTTCATACAGCCTGGTATTCCCGCTGGGAATCGAACCCAGATCGACTATTTAGGAAACAGTTGTTCTATCCATTGAACTACGGGAACGAGAATCAGATGCGCCGAACCTAGGCTCCTCGAACAAACGATCAAGCTCAGAGATAGATAAAGCTTAGACTTGGCAAACTGGTGAACATTCGCACAGTCAACCGTAATGACACCAGAAGATGCACTGCAAAAGTATTTCGGCATGCCCGCGTTTAGGGAACCGCAAGGCGATATTATACGCGCAGTGCTGGAGGGGAAGGATACGCTCGTTGTGATGCCAACCGGCGGCGGTAAGAGCCTCTGCTTTCAGTTGCCTGCACTGCTGTTACCTGGCGTCACCTTAGTCGTCTCGCCATTGATCGCACTGATGAAAGATCAGGTCGATGCCCTGCAAGCACGCGGCCTGCCAGCTGGCTTACTGAATAGCTCACAAACTCTGGAGCAACAACAGGAAACACTGGATGGCATCCGCAATCGCACACTGAAACTCGTTTACGTCGCGCCCGAGCGCTTTCGCTCACAATCATTTCTCAATGCACTGTCGAAAGATGCGATCAGCTTGTTCGCGATCGATGAAGCACACTGCCTCTCGCAGTGGGGGCACGACTTCCGCCCCGACTACATGCGCCTCGGCGAGGCGCGCAAAGCCATCGGTAATCCGCCGTGCATTGCATTGACCGCGACGGCGACGCCGGATGTGCAGCTCGACATCAAGAAGAGCCTCGAAATGGAGGATGCCGCCGAGTTCGTCGCAGGATTTTCGCGTGACAACCTCAGCTTCAAAGTGCGTCAGGCCAACTCTGACAATGATAAGATGCAAGCGCTACAGGCACTGATCAAGGAGCACAACACTGGTATCATTTATTGCGCAACGCGTAAATCGGTGGATGCTGTGGCGGGTAAAATCGAGCATTTAACTAGCTCTGTCATACGTTACCACGGCGGCCTCTCCGATCGGGACCGCAGTGCCGCGCAGGAGCGCTTCATGAGCGGCGGCGCCAACATCGTGGTCGCCACGAATGCCTTCGGCATGGGCATCGATCGCTCCGACATCCGCTTCGTCTGCCACTACGAAATGCCCGGCAGCGTCGAGGCCTACTATCAGGAAGGCGGACGCGCCGGGCGCGACGGCAAGCCCTCCGTGTGTGAAATGCTTTTTTCCTATGCGGACAAGCGCGTGCAGGACTTTTTCATCGACGGCGCCAACCCCGGCAAAGCACTGATCGCCGAAATCTTTGACCTACTCTGCGCGGAAAGTGACGCGCAGCACGAAGTGCGACTACCCGTGGACGATCTCTGCGACCGCATCGGCCGCAAGGTCAATCCCATGGCAGTCAGCACCGCCATCTCGGTATTGGCTCGGCAAGGCTGGATCGAACGCTTCGACATACCCGGCAAGCGACTGAAGGGCACACGCATCAAGCAACTCGGGCAAAGTGGCAACAGCCTACCGATTGATGGCCAAGCGCTGGCGCTTAAAGCGGCTCGCGACGAAGAACGACTCAAGACCGTGATCAACTTTTCGTATTCGCAAAGCTGCCGCCAGAAATGGATCCTCGACTACTTCGGTGAGCGTAACGGTGAAAACTGTAAACGCTGTGACAATTGCAAACAGGCCAATAATAGCGCCGCCCGCGAGCCGAGCAAAGACGAATTCACGCTCGTGCAAAAAGCCCTCAGCGGCGTGGCACGCATGAGTCGTCACCTCGGCGCCGACGAGTGGGCCCCGCGCTTTGGCAAACGAAAGATCATCCAATGCCTACTCGGCAGCCAAAGCGCCGCGATCCGCGACAGTGGCCTCGACGAACTATCCACACACGGCATCCTTAAACGCGAAGGCAGCGCCTACGTGGATGCGCTGTTCGAATGCCTCGAACGCGCTGGTCTCGTGCAACCCGTCGTCGAAGGCAACTACCCTCTACTCCAATTAATGCCGATGGGCGCCCGCGTTATGCGTGGCGCAGAACGTATCGACCTCGAACTGCCCGAACGCACCGCAGGGGCGCTTAGCCAGAGAAGTGGCAGCTCAACCACTCACGCCAAACGTAAAGACAGTGAAGCGGGAGGCATACTGGATCGCCGTCTTTATGGACTGTTGGTCGGACATCGTGCCAAGATGGCCGCTAAAACCGGCAAACCTGCATTTACTGTGTTTCCTAATTCGGTGCTCGTAGAGCTCGCCAATCAGAAGCCTCAAACCGAACAAGAGGCACTCGATATCAAAGGAATTGGGCCCGCAAAATTGAAATCCGTCCTGCCAGAGTTCTTAGAAGTCATCCGACTAAACGAATAAGCCACTGACAGGCAGTGCCTTGCAATCAAATTAAAACAACCAACGCGGGCGAAAAATTTACTTGCACCCGTGACTGGAACACCTACTTTCCTTCGCTTTATGAGCACAGACACTAAGAAACTCAATCGCTCCCGCAACCCGATGGACTTCACGTTCAACGATGTGGAGCAACTATCTCGCTTCATTACTGAAACGGGCAAGATCCTTCCTCGTAAAGACACAGGCCTTTCCGCAAAGCATCAGCGTCGCATTACGAAACTCATCAAGCAGGGTCGTAACATGCTGACTATGCAGTAAGCTGCGTCACGAATATAGGACTTTCCAATCCTTCCTCATCCGGGGAAGGATTTTTTATATCCACAATTCCAATCAACCATGGACCACAGCAGTAAAGTCCTCGAAGCCACCGCAGCGAACCTAGCTCACTGTGCTGAATTGCTGCGCGGCGACGAAGTCGTCGGCATGCCTACCGAGACTGTCTATGGCCTAGCGGGTAATGCGCTCAATGAGGTTAGCGTGCGCAAGATCTTCGCGGTCAAAGGCCGCCCGCTGCTGGACCCATTGATTGTCCACTTCAGCGACCTCGCAGCGGCTGAGGCACATATCGAAACGAACGACAGTGTACGCCAACTCGCAGCAGCCTTCTGGCCTGGGCCTCTGACTATGATCGTGCCCAAGCAAGCAAGTATTCCAGATCTGGTAACCGCTGGCCTGCCCAGCGTGGCAATCCGCGTGCCACAGCACCCGGTCTTTCGCACTATTCTAGAGCGCCTCGACTTTCCACTGGCCGCACCCAGCGCCAACCCCTTCGGCTACGTCAGCCCAACGCGCGCCAGTCATGTGGCGCACACCCTCGGCAGCCGCATTCAAGCGGTGCTCGATGGTGGCGCCTGCGACTTTGGGCTCGAATCAACCATCGTTGATCTGCGCAATCCACAAGTGCCGGTCATTCTTAGGCACGGCCCAATTACGCAAGCGCAGATTAATCAAATTCTGCAGGTCGAAGTGACCGCACACAGTGGTGCCAGTAATGACACTGCCCCGCAAAGTGCTCCTGGCCTACTGACCAAGCACTACAGCCCCAGAGCCCGAGTCACTCTACTTGCGCACGGCGAGACATTAACCGCCGACGCTGCACTTGATCCAGGGATTGCGGTCGTCTGCAATCAACAGCCCACCTGGCATACTGATCAGCCCAATATCTTCTGGCTCTCCGAAACAGGCGAGCTCAACGAAATCGCCCACAACCTGTTTGAGTTAATCCAACGACTCGACCAGCAAGACTACCAACAGCTATGCATCGAGCAGGCGGCCGAAGAGGGCCTCGGCCAAGCAATCAACGATCGACTCCGCCGCGCTGCTGCAAAGCTCAAGGCTGAGTAGCTGATCCCATTCAAAGTAAAGACAGGCGGGAGGAACGACCGTCGCAAGGTCCGATTGCCGCTGAACTTGGACCACTGCGGTCCGCATCGAAGCCCCTCCTCGATTGTTATGCGTACCCGTTCTAACGGCACTCGAAGAGGAACCACAAAAAAGACCCGCCGGTTTCGGCGGGTCTTTTGTAAATTTATTCGAAGGGACGTCTAAGCCCGAGGCTCCATTTCAGGTTCCACCGAACCAGCAAGCTCATCTTCCAATTCCACATCTTGGCTGATATAGTAATCCTGATAGGCCTTATCGGAGTAGCTGGAATAGTAGTAACTCGCGAGTGTACTCGAGATATTATTCAGAATCGCGCCAAAGATAGGCGTGTTCGACTCCCAGAGCCGGCGAACATTCACCACCGCAGTCTTACGCTTCACGGTATTAAACTTGATCACGTAAAGCACACCATCAGCCAGCGGAAGCAGGTTGAGCACGTCACTCACCGCCGCAAGCGGTGGAGAGTCGATCACGATCCGATCGTAACGATCACGTAAGTCAGCGATCATCGCCTCAAACTTGGCGCTATTGAGCACCTGCGTTGGATTCTTCGACTTACCCCCCGAAGGCAACACGTCCAGATTCGGATATACTTCCTTCATAATCACCTCATCCAGCGCCACTTCTTTTTCAATGTGATCCAACAGGCCGAACTCATTCTCTAACTGCAGTGAACGGGCCACATTCGGCAAACGAAGGTCACCGTCCAATAGCAAAGTCCTCTCGCCATGATTCGCAAAAGTCAGCGCCAGATTCGAGCTAATGAAAGACTTACCCTCTCCCGGAACCGTACTGGTGGCCACGATCACTTTCGCATTTTTACTCTCATCACTGAGTTTCAGCGCTGAATGAATCGAACGAAACGCCTCGGTCACGTGACGATCGATATTCGAAGCCACTGCCTGTGCCTTTGAATTCGAATCCAACTTCTTAATCCGCGGCACGACGCCCAGCATCGATAGCCCGATTGTGCCTTCGATATCGAACGCGCTCTTCACACGGTCATCTAAAAAGGCGACCACGAAAATCAAGCCCGCGCCGACTGCCAGGCCACCAAAAAAGCCAGCAGCGAGGTTCATCACAATATTCGGCGAGGAGTGCCGCAGCGGCGGCAAGGCCTCATCGATCACACGGGAATTGGGATTCTTCAAATTGACCGCTGCCCGTTCTTGCGTCATACGTTGAACCAGCGCCTGCAAAAAGCCTTGTTGCACATCCATCTCACGCTGCAAGGAACTATACTCGACACGGGTTTTACTCAATTGAATGAGTTCAGTCTCTTTTTCGGCAAGTCGCTGACTGGCAAGTTCGAAATTGCTCTTCGCCTCGGCAAGTGCCGACGATAGCTTATCAACTGAATCCTTCACTGCCGCCACCAATTCCACCTCTGATTCCTGCAAGGTTTGCAGCTGTTGAATCATGACTGGGTGTTTCTCGCGATAGCGCTTCGACGAAGATGAGATGCCAATCTTAACCGCTGAAATTTGACTCAACAACGAAGAAACCTGAGACTGCTCAGCAATAAAGGATAGCTCCGAGAGGTTTTTCCCTGATCGACGAAAGCTCTCGATTAGATTCACGCGAGTCTCGAGATTATCATACAGGTTTTTATTCTCTATCTTAATCCCATTCAAAGAGCTCAACTGAGTCGATGCGATGTTCTCTTGGCTCTCCAACGATACCGCATTGTTGTCCTCACGGTATTCGGCCATCTTCAGCTCCAACTCTTCAACTCGCTCTTTCTGCTGGTCTGCACGAATCCGCAAATCCTCAACCGCCTTCATCGAACCATCGATATTTAAGGTCAGATTATAATTAATAAACTCGTCAGCAAACAGGTTGGCGACACGTGCGGCTATCACCGGATCTGGATGATTATACCCCACGCCAATCATCAAAGTTCCTCGCTGCGGCATGATCTTACGATTTTGGGCCAACATCTGGGTGGGAGTGAGTGGCCCCGTAAAGCTCAATGCATCTGCATAAGGAGCCATAAAACGCTCGCGCTCATCATCCTGCAAGCGACGCTCGACCCCTAGAACAATCGCTCCGCTGTTCAAAACGCTGATCTGAGTGTTCAAATCCTCGGATGAGCGAATCTGATTCATCTCCATCTCGGCACTCGCCATCGCCGAAGGATCATCGCGCAACAGTTGCACCATCGCGACCGCAGTGTATACCTTAGTTTTATTAAACGTATAAAGAATAGACCCGGAAAAGATAATAAAGAACGCAACAATCAAGTACCAGACTCGCTCGCGAAACATGAGGAAATAATCCTTAAAAGAGCGTTGAGGCGCACCGCCAGCACCATACCCATAACCTCCCCCATAACCGCCATCAGAATAGCTATTGCCGCCATAGCCACCATAACCACCATAACCACCATAACCACCCGCATTCGGGTCAGGAGCGCCTTTTACATAATCATTTTTCATAGGTATTCGTAATGCAAATTAGATAATTCTTTCAGGCACCCAAATCGTATCGCCCTCGTTTAAGACGAGATCTTTGACGTCGGGGTCTTGAACGATCTTAGAGAAGTTAACTTCCATTTGCCTAGAACGCCCATCCTGATCCACCCGCTTAATCTTAATTGTTTTGGGATTGCCCATACGCGTGACGCCACCAACCATCGATAGCGCCTCGGTGAGTGTTAAATCGCGATCTGGCGGGATCTCGACCACGCCTGGAGACCCCACTGAGCCGAGAATATGTAGTACCTTGGGTGAGAAAGACACCACCAACAATGAAATTTGCGGATCCACCAAGTAATCACGATTATATAGCTGAGTAATTAAAGCTTTACCCTCTGCGACCGTCATTCCAGCGAGCTTGACCTTGCCCACCAAAGCCAAGGCCACGGTGCCATCGCCTTCAATTCGAACAGATTTGTTCAAATCACCCTCTTGGTACACATCGATTTCAATTACGTCCGACACTTTAAGCACGTAGTTACTGCCCACAACCATGCCTATCCCAGCGCCTCGGCTACTAGACTGGGAAGAATCGGCGCCACCAGCGCCACTAGGTCCACCATCTTGGCCAAACAGGGCAGTGATGCAGAACAAAAAATTAAATGCGAATAAGGATGGTAAATGTCTCATAAATTAAAAAATGCCCCTGAATAGAGGCATTTTGACCGTTAATACGGGGAGAAGTTCAAAGATTAATAGCGTAACGATGCCGATACATTGATTACGTGTGCCTCGTAACTCTGTCCCGCATCGGACGAACTGTTTTCAGTATAATTGTAGCCGGTACTGAAGCGCCAATATTGATTTGGTACATAAGACAAACTCACACCTGTGCGATAATTATCATCTTCTCGCCCCGTGTCCACATATTCCCGCAAAGTATAACCTAAATTCGCGGTCGCAGTATATTGCGTATTGATCGAATAGTTGGCACTCAAATCAACTCGAGTCGCCTCCGTGCTTTCACCTTGCCCTGCGACATCAAAGTTCCGATTCAAGCTCAACTGCGTGTTGACCTTAGCAGTCGCCAGATATGTAAAGCTCGCATCGAGACCAAGACTACTATCGGAGTCGCGGTCGGATCTCCCCTCTGGTCCATTTCCATCCCGCGTACTCGGGTCATCCGAATCCATGGTATTAAAACCGATTTTGAAGCTGCCATTCAGTTTCGGCAGCAAATCGCCACGCGCACCGACATTCACGAAGTGCTGTTCTTTATCGTAGCCGCTCACTTCAGAGGCGCCACTCACCGTGCTAGAGACCTCCGTCGAAGTATATGTATAACCAATACTCAAATCGACCTTAGGGGTCAACTCGTAGAAAATATCGAGCGGAATCGTATAGGTATCACGATCCGCCGAGCTGCCCTCGGCATATTCACGGTGATTATAATTAACTCCCGCGCCGAAACTAAACTTGGGCGATAAAGTATACTCGCCATTCAGATTCGCAGCGGTCGTTTCTGAAGCGCTCAATTTCCCTTTTTGATTGTCATTCCCATCCGCGCCATTCGACTGACTCTCATCGTAGCTCACCAGGCCATTCACAGACAGACGACTGCCCGCATACGAACCAACTGCCTTGATATGAAACAGTTCGTTGTCGAGGTCAGTCACCTCATCGAAACGAACAATATCGTAACGCGTGATAATACTCAGGTCTACATTAGACAAACCGCGACCGACATTGACCTCAAAGCCAGGCGAAAGCGTAAGCTTGAAGTCATCCACCGCATCACTCTCATCGCTAAAAACATTGGACTGCCACTCCAAAGAAGACGAGCCGTTAAAAAACACATCCACGCTATCGCCAATCGACACCAAGGGTGCGGCTTGCACTGCAATCGGCAAGCCTATCGACGTTATAAATACTGCGGAAAGTAAAAAAAAATTTAATTTCATGTATGAGGCAACTTAGGTTCAATTCCAAAGGAATTGCACCATGGGGGGTTAATAAATTGAATCATCAAACTTAGATGATCGGCCAAATTATGTGGCTCATTTACAAACTGCAATCCAAAAGAGTTACTTATTTGGGCTTGGAAGAATGTAAAAAATCTGTAAGAGTATATTCAATTACCCCGAAAAATGACGAATCAACATAGAAAACGAACCCAAAACCCTATTTACCGCGAAAAACCGATCCTACTGGGGTTCGCCGTGCTAAGCAAAGGATCCGACGGGCGCGTACGCATCGCCGTGCGGTGGGGAAGAATGTTTTCGACTTTATTGGTTGTATTCATTGTTGGCTGGATCGCGGCCGCGGGAGCCCTCTTCGGCTATTTTAAATACAAAAAAGATTTTGATGAGGTCACCTTTACAGGTATGCTCAGTCTCCCTTTTCGCATCGAGGAACACCGTAAAGAGATGGGCGACTACCACATTAAGCAGGGCCTCGAAGAGGTCAAAGAGGGCAACTACCGCGAAGCACTTCGTCTACTACGCCTCGGCGTCACTCGATCTCCCTCAAACTTAGAAGGCCGCAGGGTCTTGGCGGAATTCTATGAACTGGCAATCAAGCGTCCGGACATCGCTGCGGACTTGATGGTCAAAGGCCTCGCCCGTGGAGGAATCGAAGACCTCGACTATCTCAAGCAAACCCTACGAGTATTGCTACGCAACCAGATGGACGAGCAAATCCAAGAGCTTTCAAATAAATACCTCCCAGCGGAGCCTGACCTAACCGACATCAATCGAACCTTGGCTTTCGGTGCAGCCAACGCCAACTACCAACGCGGCAACTACGACCAAGCCGAGGATTATCTCATCTCTTATAGTTTGATCGAGTCTTTAGAAGGCCTCCTGCTTTCATCTCAAATCAGCTGGGATCGCGGCAATCAAATCGCCGCGATCACAAAGATGGAGCATTCACTGCGTCGATTCCCCAATTCG
>Ga0208544_10001565_pt1 | contig 15669 bp, 27 predicted proteins | sample DEB08_DNA_9_FD_184526 | JGI IMG/M metagenome (GOLD analysis project Ga0208544, IMG submission 184526) | Aqueous microbial communities from the Delaware River and Bay under freshwater to marine salinity gradient to study organic matter... | ecosystem: Environmental > Aquatic > Marine > Coastal ... | reverse complement strand
CCCCAAAACCCCAAAACCCCGTGTAAGTTCACCCAAGAAAAGTGTATGGTTAAATTGTGTTTGTTAATTAAAGTTTTAAGGTGCCTGTGTCAGTGTCAGTGTCAGTGTCTTGCTTCACAAGTTCATTCACTTTGCGCCAGACATCATTGAGAACCACTGAACGAGAATAGTTCCAAGTGCATTGGGCAACTGTTGGGTATCCTGCACGACACAGTAGTAGTCGAAGGGGAAGTCCTTCAGGTACGGCGCCAACTTGTAAGCACCCTTGTCCGTTTTCGTGGCGCTTCTCATGCTCAGGATGCTTCCATCGTTTGCGTTTTTACTCTGCGCCTCCTGCTTGTTTACCTTGTCGAGGATCACAAAGATGTACAGATATTTCTTCTCTTTAGCTTCGGTGATATAACGACGCACGTTTTCCTTGTTGAAACGACCGTCGGAGAGGACGATGACGAAGGGGCAGTTGGTTGCGCCCGCTGAGTTGTTCTGCAAGTCAAGAAGCTTGTTGGCGTCACGCACGAAGTTCGCCATCGAGTGGTCCGCACTGGTCGCGGCGCAGTGCTCAAATCCGAACTGATTAATCGCAAAGCCGGCTCTTTCGGAGGAGTAGGGCTCGTCGAAGCTCTGCAACAGTTCCATGCGCTCTCTGATTCTCGCGACAGCAACCTTTCCAACCTCAAGTCTATTGAGGGCCTCTGTAAGGGCAACCATGGCTTCGAGACTGAAGAATCCGAGGTTGTTCTCTTTCATACTGAGTGAGTCATCGATTGCAATCAGGATTTTGTAGTCTCTCTTGCTTGGCAGTGTCCTTCGAAGCCAGATCTTGTCGTTGCGATAGTGGGAAGCGATGAACGAAATGACCTTTTTCATGTTGAGACGTTTGCCCGTCTTGAAGTCACCTTACAAGTTTTGTGACAGCTAGGGCTCCAAAATGATCCTGAGTTGTTCACACAGACTTGCCGACACCTGCTGAGTCTGTCCCTTGAACTTACCCAGTAAGTCCATAGCTTGACGATGGGAATCCTTATCGGAAACAAACTGGTTGAAGAGTTCCCTGATGAGCATCTTCTGCTCGAGGTAGTCGAAGTCGGTGTGCTCCATGGTGAAAGTACTTGGCTGAGCTAGTTCCATTGGCTGGTCTTCCTCTTAGTTGTCTTGATCTACATCCATCTTGTCATGCGCTTGATCTTTCTTTTCTTCAAGGTACTATTGGTAATCTTCAATCAACTGTTCCTGATCAACCTTTTTAACTTCTTCCTCCTCCTGCTCACTCTCGTCTTTCTTGGAGTCATTATCCTGTTAAGGATTGAGAGATTCGGGCTTGGGCGCCGGCAAGTCCTTCTTGGTCTCTTGCTTGGTCTTCTCGACTTGTTCAGGGTTATCTTTCTAGTCATTCTCCTGAGCTGAGTCCTCCTCCATGCCTTCCTTCATTTCTTCGTCTTCAGCCTGGACCTCGTCTTTAGCGTCTTGGTCTTCTTCCTGATTGACCTGATCAGTAGCAAGTTTGCCTTACACCTAGTCAGCTTGTTCGTCCAGCTCGTACTCCATCGCCTCGTCGTCCTCATTAAAGTCGTTGTTATTATCCTGAGGCTTTTCTTCGCGCTTTTGACCCTCTTCGGCGATATCTGGCTCCTCGACGGTCTTCTTGGCTTCTTCTTTATCCGCTTACTTCTACCGCTCCTGCTCCTTTTGCTCTTTCTTTTCCTTTTGCTTCTGCTTCATATGCTAAGCGAGCTGGTACAGCAGGTCAGACCCAGACTGGTCCACCTGAGTCGAGTCAGCTTCCTAGTTCTTATCTTCTTACTAGTCCTCTGACTTATCTTGGTTTGCATTCGATTTCTTCAGATTGGCTGCCTTGTTTTCTTCTTCTTCTTCGTTCTTATCCTCTTCAGGTTTTTTGTCTTCCTGCGCCTCGATCTGGTCGTCGTCAAGGACAGCCTAGTTGGTGTCCTGTTTGACATCAAGGTCTTCATCTTCTGCGCCATCGGACTACTCCTCCTGCTCGTCGCCGGAATTTTGATCGGTCTTGTCATCCATTTCATCTTCGAAGTCTTCGCCAGCCTCACTCACGTCTTCCTTCTCCGCATTTTCGTCTTCAGAAACATGATCCTACGACTTGGCGTCTTCCGAAAAGGACTCCTCGTCTTTCTCATCGGCGAGAACCGAGTCGTTGTCTAGAGGAATGTCGTCTCCGTTCTTTTCCTCCTCGTCTTCGTCCTTATCGCGTTCACCTTCTTCCGCGTCAGCGCTATCCTCAGCCATCTCCTACTCTTCCTATTCCTCGTTCTTTGGCTCCTAATTTTCGTTTTACTTGTCATCTTCCTGCTGGTCATGGTCGCCTTCAGCCATCTCAGGCTGCTCCTTTTGGTTCTGAAGGTTCTGCTGGTCGAGGTCTCTGTCGCCAAGATCAATTTCTTCTTTCTCTTGATCCTTTTGTTCGTCCTTCTCGCCAGCTTCCTCTTCCTTTTGCTCCATGTCTTCCATGTTCTGGTTCCACAACTAGTTGTCGAGCATGTCATCGACCTTGTCAAGCTCGTCATCCTGCTTGTCTTCATCGTCTTTCTTTTCTTCGTCGTCCTTTTGCTCTTCATCTTCCAGGTCACCATCGAAGTCATTCTTCATTTCGAAGTCGTTGTCTTCTTCGTCCTCGCCCTTCTCCTCGTTCTCCTGCTTCTCCTCTTCTTTCTACTCTTCTTCGCTTTCGTAGTTCTTGAGGCCTTCTAGCTGCTCTTCATGCTCGATCTCGTTGCTAATGTTCTGCTCTCCACCCTTGCCGTCACCCATACCGCAACCATCTTGATCGATGTCTTACTCGAGATCACTAGGACAGTCTACATCTTCGTCGTCTTTGTCTTCTTGTCCACAGAAGCCTTGGAAGATCAAGTAGAGGAACACTCTCATGGAGCAGTAACTCAACTTGCACATGCTCTGAAGCACGCTCAGTTGCTTGTCAATTGCGTTCTCCAGGGTGTGCTACAGCTTGGACAGCAACGCAGCCGAGTTCAAAACTTGCTCTCTGTTCACTTCAGTGGTCACTCCTGTCAGTTTGAACACCTTAGCCGCTGTTTCGACCACTTTGGGAAGATGTGCTTGCAAGACAGTCACGTCGAGGGACTCCATGAATTCAACTTGCTCTTCGATTGTGAAGTCATTTAAAGCGTTTGCCGCTTCAGACTGATCAGCTTTCTTCTCACCTGTCGCCTATTCGACGTTTTCAAGTGCGCTACTGACTGTTGGGTTCGTGGTCTCATTATCTGCGAGACTGGCTCTGCGGCTCGAAGATGAAAGCAAGAATTTGTCTTCCATCGAAAGAAGATTCTTCACCAACTCTTGATACAGAACCTTGATGTACTTCTCACAGAGTTTGGTTCGCTTTGCAAGAGTAGTGTCTTCTTCAGCCATCTCTTGATCTTGATCAGTAGGAACATCTTCTAGGCCGTCTTCGTTTACCGCCAAGAAATCTTAAAGCCTGACTTTGAGTCCTGCCACCATGTTCAAACCTTCCTTGCAAATCGATTAGTCCCTGCCCGACAGGACGGCGTGGTCTGAGAGCTGCTCGACGAACGTGTTCAATGATTACTCAAGCCTCTCTAAGACGTTTTCTTCAAAGGCACTTGTGGGGAATTTGTCTTTGACGGCTTGAATGTGTCTCTGGATGCGTTGCAGTGTTACGGATCTGTTGGCTTCTTCGTCGCCCTAGCTGGCACAACTCTAGGCTTGCACGATCTAGAAGGCAAGCTTGTCAATGCTACAGCTGAGAGTGTTGCGACAGTCATTCAAGAGACGATTAAAGTCTTTGAGAGTTGTTTCGTTTAAGGCGAGTTGCTTGTAGGCGGACGACTTCGAGTCCTGGGACGCAAGCACTGTCTTGGGGAAGGCATCGGAAAGCTTGCTCACTTAGTTCCTCACACTCTGCAAACTCTTGTTGAACTACATGACCTTGTAGAGAAGACTCTGGGAGAAGCCTTGAACTCGAAGGACATCTGTGTTTTTGAAATCACTGTTCTCATCAACCTGACTAGAAGCTTTCAGCATAACGAATGCTTCATAAGCCTTGTAGAAGTAACTTGTCTTTCCGGCGGCCTCCTGCGCTTTAGTGTTGATCAATATGGGTTGTAAATCTAGCGAGAAGTTCTGACGGCAACCCTGGTCTTTCATGTACCTCAACAGATCATAGAAGGCTTTCTTCTGGATGTTCTTCTTGTTGATGGCCCTTACTTCTTAAAGGCGTTCGAAGAAGCCAGCAACTGTTTCGTTAACTGAGTCCGCATTAGGCCACATTTCGTCGATTTTGGTCTTCTCCAGGAAGTTCAGCTGCGCGACTAGGGCAAACTACTTCATGTCCTTTAACGCAAATTCGGTGATAACCTTAGACTTGTCAGTGTGGCTCAGTTCAGGGTCAAGACTCAACAGTTGGTCCTCTTTGCCGCCGTACTTTTTCCTGCTCGAATTCAGAACCAGACTTTGTACATTTTGCATGAGTGCCTGTTCTTCGTCTTTGCAGGCGCGGTTCAGCTGGCGATGAGTCTTGTCGATGTTGTTCTTCACGATGGAGAACTTTTGGACTGTCCACTTGCTCACGTCAATCAAAGTTTTGATTTTGGTGCGCGCATCTGCGTCAAGTCGTTCAACCGTAGAGACCAACTTGGGCTGGAACTGCTGGTAGTATCTGTGTATGAAGTCCAACATGTTGATCACCTTTCCAAGTCGCTCTCCCATTTGCTGCTTGATGTTTTCAGACACTTTTTTATTGGTGAGGACTGGCAGGCCTTGCTTGTATTCAAAGTGGTCTTGCATAAGTTTAATCAGACTGAGTCTGCTTTGGAACACGCCCAGACTACTGTCTCTCATGAACAGGTCCAGCACATCGAAAATCTTGAGCTCAAATGTTTCTTTCTGTTGCTATTTGAGCTTGTCCACGAACTTGGATGAGACCTTAGTTGCCTATTTGTAGCTCTTCTTGTCGAAAATTTGCTTTTCGATAGTGTGGGTGAGACGCACGTAGTTGAGGAAGTCTTCCTTGACGAGCCCTTCTTTCTTCCAGGCGAGCAAATTCCTCCAACTCAAGATCTAAATCTTCCTGAACCTAATCACGATCATCTTGAGTGAGTTGATTTCAGTCAATACCGAGTTGAGTCTCTTGGAAGCGTAGGTGTTCTCCCACTCTTCAAGCTTCTCCAGCAAGAATTCAATCGAGGTGAGCAATTTCATCAGAGGTGTGTGTTCCGCATTGAAGCATGTCAGAATGTAGTTCGAGAGGAACAGGGCTTCATTCAAAAGGGGACTTTCATACTCGTCGCGGATCACGATGTCGCGCAGACGCATTTGCAAAAGTGTCATGGGCTGGAACACAAGTTTGCACTCCTGAGGCAACATTCCGTGGTAGAAGTTGAACGAGCTGTCCAGGTTGACCTCCGTGATGTTCATCACTTGCTTCAGCTTCGTAGCGTGCAGCTAACTCTGCAGGTAGCTGGCAGCGTCTTCGGTCCACGCAAGGCTGTCGTAGTTGCTGAGGATTGCATGCTCTCTCAGCATCTTGCACTTCTTGTCCTCGCTCTAGATCATCGAGACTAATTCAAGTCGGTCACGCATAAGAATTCCAACATAACTGGACTCTGTGGGCTTGGTAACTCCTAAGAGCTCACCGAAGATGCCGTTGTAATCGACTTCTTCGGCTCTGTAATCATGGTCTTCGTCATTGTGGTCTTTAGTCATGGTGCCAGTGAAGAAAGTGTTCTGGATCTCATCGAAGTAAGAAGGGAAGTTGGCTTCGATCTCCTTCTCGGCCTCTGCTTCCATCCGCGCGACGTCTTCCTTCGTCCACTCGTCCATGGCTTTGCCGACCACACTCGGGATGTCTTGGTTTTTAACACGGAAGGGCACTTCAAAGACTTGTTCTTCTTCCGCCGCTTCTTCTTCTAGCATCTTGCGCGCCACTTCCTTGCGGACAAAGTAGTCATAGATCTGACTTCTAGCCCTTTGATCTGCCTAGTCTCTGACTCTGTCCATCTTCAAAGTCACCAACATCTACTTTTCATAGAGTGTCTTGGTGCCTTCAGACCTCGCAATTTGACACTGTTAAATCGCGAAGGGGACCTTTGGCAGAGCGTCTGATTTCATTTCGACGATCACCGTGTTTAAGTTGGCTTTGAGGTGCTAGTGGCCAAGGCCTACCGAGAACTCCTTGATGGTCAAGACCATATGAGTGGCGAAGACGAGAAGCTCAAGCAAGACATTGCTGTACTCACAAAGGAACCGCTCAATGCCACTCTGAATGAGTGCACCGAGTGTTTCGCAGTCAATCGAAAGCTTTTTGGTGTGCTCAGATGACATGCCCACAAATGAATTGAATAGCCTGTCGAGTGACTGGTACAGACCAGATACAAAGCTCAGAAGGTTCTTCAAGTCATTGCTTTGGGATTGGAGCGTGCTTCCCGCTTGAGGAGATTGCTGAAGCTACTCGAGCTGGTCCAGGCCGTCTTCAAGCTCCTTGATTTTCTCCTTCTGTCCTTGCATGAGCACTTCTGCCTACACCTTGTCTCCCAAGTGGTAGTTCAAGAACTTGTGCTCGTGGTCATACAAAGTCTTGTGCTGCTCAATGGTGTTTTACTTGGATTTGATTTCCAGGGGCAGGATGAAAAGGGCTTGCACTATTTGCTGCGTGTCTAGGTTGCTGAGTTGTTGATATGATGCGAACACTTAGTCAATTTACTCGGTTGCTCTTTACTTGAACTCTGAGTCGTTGTCTGAGTCATCATCATCGGCCTCGTTGCCAAAGCCTAGGCGAGCTTTAACCTCCTGTTTGAGCTACTCGTTCGATTCGCTCAGTGTATCACTCTCGCCTTCTCTTTGCTCGACCATCTTTTTAAACTGAGTATTCTGCACATCAGCCCAGCCTGCCATGTCCTTGATCTTGTATACAAGTGACTATGCGCACGCATAGAACGCAGGCAGGTCTCTTAAGCAGATGCTTTGCTCGTCCATCAACACCGCTTGAATCGTTTGCGTTTCGAAAGAGTGGATGAAGGTAGAGGCACGGGTGAACGCGGCCTCCTTTGTCCAGTACTGTGAGTCGAGACGCATCAGGGCAATTTGCTTGATTAAGGTCATTTCGTCAGAAGAAGCAGTGAAGAGCGTGTCAACATGATGAGTCACCAAGCTGGGCAGTTTCGAAAGCCTCAAGTTTCTTAGAGGAGTGGTTGTAGGTGCCAATAGTTTTTTGACGTCTTTGAGGTAGCAGAGCGTTTCATAGAGGTAAGATTGACTAGTGACGACCAGCTGTGACATCGCGTCCATGCTTCCACTGCTATTGGACTGCGCAATCACAACCAGGTTTGATGTCTCCATGAGTTATGACTAATCACTCGTTTCTTCCAAGTGCTTAATCATGTTCTCTTCGTTCATAATCTCTTTCTCAGCGTCAAGAAGCACTACAGTAGCCCCTTGGCTCTTTAGCATCCAAAGAACGAGACCAACTCTAGACGAGGCAATGACTGAAGCCATCTCGCCAAAGCTTTTTTCGTTTTGTGGCTTAACCACCTTGTACAAAAACAGAACTTGTTCAGCGAAGTAGTTCGCGTTGAATTTAGAGTACTGCTTGAACACCAACACCTGTTCTGTGTTCAAAGTGTTGGGCTTGATGTGCGGCAGTGTTTCAAGTGCGAGGGAACTGTCCTTTGGCTCAGTCAAGAATACAAAGTCTGAGTCGATTGCGTTTCTTAGACTCTGAACGACTTGAATGGGAACTGTGTCACCGACAAGGAGCTTCGACAAAGTGAACAACAGGTACGGCTAGCTGAGGATCATTCTGAAAGATGCTGCTTGCAGCGCGGAGTGCAGGAAGTGCTGAAGGTAGAGAGCTTGGCTGAGAGCCGTGTGGTTTGAGTCGTTACTCGACAGCTGATTCAAAAGAGGCTGCAGTGACTGCTCGATAATCTCGTTTTGAAGTTTCTTTTGGATTTGGCTTCTGAGAGTCCAAATCTAATAGTTTACGAAGTCAAGTTAGGCGGATTAATTTGCTGTGGAGTCGGTGTCTTTTACATAATTCACGAGCGACCTGAGCTTTAGGTTATCTTCTATTTGATTAGCAAGCTTGCTGATTCCTTCTTCGAAATGGGTTCCATCAGTGCGCCCATTTAGTTTTTTCAAAAGGAACATGTAAACCATCAGATAACTTTCAAGTTTGTGGTCGTGCAACGTCGACTGATCTGCTTGGAGACAGACGACAGGAAGAGTTGAGAAAGCTTTGGAGGTCTCTTCGTTCTCGTACGATCTGCATTTCTGTTTGCCAAGCTTGGAAGACGAAGGAAGAAGAGACTGAATACTATTCAGACTGTCACTGTTGTTTTGCAGATCGATGAAGTTGGACAGCGGTAAAAAGTCGTGCTAGACCTGCGCCTCTTGTAGACTCCACGCAAAGGTTTTCTAGCTTAGGCCGTCTAACTTGATGTTACCCAGGTCAGTTGTATCGTGGATAAAGTCTTCCTCTTCAGAGTCACTTGCTTGCTCCTCGTCAAAGAAGAGTGTAATATCGAGACATCTGTTTCTCAGCGCTCTTGACACGTCTTTGCCCTGATCCATGAAGGTTCTTTTGGTAATCACGAACACAGACCTGAAGTTCTGGTGCGCCTTGACCTCTCTCAGGTACTCACCGTTAACGAGCCCTTACTCGTTGATAGCAAGTGTTTAATTTCCTTCTTCGAGAAGGGAATTCAGTCTGTCGAGAATAGAGGGGTTGCACAGGTTAGCGTTTTCAAACACTGCCCAGCCACCTTATTCGATCGCTTACACCAACACTGAGTCCACCCATTAGAACTTGGAGGCGCCCTTTCTGAAGACCTTGATCTTGGCAATCAGCGAGCTGAACTCGTTACGGTGGTTTTTGACGAAGGTCTCAATCAAATTCAACTTTTCTGCTTCGTCCTTTGCGTGTTGCAGCTTGTTCTCGAGACTAATAATTTGGCTTACTAATTGCGGTGAGGCGGATGCCTTTTGTTTGGTTGCAATGATGGCATTAATGACATGTGAGAGATCTTGGGAAGTCTGCTCGAAACACCCGAGAAGCTGCGTAGTATCACTCCTCTCGTTCAACAGGATCCTTTTTATCGCAGTGTTAGACACCTGAGACAGGATCTGCAAGCATTCTTGCACTCTCTTTGGGTCGTCAGTCAGCACCAACAGAGGAATATTTGCTTTCAGAGAATCGCAAAGCGCCTACAGTTGTCGCGCATGGGGTCCTTTCAGGTTCAAAAAGTGACCGAATTTCAGGTCTGAGTGAAGGAGCAGACTTGATGAGCTTGTCTCTCTGTTGATTTCAGTCGACAGTTGACCTCTGAATCTGACTTGTTGCTCTTCAAGGCGCACGAAGGGCGTAAACTGAACATTCGGTTTTGCGGTTAGAAGTCCAGTGGTGTGTGCCAAGTGCAGACCTTTCTCGCGGTCTGCTCCACGCGGAAGACTCATAAAGTAACTCGTCTCAAGAGCCTGCACAATTTTATCGTCAAAGCTCGCAGTTTAGTCGAAAGATCTATAGAGGGACAAGAATCTGCTAAGGTCTCTCATGTTAACTGTGGTTTCCGCGAAGGAAGCACTGGCGGTGATCTTCTCAGCTTGGCTAGTGAAGGCAAGGAAGCCTTCGACTAAGCTCTCGTCAAGAAGTACATCCTTGGCAGAGTGAGCGAGAATTGTTTTATAATCTCCATGGGTAAGCTCCTCCAGGTAGATCTTCGCAAATCTATTCAGGAATGATTTAGGGAGAGTCTTGCGACCGCTTGTTGAGCTGGAAGACTAGGAGGGGTTCTGGCAAGCGAAGACGAAGAAGTCAGGGTGACATTCGAATTCGCGGTTGAGTTCTGGGATGTAGACCGTGCGTCTGTGGTCCAGAATAGCGTTCAGGCCTTCCAGAATACTTTGCTGCGCCAGATTCATTTCGTCAATCAGGAACCAATGACCTTCCTTGATAGCTTGCAGCAATACTCCATCGCACCAGCTAAACTGAATCTCCTGGTCTTCATCTTCATCCTGCTCAGCACTGCTGGTTGTCGGGTACTCACTGCCCAGCAAATCCATCATGTCAGTCTGCTCACTCAAATTAACTCGAATCAACTTGCGCCCGCTCTGCCTCGCCAAGTTCTCCACCAGAGCTGTCTTTCCGACGCCCGGGGGTCCTTCGACTAAAATAGGCTTACCAAGAGTGAACGCTCTGATGAGTTTGAGCAGGTTGGATTTTGTGGTCTCTGCTTCAAAGGCAAACGAGTTCTGAATCAACAAGTCCTGTTTCTTGGGCATCATAAATGGCTCCACTCCAATCGTTTGAAGCGTGTTTACGAACTGTCCCTCCGCGTTGATGATTTTCAGTGAATCCGCATTGACACCGAACACTACATCCATGACTCTAGCCAGGTACTGCTGGCAGTCGTTGATGATTGACTCTTTCTCGTCTTGACCTGCGATGTCGATGCCGAGGCAGACACCGTCAACGATCACCAACTCGACGGCGTGCTTGAAGGCTGCTTCGAGCGACAGCAAGTCTTTGTTCTTCCTCATGAACTCGATGATGTTCAAGATATCTCTGATTGAGAGCGTCTTTCTTTGCATGGAGAAGTAGTTGTGTGCCAGGTCAAAGGACACGAAGGTTATGATGTTGAAGATGGCGACTGCGACGTGCTGAGGCAGACCGTTGTCTTCGCAAACCTTGCGGATGATCAGACTCAGGTCCACGCTGTCAGGTACTTGCTCACGAATTTGATGTTCGTTAAGACGCTGCACATTCTCTCCAATTCCGCAGATCTAAGTTAGCTCGTCTTGCAAGAAGTAGGACTCAACCCATATTTCTGTCATTCTGTTCCTCAAAGCAGGCGACAGTTCCTTCTTACCGAAGTCTCCAGAAGGGTTCATCGTCGCCACCATGTTAAACTTTTGATGGGCAACAATCTTGAGTGCTTCCTAACTTGATTTCTCAGTCAGCACCAACATCCGGTCCTACTCAAACACTGAGTTGAGTCTCTCCAGCACCGAGTCGTTTGCCAAAGAGATCTCATCGATCAAGAGCAAGGCACCCTCTTGCATGGCTTCGACCAGAATACCATCGTGCCACTCAAACACGCACGACAAGTCATCGAACAGCTACTTGACCTGACTTTTGACAGAGTCGTCAACCGAGAGCTTTGCGATGAACGAACACTTCTTCTTGAGAGAGGTAAGAGCTGCGAACTCTGACCTCTTTTCTTCAGGCAAGGATTCCACCGCTGTTTCACTCGACAGCAACTCCGTCAGCTAATCTTGCGTCTGCTTCATGTTCTTCCTCGTGCGCATGCATCCAATGAAGTCTGAAGTCTCCGTGTTTTAGTGACAGTTAATTGCGAGTAGGGGTTGTTAGGTGACCTCACTGGCGAAAAGTTGACAGAGAGATGTTTTGCCACAGCCAGTTTCACCGACGAGCAGCACTGGCTCTTTGTTTGTCAAGCACTTGTGCACGAGACAGGCGAGTCGCTTCAACTGTTTAGAAGCAATCAGCTTCGTTGACGAAGCTTTAGAAAAGACCTTCTCGAGTTTCGACTCGAAGTAGGTCTCGTAGAACTCTTCTGGATTAATCTTGACTTTGAAAATTTTATTCATGGTCTACAAAATGTAGTTCTTGTCTTTTTGGTTTCTGGAACGTTCCGCCAACACAAGGAAGCCCTCGATAGCAACATTGTCCATGGTCACGTGCTCGTTGCTTTGGGAGCCTTGGTTAACTCGACCAGCCCACTTTAAAAGGTCTCTCACTGTAATCGTAGAGTCTTTCCCGGAGAAGAGGTTCGCCGTCGATCTATAAATCCGAAGGTTCTCCATTACTTTCACCATCAGCGATGCTCTACTTGGAGGGAGAGTACATTTCTTCACCAAAATTTCATGAAGCTCTTCAATTGGCACATCTTGCACTTTAATCAGCACGAACCGATTTTTGAACGCTTCAGACAGTTCCTTCCTGCCGCCGTAGCCTTCAGTCGGGTTCTGAGTGGCAAAGATGCGGAATCTGGGGTGAGCTTTGATGACCTTTTGAGTCTCGACAATGTGCAGTTCTCTGTTGTCATCGAGCAGTCGGTTCAAAGCTTCTAGCACCTCACTTGGAGCCAAGTTAAGTTCGTCAAGGATGACCCAGTATCCTTTTCTTACAGCTTCAACTAGAACACCTTCCTGGAAAACCAGCTTGCCTGTCTTGGCGTCTGGCACGTAGGAGCCCAAATATTCTTGGACGTCGGTGTGCATGTGATTGTTGATTCGAATGACCTTGTTGTGAGTCACTGCAGCCAGATACGTCACGCAGGAAGTCTTACCGGCTGAGGTGGGTCCTTCTAAGATCACAGCGAAGTTGCTGACTGAGACCACTGCTGCAAGTTGACGAAGTAGACGCTTGAAAGAGGGGGTCAAGATGAAGTTGTTCTCGTCAAACGACTCGGGTTCAAACGGACCACGGGGTACAATATTGCTCTCGATATAGGCGAAGCGTGTATCTTGGCGTGCTTCTTCAGTGCGCGCAAGTTCAGGTAGTTTCTTGATCGCGAAGAGCTAGAAAATCAACTTCTGGATGAATTCCTAAAGTTGCACATCGAGGTGACTGGCGAAACAAGTAAACAGCGAGTCGTGGATGGCTTTAAGCGCAGGGTATTTCAAGTTGATCGCGGACTTAATGAAATGCAATGCTCTGCACAGGTTGCGCAGGCCAATGTTGCCACGCTTCATTGACTTGGACACCTCGGCCTTGGTCTGCAGATAGAAAGCAAGGATCTGTCTCTTCTGTGCTTCCGACAGACAGCTCACATTCGCATTGTGCGTGCTCTTTGTGTTCCGGTCGATAATTTGCCACAAGTCGCTTTCGTTCTTCAGTTCAGGAACGTAAAGTTCGCTCAGTTTACCTCTCAAGCTACTGGGCAGCTATTTCTTTCCGGCTGAGGTGTAGGGGGGATTCATGCACATGAAGAGACGGAAGTCTGGATGTCTCTTGGTTTCCACGATGTCGGCTCTTTCGTTCAACAAGATGTGGTTGCCTTGTACGATGGTCGCGAGCTTGTGCAGGACAGACTCTTGGGCCAGATTGATTTCATCGAGCAGGATCCAGTCTCCGTTTTAAATGCTTTGGATCAGAGTGCCCTCTACGAACTGGAACACGAAGCCTCCTCCGCTGTTCAGCTTCTGAGACCTCTTTTGCAGGTCCACAAGTGAGGACTCAAGTTAGCCGATGTCTGCTTTGTTTTCTTAGGTCTACTTGCCTTTGATTGATTTCAAGCCGTGCTTCAGACACTCGATGAAGTCGCGCACTTTACTTGCCTCGTAACACTTCTGCGTCAAGTCCAAGAACTTGGCATTGTTCTTGGCCTTTGTGTTGAGCAAAGAACTGAACAGCTCGAGGAAACGACGGTAGATTGGGGTGAGCAAGTACTTCAAGTCAACGGGTTTGAACCCTCCGAGCAAGTCGGCGCTGTCCGTGTTCTAGTTCATGTTGAACACATGCAGTTTTTTGCCGAGAAGTTTTGCGATCTCTTGGACTGCAGTTGTCTTTCCTGTGCCTGTTTCACCAACCAGCAGCGTCGACTCGTTCATCTTCACACCCTAGCAGATCTACTCAAGTAGTCTGACAGTGCATCCGGTGTAGACAAAGCTGCTCAACGAGCTGGTCTTTGTCTTTTCCTTGCTCTCCTCATCAGCTCCTGGAACTCTTGGCAATGTAACTCGGCCAAAAAAGGTTGACTCTGGCGAGACCCCGTGCTCTCTTCCCATCTCGGAAAAGTACTCAGCGATGATTTGACTGTCAAGAACTGAAACTTGCTCCTCAATTCCGTCTGAGTGCTTGTTAAAGACAGTGGAGACCAAATCAGCAATTAGTTTGGCCCGTAGCTCCATGTCATAAATGTAACCCAAGTAGATGTCGGCAAGTTCTTCCACGACCAACTATCTCTAAGCTTGAGACAAGAACAGAACGTGCTGGGAGTCTTAGCTCACAAGCTGCGCCAGTTGGCATTCAACACGACGGTACAGATTAAACATGTTCTCGACTGTGGGGGCTTTGTAATCTAGCAGACGTGGCTTGAGAATGTTCATTTGCTCGTTCAAGAATTACAGCGCGTTTTAAAGAGTCGTGTGAATAGAAGACCCCTCATCAACTTCGCGAGTGGGCAAGAACAGAGAAGGGAACTGGTGGCGCAAGATGTCTGTGAAGTCGGGGCGTGCCGTGTTGAACGGGGGCAGCAGTGTCTCGATGCTTGTCTCGTGCAACAGGCTCATTAAGGGTTTGATGTCTTCCTGCACACCAAAGATGTCATGGTGTTGTCCTTTTGTTTCGGCTGTTTTGGTGAGAGCGAAAATTCTGAAGCCGAGCTTGGGGGTGATCGAAAACGTAGAAGTCACTTAGAGCGTGTTTTCCTGGATAATAGGCAGCAAGAATGAAAGCAGGTCAGAGGGCGTGTCTTCGATGTTCCTCAGTACAAGCCACATTCCTTGTTCGGCAGCTACGGTCAATGGCCCCTTCTTGAAGACGAACTCGCCTGTTTCGTTGCAAACATAGGTTCCCACCAAGTTTTTAGAGTCAAAGGTCTCTTCAAGGGTCACAACGATGCTTTGTTCGCTCTGACGGCCCTCAATCGGGTATTTCTGGTTGTAAAGCTACCTGACAATTTGCAGGAGTGCCATTTTGCCTGAGCCGGGTGGTCCGCCAATGCTGAAGTGAGCAAACGGCTGTGACTCAATCACATCGAGAATGCCCTTGCTCTTCTCCATCAGGTAGTCGGTGATCACCACACTGCCATCAGCTATCTTTTCAACAGGTCTTTGCACCGGTTGGCTTGCTAGAACTTGACTCTAGTCGCTCGGCAGGTTCTGATCATCGCGGATAAGTGTTTCGAATTTTGCCTTCCTTCGAAGCTCTTCCACTTTGTTAACCCTGAGACTCTTGTTGATCTCTAGTCTTTCTTTCAGGCTGTGTTTAATCTCCTGACTCTTGTACCCTGGAAACACAATCTCTTTGACTGATGTAAGAACGGCTTGCGTAGAGCCTGAGTCGGTACTCTTTGAATTGAACAGAACGGAGAAGTCCCATAATTTGGACAAGTATGGTTGAGCGTCCAAGCACCTGAAGAGGGCACTTGCTATTTGCAGGCTGTCCTGGCTGAGCAGAAGAACCTGCTTGACGCTTTAAGGTGACACTTTTTGACTCATGAAATGCAGAATTGAGTAGTTGAAGTCGTCTGTGTACTGCAGCATCACACCGAGGGTGGGGAGCAGAGATTCAAGTGAATTGACTTGTGCGCTGCTACTAATGCTAGTCTCGATCAAGGAGTTCACGATGGGTTTGAGCAACTCTTCGGTTGGCAACAGTCTCAGCACTCTAATCTTGTCATTTGACATAAGCAGCAGTTCCTTGAGCAGGTCCACTACTGCAGGCTTAGATCTTGCACCTGAGTAAGAAGTTTTGGCTTTCTCTAGTTTGCTACGTATGTGCTTCGAGCTATGGATGGGTTTTAAAAATGATGTTTTGTCGTCTTGTAACACGACACACTCCTCACAGATAATTGAGAGTGTTTCATGTATAGGATCATTGATCATCATATTAACTTTTTATATTTTTAATTTTATTTCTCCAAAGCAAACAATTCATTTATAGTGGCTGAATCGACACGGGGTTTTGGGGTTTTGGGG
>Ga0208544_10001563_pt1 | contig 15683 bp, 20 predicted proteins | sample DEB08_DNA_9_FD_184526 | JGI IMG/M metagenome (GOLD analysis project Ga0208544, IMG submission 184526) | Aqueous microbial communities from the Delaware River and Bay under freshwater to marine salinity gradient to study organic matter... | ecosystem: Environmental > Aquatic > Marine > Coastal ... | reverse complement strand
AAGAACAACGTGGTTCTGGTCAAAATCCGCTTTAACATCCGCTCTTGGTTCTAAAACGCGTACAAGATTTGAATTAGACATATTTTTATTATACTAAACATATTAATTTTTTTTTAATTTTTTTTTAAACAAAATTTTATATTTATTTTTTTTTTAATTTAGAAAAATTTCATCAAACTTGCTTGATCAATTTGAAAATTAGTAATACTAGCTTCGGTAGTAGAATAAGTAATAGCTAAATTATTGTTTATTGTAGTATCAAAAGTTGTATTTTGTATTCCAGAAATACCATATCCTTTTTTAACGTTTGTACTATTAAAATAGGTAAAATCTCCGTTTGTAGTTATAGATGCAACACCTGCAATTCCAATATTACGAACAGAAAAATCTATCTCTATTTCCCAAAAGTCGTTTAGTTTAGCTCCATCGATTGATACAGAAAAGTTTGAAAATACACACTCTGAACCTAAACCAAAATTACTAACTATTGCTATATTAAAAATATCGTTATTATCACATGTTAATTGTCCACCAATTTTAAGAGTATAAATATCACCAGCTTTAAATACATCGCTATCTATATCTGTTGACCCATAACTTGTTCCAAAAGTTAATAAGTTAGTCGTTGGTGTCGCTCCTGAAAAGTTAAAACCACCTGTATTTGAATATACACCACCCGATGCTTGTATACCGTTAAGAGTAGTTAATCCAATAATATTATTTCCATCCAAATCCAAATCGGTCGTTAGTTTTACAGACTGTGCTGGTGATATAGCACTAATCGTATTAGTATTAATATCGAGTGTCTTAATATTAGTCACGTTAGTAATTTCGTTATTTTCAAGATTTAAATTTTTTCCAAAGAGAATCTCTGTACTTCCAGATGTTATTGATGTAGTTATTACTGTATCAATAACTGCTGTTGTAACATCGTTTAATAGGTTTATATCACTAATATCGTTGTTTTGCATATTAAAGTTTGATAGACAGATAATATCAGGGGAATTAGTGTTTTTAATACTAGATGTGTCTAGTGTTGCAATCTCTCCTAAATTACAATTTAAAATATCGTCGTTTTTCATCTCAAGGTTTGATAGACAGGTAATATTACCTCCTACTGCTTGTGACTGTAAAGAATCTGTTGTAACTCTAAAACAATTGACTACTGACGAATTTGCCATATTAAGTGTATTATTTACTGTTATAATTGGTGATTCAGAAAGATTAGCAGCTAAGACAGAAGTATTTAATACTAGATTATTATCTATTGAATTACCTGCTAAATTTAGACTACCAGTCATCTGTACTGAACCGTCTTTCAATAAAATATCTGTATCGGTAAAATTCGTTTTAGATACAGTTGATCCATCAAGAGAATTATATTTACTAAGACTATTTAGTAAAACTGGTTGAGTTCCTGTATATTCGATACCTGAACCACCTCCTCCGCCAGTACTCCAATATAAAGACCCATCCCCTGACGAAGTCAAAACTTGTCCAGGGTCGCCTTGATTAATTAAGGAACTCGCATGAATTACGGATTCGTCTACTGCCTTGAATTTAAGGTCTTTAATAACACCTATATCAGCATCACCTATAGAATTAAGGTTTTTACAATATATATCCAATTTAGGATTAATATCAGGATTAGTTAAGTGGTTGATACTCATAATTTATAATAAGTAAAGATATTTTTTTAGTGATAATATATTTCCACATAGACGAATTTTATATTTATGCTTTTTATTTAATATCTTTCTATATTATAAAAAGCATGTCCCTCAACCACTTATGTAACGAAACTTTAGGATTTCGTGCACACTTAAAAATAGGAGCAGACCAGTTAAAATTAAAACTTGACGGAGATGAAGGTGTATTAAATTTAAAACCTAATACGATTGGATATAATAATCAAACACTTGTTTCTGACGGTCAAGGGGGTGTTAAATTTGTCTATATTGAATCAGGTGTATATATTGGTATTAGTTCTAGTCTGTATATTGTAGATACAACCGTTCCAACCAGTATATTACCTTTATCATCAATAGGTATGTTAAATTTACCTGATAGAAGGATTGGTTCTTGTTATAGTCTAGAATTAGCAGGAAATTTAACTTCAAGTGAAGACCAGTATATTAAGATACTTTTTAAATCTGGAGACCAAATTATAAGTGAATCAGCATATTTAAACTTGACAGAATCACCAAATATAAGTAGGTGGAATTTAAACCTAAAAATAATATTTAGAAACGAAAATATAGCATCGACTAAGATATCAACCCAATCGTGTTTTAATTATACTAGACAAGATGGTACAATATCTGAAGGTTTGTCTTTTGGAGGTGTATCTGAAAAAAATTTATCTGGAGATTTAGATGTCTTTGTCCAATTTCTACACCAATTACCTACATCATCGATACAATCTGATTTTTGTCTTTTGTCAAAATTAAATTAATAAAAATTAAAAAATTTTATATTTATAAATATAAAATACTATGTCTACTTTTACTAATATTACAGTAGAAGATTACACTAACCATAAGTCCGATGGAAAGAAATTGAAGAAACTTCAAGAACACGTTCCTGAACTTCAGGGTCGTATCAACTCACTTGCTGAGGAATACCGACGTGAACTGTTAGCTGAAAAAACTCGCGCTGAGGCGGCAGAACTTGCTTTGTCTCAGGCACTATCGTCTGAGGTGTCTCGTGCTACAGGGATTGAGGGAGGTCTCAGAACTGATTTGACAGCAGAATCAACCGCCCGTGTTGCAGGTGATTTGGCAGAGAAAACTCGCGCTGAGGCGGCAGAACTTGTATTGTCTCAGGCAGTATCTGCTGAAGTGTCTCGTGCTGAGGCGGCAGAACTTGTATTGTCTCAGGCAGTATCTGCTGAAGTGTCTCGTGCTACAGGGATTGAGGGAGGTCTAAGAACTGATTTGGATGCTATTGTAGCACAGCAATCGTCTGATCAATCTGGTCAATCGGCAGTAACATCTGCTATTATTGCTTCAAACGGATTAAACACAGATGGAACTTTTATAAATCACGCAGATACAAACTATATATCTCAATCGTTGACGGCACACGATGCACGTGAAAGACTTGATAGATACTTGGGTTATGTTGACGATATGATAGGTTCTCACACTAGTCAACTTGGGGTATTTAGTGTTTCACCTGCAGCTAACAACGCCAAAACATACTCGGTTGATGCTGACGGAAACGAAACTTATTCAAGCACTGATTTGACTGTTAAAAAAGTGGTTATTAATCTTTCAGGTGCTATTGATAGGGAAAAAGCACGAGCTGAAACCGCTGAGGGACTTGCTCTTGCTGGACGACGACAGATTGAGGCAGACTTTGCTACAGCCGATGGTTTGGCTACTACAGATAGAGGAAGAATTCGAACTGAGATGGCTGCCGCTATTGGAGTTGAAACGTCTCGTGCTGAAGGAGTTGAAGGTGGTTTAAGAACTGATTTGACCTCTGAAACTTCTGCTCGTGTAGCTGCTGATGGAATTGCCACTACTGACCGTGCTTCAATTCGCACTGAACTAGCTGCCGCTGTTCTAGTTGAAGATACACGTGCTAAAGCGGCGGAAGCTGCACTTTCCGTTCGTGTTGATAATATTCTTCATAACGCTGACCCAGCACAGATTGATTCTTTGAGTGAGATGCTTACTGCTTTCCAAGCTGCCGATGGTAACTTGAGTAGTACTATTTCTGCTCTTACTACAACACATGCTACCGATAAATTAGCACTTGAAACTGCTATTACGACTCAGGTTGCAGCATCAGCATCCGAGTCTCTATCCGCTAGAAATAGTTTGAAGGCTGAATTGGAAGGCGTCGATGATCAAATTGTTTCTAAAACTATGGATATGTACGATTCCTTTGCTAGAAAAGAATATGCTTACGATAGTTCTATTGTTAACTTTTCAGGAACATCTCCTCATGTTGTTGATACTCAAATTATGAAGTGGGAACCTAATTTCAATAAAGATGCTGGTGGTGCTGTTACTTATGGTTTCTTAGGTCAGAAACGGTCTGTTAAAATTGCTGGTAAATTGTTTTGCCCTGCTGGATACAAACTTAAAATCTATTACGACGATGTTTCATCTCAGGTTGCTTTTGAGGAACTTGAATTCGGTCAGGAAATTAATAACCAATTTGAACACAGTTGTGAGTTCTACTTTGGTGCTTCTATTGTTGCTGGTAAAGTTCCTGTTGCTATGTCAGATAAATTTAAAACTTATGCTAACACGATGCATGAAGTGTGGGGTCAGATGGCTGACTTACAATTTAATCTTACAGCAAATCGTATGGTTTTCCGTGTTCGATATGAGTTTGTTCTTGATGGATCGGTTGTTACTCCTGTAGGAACTCCTAGTTTTACTGTTTATGCTCGTGAGCAGACTATTGACCACTATGCTAACAAACATCCTGATAATATTATCTATTTCAATAATTCTGTTTAATTTGTTTTTTATAATTTGTTTTTTATACTATAATTGTAGTATAAAAAATATTATTTAATATTTCTTTTTTCTGAAATAGATGTTAAACGAAATTGATTCTGATGATGATAAAGTAATAGGAGTGATAGTATTATCGGCGTTTTGAATACCTACATATACTGAAACTTCTTTTAACGGTTGTAGAGATATCATATCAAACCATCTGTATTGTTCTGGGTCATATAAAAGATTATCTGCTGGGTCAGCCTGTTGGAAAAAACAATAACCAACTATTTTTTCAGAAATATTTTTTTGTCCAAATTGTAGTTCAGAAGATACTGGCGCATCTGTTACAAATACAAGTCTTTGCTGTGTTGAAAGTACTAAATCAGAAACTAACTTACAATATTCAACACATACCTCATATTCTGAAGGATTGTTTAATATTGGTGTAACTCTATTTTCTGAAAAATTCGCTATTTTAGGTTGAAGAGTCGTATTATTAAGATTGTAGTGTAGTCTCACGTTATTAAGACTACTTTCAATTAAATTGGGGTTTCCAGGGCGTACTTCTGTATGTGACATCAAAGTATTTTCTAATTTGTTCATATTTTATTATAAGTAAAGATAATAATTTTTTTTATATTTATTCTTTTTAAAAATTCTCAAAACCAGAATATGATAAAGTTAACGCAGATACCCAAAAAGAAGGATTATAACACTTGTTTTTTGTACAAAGGTCTTGAAATATATGGAGAGGTATATTTCTAAGTCTTATTCTTAAGGCAGCGAAACGACCACAGGTATTTTCGTCTTTACGTAGTTTCTGTAAAGCAATATTATTAAAAATAACTTTATAACCGTGATCTGATTTATGAATAAGAGCAGTTAAGTGAGGTGTTATAACTCCTTTGTGAATTCTAAGATGTTCTTGTGAAAATTTAAGTTCTCCGTCGACTTTAAGTCCATAGGAATCAAAATACTCTAAAGTTTTATTATCAACCTTAAAAATACTTACCCAGTGACCGTAATCTGCTGTTAGTTGATATAGTATGATACATGCACCGTATTGTCCTAAAACTTGATCTATATTTGTATATTCATGTAGATTTTCATAGGCAATTATATTACACTTATTTTCTGTTATTGTATTTATATCTTTTCCAGATAGTGATATATTTTCTGCTCTTAATATAGTTGAATCAAAACCTTTACCTGTTAGTGTTGCTGTAAAGTGTTTGTTTTCAAAAGGTATACCAAGATTGTTATTAGACATATTTTATATTATAGTAAATATAAAATTTAATTAGTTAATTAAGCGACGTTTCTAACCCAAGCGTTTCGTGCAATAGCACCTTCAATCGACTGGTCAGACCCTCTCCACTGTCTTGTTTCTTTAATAACGGCAGGGGGTATTTGATTTACACCTCCAGTTAAAGATGGTCTCATACCAGATTTTGGAATTGGTTGAACTGCCTGTCCCCATGTCCAAACTGGTGTATATCCAAAAGGTACTCCTCTTGATTTAATAGGTTGTGCAATCCTGTAGACTTTTCCTTGGTTATCAATTTCCCAAAGTTGTTCGTCACTCGTTTCGGTTTCCATAGCAGATTTACCATAGAGTTTTTTAAATTCAGTCTGTACAGTATTAACTGGAAAACTAGAATAATCTCCTGATAGCATAGAATTTAGTTCAGTCATATTTATACTATACCAATATAATAAATATAATTACAAAAATATTCTGTATTTTATATTTATGAAAATAAATATATTGGTATAGTATAAATAATATGAGTTTCACTTTATCAAAAACTAAACGTATTGGTCTGAATCCAATAGCAAAAGTCAGAGGGGGTACTGAAGATAAATCATATCTTTATTTGAATCCATACAAACCTGAAATAGCACATGTTCCTAAAAACGTTATTAATAGTTTAAATTTATCAGATAGTGACAAAGAAGAACTAGACAGTGCTCTTAAATCAGGTCTTGAACCAGACTCTAAAAGATTGACTAAAATATTTTATGACTTGGTAGAGTTACTAAAAGAAAGAAATTGTAAAATTACTTTAAGGAACGGTGGTAAATTTGAGGTTATACCAAATAAGAATTTTGTAGAAAAAGTTTTAATTTGTGGTGTATCTGGGAGTGGTAAATCTACTTTTGCGGCACAGTATGTTAAAAATTATTTGAAATTAAAAGAACATAGAAATAATCCGTTTTATATAGTATCAAGTGTAGACGAAGACCAAGTACTTGATAGGTTAGAACCTGAACGATTGGATGTAGATGAACTTGCTAGTGAAGGGATGCCCCTTGATGATCTAGAAGATAGTATTATACTATTTGATGATATAGGTACTATACAACCGAAGGGTGTACGAAAAGCTATTGAGGGTATGAGAGACAATATAGCAGAGTGTGGTAGACATACAAAAACATCGTTAGTTAACGTATCTCACTTAATTACAAACCATCATGAATCTAGGAGGATGCTCAACGAAGCAACAAGTATAGTATTATTTCCAAAGTCAAACACTAGAGCTATTAAAAAATACCTTGCAGAATACCAATCTTTTGATAAAGACCTTATCAATAGATGCTTAAACCTTAAAAGTAGGTGGTTTTGTATTAAATTAACATCGTCAGGTGTTAAACAACCAGTCATAATAAGTGAGAAAAACGCTTTTTGTATCTAATTTTATATTTCTAGAAATATAAAAGTCTTTAATTAATTTAAGCAGGAATATTTACATAAGATATTTCTAGTTGAAAGTATAAAATTTCGTTTGAAGGATAATTAGGTGCTGTATCGGAAACGTTACCAAATCTTACGTTAATAGCTGTATTTCCAATTGTAGTTTTATCTATTCCTGTCATCCATCTAACAGGGGCAAAAAACGGTGAAGATGTAGCTACTAACGCCTGGCAACATCCTGCTATACTAACTATCTGTGAGTTTACAGTAATTGCTGGGTCTAAAAGAGTAAATCCAAAAAATTTAGATGGTGGTGGGACTATAGTTTGTGCTCTGGCATAAACGTTACATCTAACTGTTGTAACTGGTCTTAAAACAGAATTGACTGTTGTCTGTTCGTGTTTGATAGTGCTGAATTTCCAAAAAGCATCGTATGCTGTTGCATCATCTGGAAAACAATTAATAAAATTTGTTAATTTAGCACCTAGAATATTGTTTATATTACCTATGTATATATTAGTTGGATTCCATATACCAACACTTGTTTGTAATTCTTCACAAGATATATTATTTTGAACTATTAATTCATCTAAGTTTGTATTTGTTGTTTGGACTATATTTGATACTATTTGTTTACTAGTATTAAAAGTACCGATGTTGAAAGATGTTGTACTCCCTTGGGTTTTATATAAGGATGCTTTTGTAGTGTTTTCTACATCTATATCAGTGACTGTTAAATTTTCAAAATTAAGAGTATCTGCTTCTATATTTTTTACATAAGCATCTAATTTTGGATTTATGCTAGAGATAGCAAAGTGGTTTACAGACATAGTATTTTATTAATAAGAAATATTTTATAAAATTACAGATAAATCAAATTCAAAATATATTGGTAGATTTGCTGGAAAATTTGCGTTATTTAATTGTAAATAATATTGAAGTACTAATTGACCTGATGGATTTATACTAAAATTAGTTAAGGCATACTGACTTTCAATTTCACTTAACGGACTTTGTGCTAAACCTATTGCTGCTACTTCCTGAGAACTAGCAGATAAAAAGGGTAAATCTATTGTAAATTCTGTAAAATAATCTTCGTATGCTGGTGTAGCTGTAAAACTACAATTTCCTTTAATAGAATAAACTGTAGATGGTACAAACTGAGCCGCGAGTAAGGTTTTTTCAATAGGGGTTATAGATAATCTCCAATCTTGTAAATCTATTGGTGTAGTTATATTTTTAGTAGGAGTAAAAATAATTCCAGCTGTTTCTATATCCGTATAATTTAAATATGTTTTACTTCTTGCTATGTTATAAACTCCTTTTGTAGCACGAACTAAACCTGTATTAACAGTTCCCAGATTTATAAGATCATCGGTTGAAAGGACAAATAAATCAAGATTTGTAGATGATACTTGTGGTATTTTATTATTAGATGTATTTATGTCGACAGTAGAATTTTCGACTTTTAAAGTATTAAACGTTAAAAAATTATTTACTGTCAAATCTTTACAGTCTAAGTCGTCTACTGTTAGGTTTTCACAATTTAATAATTTACAGTATAAATCCAATTTAGGATTTATATTTGGGTAGACATAGTGATTTATCGACATGTCTTTTTATTATTAACAGATATTTTTAATTTAATTTAATATATATATCTAGATTAATTGCTACATCATCTATAGTACCAATTGGTGTTAGTGGATACCATAAGGCTGGGTTAATTACAGGAAAACGTACTTCTAAAATTGATGTTGTAAAAAAGGTTGCATCAGATGTTGCGAGTAATATTGGGTGCTTAATTTGACCTGTTGAATCTGTTGCTAGGTAAGGATTTGCAGAACCTTTAATAGATACTAATTCGGCGTTAAAGAACTCTTCAAGATTAGGAGAACTTACTCTAACTCTTATTTCGTTTGAACCTGATACATAACTAGTTCTAGCAAAGAAACCATGAACTTTTATATTTAAAAGCGGTTTTGAATTCGGTAAATTTGTAGTAATTACTGTATTATAATTTGCTTTATATCTCCAATTTGGGACTTGTCTATACGCTCCAATATTAAAAGACGGAGTCACTCTATCTGTAGCAGCAACACCTACAAAAGTCTTGTTATTATTTGTATATACACCTGTGCTTGTTTGAATACCTGATGTGTTTGTAAGACCTGTTACCGTTGTGTTTTGTGATATTACACTTCCTGAATTTACGAGTGATTGTCCTATTACGTTATTAATAGTAAGACCTGTCTGGTCTATTAATAGATTACTTGGATTAGTCGAAGTGAATTCACCACTCTTAATAGTATCTATTACTTCAAGATTATCAACCTTGATCTCATCAGCGGTTAATTTTTCTGCTGTTAAATTTTTACAGTAAAAATCGAGTCTTTTAGTTCCACGAGTATATTGGTTTATCGACATATTATTTTATATATAGTAAACATATATATAAAAGTATTTAATTTAATTTGTTGTGTATGATATATCAAGTATAAAATAGATTGGTTTACTTGCTGGATATAAACCTGGATTGACATCACCGTATAATACTTCAATCTGCCCTGAACTAATAGTACACTTTTTAATTGAAGTATTCCATCTTACTGGACCAACAGTAGCAATATCGTCAAGGTCGTAGATATTACTACAAGACCCTTCCAAAGATATAATTTTACATGATATATTAGAAAATATATCTGGATCGTAAATAGTGAATCCAAAATCAATAGGAGATGTTGGAACAGTAGCTAGGGATGTTGCATATATATTTAACCTAATAGTAGTGACTGGTTTTAATATATTATCTATAATAGTTTGTGTGTTATATGTCTTCATATATCTCCAAAAAGAATCATATTGTGGTAATTGATTATAAATAACGTTTTTAAAACCTATAATATATCCTTGACCGACAATTTCTACTACTTCGTCGAGAAAAATATTTTTGGGATTATTAATACCCTTTTCTGCGTTAATATCAGAACATGAAAGCTGATTATCTATAGTCATACTACCAGTTTCTAAAGAGACAGTATTAATACTCTGTGATTGAATATCTTTATCTGTAGACAAACTATTAGAATCAAAAACAGTTACTCCAAAAGAGACAAAAGTTAAACCTGCTTTTGTAGTATCAGATACATCTATGTCTTCTACTGATAAAGTATCGAATTCTAGAGCATGGACATCTATATCTTTAACATATGCATCTAATAAAGGATTTATTTCCGGATTAGCATAGTGATTGATTGACATGATTTATAATAACTAAATATATTATTTAACAAAATTAATATCAAAATCAAAATATACAGGAATATTTGCTGGAAAATATATATTGTTTTGAACTGTTCCGTATCTAACTATTATTTCCTGTCCACTAATTAGACAATCTGTTAAAGCATACTGACTTTGTGCAGATACAAAAGAACACTGGGCAAATCCTGTGGCTGAAATAATTTTACTAAGAGTTGTTAAAGTAATTGGTGTAGTTATTCTAAATTCTAAGTAACTAGTTTGATATGCTGGAGTCCCAGTAAAACCTCCGTTTCCTTTTATAGAATATACTGTGCTGTTAGCAGATGTTGATGGAATTTCAGAAAATCTTTCAATAGCTGTCATAGAAAATCTCCAATCGTTATCGTCTACTACTGGTAATTGTAGGTTAACTATTGGACTAACAGTTATTGATGTAACTATTTCAGACAGACTAGAATAACTTAAATAACTTTTTGTATTTGTAAAATTATACACACCAGAGTCTATTTCTATATTGTCTGCCGTTACTAAATTGAAATTAGTAAAGTTTCCTGTTTCTACTATATCAGATTCTGTATTAGTTACACCGTAAATTATAGGTATTATATTATTAAATATACTTATTTCTGTCGTCGTGTTTTTTACCTTTAAAGTGTCAAAAACTAAGTGGTTTGAGACTGTCAGATTAGTACAATCTAAATCTTCTGCTTCAATATTATTAGCTTTTAATAAGTCACAGTTTAAATCCAGTCTTGGATTTATATTAGGATATGCATAGTGGTTGATTGACATATTTTATAATAACTAAATATATTATAAAAAATTTAGAAGTTTGTTATAAAATTTATATCTAGATTTATTTCTATATTATCAATTTGACCTACAAAAGGGTCTCGCCATAAAGCACCGTTAACATGTTTGAATCTAACCTTAAAGGTATTTGAATCTAAAAATTCAACGTTCGACAACGGTAACATAATACTATGTTTAATATCTTGATAAGGATTTAAACCTGTCGCTTGTGTTGGGTTTGCTGATCCTTTTATAGATGCTAATTTTGAATCGTCTAATAACGCTTCCCCTGCTGTAGCAACAATTACTATAAGTTCTTTACCTTGATATAGTCGTCTTGTGAACCATCCTCTTGTTTTGATATTTATCATAGTTTTTCCGAAAGGTCCTACAAAGTTTGAACTAATTTTATATGTCCACTCGTCAGTTCGTGTTGGTAGATATACGTTAAGAAACGGAAATAAGTAATTAGTTACTATTGATCCGTTTAACGAAAGGTTATATTTTGACCATATACCAGAGTCTGTTTGTATGTTATCAGTTTTTATAGTAGTATCTATATTTGCTGTATCAGAAGCTACTATTTCTCCAGAATTTACTATTTTTTTTGATGTGAATAAGTCGTTTACTTGTAGTCCAGTCTGGTCTAGTGAAAAACTACCTTCAGGAATAGTAGAATATGATCCAGATGTTATTGTACCAACTGTTAAATTTTCAACGTCTAGGTTATCTAATTTTAAAAATTCAGCGTTTAGGTTATCACAATAAAAATCTAGTCTTTTATTTCCGTTTGTGTATTGGTTAATACTCATGATTTTTATATATAGTAAATATATAAAAAAATAATTATCTACAATAATCTATCTACACGATTAAATTGCGTAGTAAATAGACTATCTACATAGTCAAGTAAAGCATCAGTAACCTTGCTTTTGTTTTCATCCAGAATAAGTTTGACTTCTGATTCATATTCTGACCTTAGTTCGTTATGTGTATCTATTAGTGTAGTTTGGTCTTCTGTCTTTTTGAATTCTAGAATAGTTTTGGAAATATTACTAGAAAAGTCTTTCATAAGATTTTTAATCTCTGCCTTGATTTCTTTCATCAATTTAGTCTTCTCACCTTTTACTTCTGGTTCTTTTACTTCAAGTTCTTTTACTTCAAGTTCTTTTACTTCTGGTTCTTTTACTTCTGGTTCTTTTACTTCTTCTTCTGATTCTTCATCGTCAATTTGTATTTTCTGAATTTTTTGTTTTGTTTTAGGTTTCGTTTTTTTTGCTACTTGTGTATCATGAACTTGCTCAATCACATCTTTTACAGGTTCTTTTTCAGGAGGAATAGTTTCTATAATTTCTTGTGTTTCATCATCTTCTTCGTCACTTGAAAAATCCAAAAGACGTTTTTTATTTGGTCTTTTAGACTTAACTTTTTTAGTATCAGTTTTAGATATAGGTTGTTTCACTGAGTTAGATTCAGATTGACTATCTATTTTTTCTTTTAGTAGTTCTACTAACTCTTTTTTTGATAATTTTAGTAGTGATGGTCTTGATATTGGTACTAGTTTTTCTAATTGAGTAACAATATCTCTCTTTTTCAATTTATTAATTTGTATTTCTGTCATGTTTTTATTATAATACAATATTATAAAAATTTTAATATTTTTTTCTATATTTATGCTTTTAACAAAATTTATGTTTTGAATTTAATTCAGTTTTATATACGTTCTTTATATATTCGTCAGAATATATATTTGAACCCCAATCTAACTTGATTTCTGTCTCAATTAAATCGTCATCTCGTGTTTGTTTTGATAATAAACAACCCATATTTGTCTTTAGTCAATATATTATTTTTTACAACATACTTTATCACTCATAGTTTGAATACATGGCAGGCAACACTTCTTAACTACTTTGTTGACCTCTTCAAGTATCTCTGGATGTGACGATAGCATAACAATAAAATCTATTGCCTTATCAATAATTGGTTCATATCTATCCCATGTTTCACGTGGTAATATTGTTTTTAATTTTGAATTTACGAAGAATTTCTTAGCATCACCTTTATATCCCTTTAATTTTTCGGCGTCTTTTATGAAAACCACAATATAGTCGTATATTTGCTCTATAGCAGGAGTATCATCCACTTCTGTATCTATGTTATCCAAGTCTAGTATTAAGTCCTTAGGCATATTTTATATTATATCAATATAAAATTATTTGATTATTTTAATCTAGGATTTGGTAGTGCTATTCCTATTATAAGAGTCAATAATCCAGTATATAACTGGTCTGATTCACACTTTTCAGATAAGTGGAGTTCTACTGAAAAGAATAACATCAATCCACATAATAAGAAATATTTTACAAAGTATTCAACAAAGTCCTTGTCACATGTTAGACAGCAACTATGCCAACGTATAACCCTTCTATCAGCAGGTGTATCAGTCCTTTGTAGTTCGATGTCATCTTTAGTTTCCTCTTTTTTTGGACAAATCATATTTTATTTATTATCAATATATTTACTTTTTTTGTTCTTTTTGTTTTTTCCACAATTTACTAACTTCCGCAAATCTTTCTTTAGGTGGAATATGAGAGAGTTTTGGGATAGTTTCCTTTACAAAAAGATTATATGCACTTGGTGCACGTTTCTTTTTAACAGGTTTCTCTGTAGGTTTCTCATCAGTTTTCTCTTCAACTTCTTCGACATCTTCAACTATAAATTTTTTTGCTCTTTTCTGTCGTACCTTTTTTACAGGGGCATCATCAACAACCACTTCAGGTTCAGGTTCTCTGTTGGATTCATCAATAATTTTTTGATCGGAAAGTTTGATTTTTTTAACCATGTTATTTTATTTAATACAATATATTTTTTTTTTAAAACAAAAAAATTATATTTATGAAAAATAATATATTTATATTTTTTTAATATCCAGAATTCTAATATCAAAATCAAGACTAATTTCATGTGTTCCACTATTTTCACACTCACAATTTTCACAGTCACCAGAATTACAACAGTTACTATATAAATCTATCATAGGGTTTGTTACAAGTCTTCCCAAGTCTAATCCAAATAGGCAACCAAGACTAGGTAAATAATAACCAGTCTTTTCAAGTGCTTCTGTTTTTTTTTCCTGATAAATATTAAAACCTTCATCAGATAAGGTAATATATTGTTTTTTAACTTTATTATGTATCTTATAGATGTCTTCCATAGGTCTTTCAACACAGAAATCAATATATGTTACTATATAAGTATTTATTTGGTTATGATCGTATAATTTTTTATGAATATTAGATAAAGTTAGATATAGAGATTCTGGAATACTCTCTTTAGCGTCATCAAGTAAAGATTGTGCATCAGTAATATTATCCATAAAATTTGTATTATCCATAATTTATTATTAGTAAAGATAATAAATTTTTAGTTTTATTTTTATATTTATTCTTTTTATATTTATCTATTTCCAAATAATCCAGCAAGTTTATTTTTGAAGTCTGATGATATTTGACTTTTAGGTAATTTACTTAACTCTCTACTTGTCTTTTCTTTTAGTTTTTCTGCTTTCTCTGATAGTTTTTGTACTGGTATTTTTTGTAGTGGTTTTGTTGTCTGAACTGGTGCAAATTTACGTACCGGTTTTTTACCTAGTGGTTGTGGTTGTGTTTGTTGAGATTGATTACTTGTTGTTGTAATATATTTATGTGTCTTTGGTGCGCCAGAAGTATCAACTTGTGCTCCGCTACAATATATATTTACATATACTCTATTATCAGTTGGATTTTTATTTTTATCTTTTACTTTTACATCAACATCTTTGTGTTTATTAATCATATCAATAAGTTCCTTTTTTTTAGCACGAGAATACCCTTTTATTTTTGCTTTCTGTGCTATTTTAAGTAAGTCAGTTCGTTTCAATTTTTGTAAATCTGACATGTGTTTTATTATTAGTATATATTTTAAATATCTTCTATTATTTTCCAATCCACGGTTTTCCCATAATTTTACCTACCTTTGAAATTTTATCAATAGCATCTTTATTTTTTTTATAGAAAGTTGGACTATTACGCATATTAGTAAACAATTTGGTGATGAAGGTGTTACTTTTTTCTAAATCAAGATTATCTTTTAGTGCCTTTTTAACTGATTTTGTTGCTTCTTCTTCTTGTTTCTTGGTTGGTGGTTTCCGTTCGTTTGCTAGAGACAACCCTTTATTAGCAAATATTTTTTCAGTATCAATATCAAAAAGTGTTCTTTTTTCAGGCGTAGGCATAACAAGGGTAGATTTCTTTTCTTCCTTCTTTTCTTCCTTCTTTTCTTCAACTTTTTTTTCAACTTTAGGTTTTACAGTCTTTTTAACCTTATTTTTTGAATAATATGTATCAGGGAGGAATTTTTTGTCTTTTTTTGCTTTATTCAACCATAAATTATGAAAAGAAGACCAGTGTTTATCTGCTATAAGATTG
>Ga0208544_10001560_pt1 | contig 15699 bp, 13 predicted proteins | sample DEB08_DNA_9_FD_184526 | JGI IMG/M metagenome (GOLD analysis project Ga0208544, IMG submission 184526) | Aqueous microbial communities from the Delaware River and Bay under freshwater to marine salinity gradient to study organic matter... | ecosystem: Environmental > Aquatic > Marine > Coastal ... | reverse complement strand
TTAAGAAAATATGATTCAAAACACTTTATTGAAAAACAATATAATTTTGATGAAGATTTTCTCAACATAACATCTGGATATATACAATGAGTATTTCAGACTCAAAAATATTTTAAAAATATAGAAGATACTATCAGAAAAAATTTTAGCTTCCCTAAAATCTATTTACCAGCCAATAGCGATATAGCCAAAACAATACAAGCCAGTAACTCTGTAAGTATTCATATCAGAAGATGAGACTATGTTGCTAGCTCAAAGGCTCAAAATTTTCATGGCACATGTAATATTCCCTATTATGAAAAAGCTATTCAGAAAATAAAATCGAGTATTGACGCTCCTTACTTTTTCATATTTTCTGATGATATAGAGTGGGTAAAACAAAATCTTATCGTCGATGGTCCAAGTCAATACATAGATTGGAACACATGAGGTAACAGCTGGGAGGACATGAGACTTATGAGTCTATGCAAACATAACATTGTTGCAAACAGTAGTTTCTCATGGTGGTGAGCTTGGTTAAATAATTACAAAGAAAAAATTGTTATAGGACCGAGTAGATGGATAAATGACGATTCATATAATACCACAGACGTGATGCCCAAAAGTTGGATAAAAATATAAGCCATGAATTATAAACCTCTCATCTCTATACTATTGTCGACCTACAACGGTCACAAATACATTACTGAATCTATAGATTCAGTAATGTATCAAAGTTATAAAAATTTTGAACTTATCATAATCAATGATTGTTCAGATGATCAAGTAGGAGAAATCATACAAAACTATACACAAAAAGATCCTCGAATAGTCTCGATTAAAAATAAAAAAAACCTCTGACTCACTCGCTCTCTCAATAAAGCAATCAAAGTCGCAAAGTGAGACTACATAGCACGTATAGACGATGACGATATCTGGACCAATCCAAATAAACTCAGAAACCAAGTTAATTTTATGGAAAAAAATCCAGACTACTGAGTCTGTGGAACATCAAAAATAAATATAGATGCTACATGAAAAACTCTTACTACTACACAGATTAGAGAAACTGATAGTGAGATTAGAAAAAAGCTCTTACAATCAAATCAATTCGTTCATTCAAGTGTGGTGATAAGAAAATCAACCCTAGATCTTGTATGATGATACTATAATAATGACTTTAATGGAGCCGAAGACTATGAGCTTTGGTTGAGAATATGAAGAGTAGCGCAATTACACAACATTACTACTCCCGATGTAGCATACAGAATACTACCCAGCAGTATAAGTCAAAAAAATGTTATAAAACAAGAATCACTGACTATACAAGCTCTCTGCAAAAATAGATCATTTTACAATGGTTTTTATACAGCTATTTTGTTAAGAGTTGGGTATCTAGTACTACGAGTATTTAAAATAAAAAAATAATGAAACAAGTATTTCTCTCATGATACATTCCTATTCCAAAAGAATATGACGATTTTATTTTTTGAAAAAACTATAAAGTCATCAGAACCTGGGTAAATACAAAAAAATGAATGCTCTATTATGTTAGATATATAGCAAGAAATTATTTTTGTTTATTATTGAATAAGGATAGAAAAAAGTCTGACATCTGTGTATATGATTCTATTATTTGATGCTTGTTTTATAACTCAAACAAAAAAAATATTATATTTATTCATTCCTACGATATAGGTGTATGATCAGAAATAATGAGACAAAATACAAACTCTCAGTTAAAAAAAATCGCTCTTGTTATACTAGAGTGCCTGCTCTGAAAATTTATAAGATATAGACTCAATAAATTTGATACTATATTTGCCACTACTTATGATAGGTATCTATATATCAAAAAACATATCAGCAGCGAAGTTATATTTTTACCTAATATAGTAGATACTATAGATATAGAAGAGAAAATTATTCATCAAAAAATATCTAATGTTTTTTGCCCTGAACGAGTTGAAATAAATAAAGGACTCGATATCAGAAAAGAACTTATCTTGAAAATATCAAAAATAAATCCTACTACACAATTTCATTTCTTAGAAGCAGGAGATGATTTAGAGTCCTTTAAAATATGGGCAAAACAAAATCATATTAGCATAAGCTGGTTTGGTTTTTTAGAGAGAAGTATGCTGCAGAAAAAAATCTATGAAGCTGATTTGGTCATAGGTATTTTTAAAAATGGTGCACTCAGCATGAACAACATAGAAAGCATGCTCTTAAAAACAAGTATTATCACCTATGATAGATGGTGAGTCATTAAAAGAGATAATTCTCAGATACTTGATTATGTCGATACTATATATAGTGACTATAATTTTAGAAAACAAGAAATCGAAAACAACTACAGCTATGCTGCAAAAATGTATAGTGCAGAAAATTTCAAAAAAATATTTTGCTGAGTTTTATAAAAATATTTTTTTATACATTTGCTGTAGTCATCCAAAAAATATCTTAAATATAGTTTTGTTTCTACTGAGTAACCACTCAATAATAACAACGCTAAACATCCACCAAAAATAAATATTTTTCCAATATACTCAAGTATTACTCAAAAGTATTTTTAAAAAATTAGAGCTAAAGGTTCTAATTTTTTTATACTTCGTATCTAAATCATAGGTCTGAATATAAAAACTATATAGATTTTCTTCTAAAATATCAAAGCTATATCATGCTGCTATCAGCTGCAAAAAAAGTGCAAAATCTTCAGGTCTATCCATCTCTGGATACCTATATCTTTCAAAAATAGATCTTTTGCACATCATAGATGCATGGAGAATAGGGGATTTATAAAAAAATGTTTTCTCTATATTTTGAAAATTTTTTTTTGAAGGGATTCTGATATTGCTATCTCACTGTTCATCAATTTCTTCCCATCAGCTAAACAATAGATCTATCTGACTATGCTCTTCAAGATAGCTATATTGTTTCTGAAGTTTTGTTATATCACAGATATCATCACCATCCATTCTTGCAATATAGTCTCACTTTGCAATTTTGATTCATCTATTGAGTGAAGCTCATAGCTTAATGTTTTCTGAGTTCTCTAAGAAAACAATTCTCGCGTCAGAGTTTCGTCTTTCTAAAATATAGTTTTTTGCGCTTGTGTTTTCAGGTTTATCAAGCACTATCACAAATTCAAAATCTGTAAAACTTTGATGCAAAATAGAGTCTATAGATTTTTGTAATTGATCGAGTGACTCTCCATACACCGACATGATAACTGATATTTTTGGACTCATAGTTTTATTTTATTATGTCAGATAAAACAAGTATATTCTTTTTCCAGCTAAAGTTTTGCTTAATATAGACAGCATTATACTCAGCAAATCTATTTTCTGTTTTATATTGCGAGACTGCATATTTCAAGCCTCTCATCAGTTCTTGTGAACTATCATCTACAAGTAACACTCCATTAATCTTATCTTGTATAACTTCATTGGCTCATTCAAATGGAGTCACCACAATATAGCTTCCCAGCTGCATAGCTTGCAAGAGTGTTGTTGCCAAGCCTCATCATTGTGAGCTTGGGTGCATATGAATATCAAACTCTGCTTGCAGTCAAAAACTATCTAGAAAAGTTTTCTCACCTGTAAAATAAATATTTTCACTCGCATACTCAGCGCTGAGTCTTTTGAGCTCTTCTCATCATCCTACTATAACTAACTGACTATTATCTAGGTCAGATTCTCTATAGGCTTGGCAAAGAGCATCGAGATTTTTCCATTTATATAAACGACCAATGTATCAAATAATAGTTTTTCATGGGAATTTTTCTTTCAAGCTATTTTGAGATTGAATCTCTGGAAAATCTACTCCTCTATTCCAGACTTGAACATCTTTGATAGCAAACTCTTGTTCTACAAAATTTTTACAGGCCTGACTAATCGCCACAACTCGAGTGGCTTTTTTAAAAATATATTTTCAGACAATTCTATCATAGCCGTAGGCCAGTTTACTTTTGAGATCTGAAGACAGTTTCACATAGCCAGAACCGTGTTCAATATGAGTCCACTCCAATCTATGTATCTGAGCAAATAAACCTCATATAAAGCTAGATAGGAAAAATCGAGTATGCGTGATCACTCGAGTATTTTCGTCTATTGGAATATTTTTAAGTACTTTCCAAAAAGATGGTCTCCAAAACTTGGGAAATGGAAAATTTGAGACTAGATCAAAGCTTGGCAATAATACCACTCTACAACCAGAATCGTTATAATCGCTTTGCTGAATTTGTCATACATCAAAAATAATATGAGTCACTGAACCTAATTTTTCTTTGGTCCAGTACTTTCATATCTCTTGCCCTACCTTTTCTACTCCCCCCACATGAGGCGGGAAATAAGGCATAAACTGAATAATATTTATTTGTTTCACTCAGATATTTTATTATAAAATTTCCAACTATTTTCTATACTCTGCTTCACTCATGTTTTTGCTTGCCAGCCAAGTATATTTTTGGCTTTACTTGGGTCGCAATATACTTCTCCTAAATCTCAATCTCGTCTGGGTCATATACTATAGTTGAGCTTTTTACCTACCACACTCTCAGCTATACTGATCATCTCAAGAACTGAGACTCAGTTTCATACTCACAGGTTATATATCTCAAAACTATTACTATCTGCTGCATGTCGACTGTAAGCTTTTAGGTGACCATCTATTAAGTCTACTACATCAATATAATCCCTGACTCAACTCCCGTCTAAGGTATTATAATCATTCCCAAATACCTTCAATTCTGGCAGTTCACCAGCTATAGTTTTTATAATAAATGGAAGTAAATTGTTTGGAATTCACTTAGGATTTTCTCAAATATATCATGAACTATGGGCTCCGATTGGATTAAAGTAGCGTAGATTAATAACGTTAAATCAAGATTTCTTTGAAAGGTCTTCTAATATTTTTTCGAGTAAAAATTTTGTTGTTCCATAAGGATTGCTGGTATTTCAAACACTGGCTTGTTCTGTGAGTGGGAGAGTATTTTCAGCATCATAGACCGTAGCACTACTAGAAAATACAATATTTTTGACGCTATGTTTATCCATTAATTCAAACAAAATCATGCTACCGACCACATTATTATCAAAGTATTTGAGTGCTTGAGTACATGACTCAGCGACAGACTTAAGTCATGCAAAGTGAATCACTCAATCAAAGTTGTACTCTTGAAATACTTTTTCTAATGCTGTCTTGTCTCGTAAATCAACTTCAAAAAAATCTGGGCTATATCATAAAATTTTTTCAATTCCATCTAATGATTTCATCGATGAATTAGAAAAGTTATCGAGCATCACTACCTTGTATCAAGCTTGTTCAAAAGCAACCACTCCGTGTGAACCAATATAACCAGTGGCTCCTGTGATGAGTATATTTTTTTTCATTATCTAAAAAATTTATTCCAAATAAATCGAAGTGCAATAGAAATAGCGCTTCATGAACTCTGTCATTTTTGCATAGAATATTGGGTATATTTTATCTCAACAGGTATTTCTATAAATGTAACTTTATTTTTCGAAACAAAATCTATTATCTCAGAGGCATGTCCCATTCCATCCATGGTAATAGAGAGTTTCGAGAGTAGATCTTGTCGCATCACTCGGTACCCATTATGAGTGTCGCTGAGTTTAATATGTGAGAGAAAAAATGTAAACAGCACTCATAACTTTAAAATAATTTTTCGCATCACAGGAATAGTATCGGATCGTTTATCTAAAAAACGAGATCAAAATGCAATTTGTATAGAGCTATCTGCGTCGAGAGTTTCTATAAAATTTTCTAAGTCATCTAGACTATGTTGCCCATCAGCATCAAAACTTACTACGTACTCCACATCACAAAAACGCCGCACGTATTCAAATCAGGTTTCGAGTGAAGCTCACTGCCCTCTATTTTTATAATGTCTTAAAATTGTGATTTTATCTGATAGTTTTGAAAGCTTTCACTGAGTATCATCTCGAGAGCCATCATCGACTACAATTATATTTTTATAGCCTTCTTTTAAAATAGAGCTCACTGTTTCATATATTACTTCTCATTCATTATACGATGGTATAATAAAAACTTCTTTTCCTGTGAGGGGTTGTTGACTACTATTGTTGAGTGCTATCTCTCTCACGAGCCGAGTAATATCTTCTTTATTATGTTCTACTTTTCGTAGGAGTAATAGAGCAAAATAGATAAGAAATATTATAGCTCCATACACCAGTGCGTCAGCACCTCTCTGTAGCCCTACTATATTTCAAATTATATTTAACACGCTTGGGAAAAGTGTAAATACGAGCAGTCATCACCCTACTCATAAAAATACCAAAAAATGGAGTGCATTAAATTTTTCTCTCTTCGCGATATCAAGAGCCAGAATAAAAATAATAACTCCCGAGATAATAAAAAATAGCTGTAGTAAGTTCATAATATTTAAATGTTGTTTTTAATATTTTCTATAAGTTCTGGAAACTCTGCCTGTAAGAAATGTCCTCTATCTTCAAAGCTCATCAGTCGTGCACTTGGTAGGTATTCCAAATATTTTTCAGCATGTTCATATGGAACTACAAAATCATCTCTAGAATGATATATAAATATTTTTTCAGCTATATCTTGAATACCCGATATAGTCTCAGTATTATCAAAATTAAAATTTCACAAAGTTTGTCCCTGTCATTTATCATTAAAGACTCATGAGACTAAATGAAGTTGATTAATTTTTTTTGAACATCAATTTTCACTCAAATATTTAGTAAGAAATATGACTCATAGAGAATGTCCTATCAAAATAAGTTTCTCCTTATTTATATATGGGATTACTTTCTCAAACCATATTTTCCAAGCAATATAATCACAATTCCATTTCCAAGGCATATCTGGACGAAATACTTCAAAATCCTCAAGTTTATTTAAATTAATATGCCATTTTTCTTTTTGTTTATAGGGATTATAATCATAATCAGCTAAAAAATCATAATAATCTCTCTGATTACTAAAAGTTTCTCACCCGTGTATAAATATAATCTGATTTTTCATAGTCTTAGTATATCTATTTTTGCTTCTCCTCAAACATTTCTTCTATATCTTCTCGTATCTGCGAAATCAACTCTAAGTCTGTGAGTGATGCTATTTTTAAATCTGGTACTCATGACTGTCGTAAACCATACACTTCACCTGGTCATCGAATCTCTAGATCTATCTCTGAGAGCTCGAAACCATTATTGGTTCGTTCCATTGCTTTGAGTCTATCAGTAGCTTGTGGTTTGGTTGGGAACAGGTAGCAATATGACTGATGTGCTCATCGACCCACTCGTCCTCTAAATTGATGGAGTTGTGAAAGACCAAATCGCTCAGCTCACTCAATACACATGATCGTCGCATTAGGAATATCTACTCCTACCTCTATGACTGAAGTGGAAGATAATACTTGTATCTTGTTATCTGAAAAATCTTGCATGATTTGTGCTTTCTCAGACGGCTTCATCTTACCATGTAATAATCATACATTGAATGGATAAAAGATATCTACCAGTGATTCGTAGGTTGAAATAGCATTCGCCAGATCCATTTTTTCAGATTCTTGGACTAATGGTGACACCCAAAATACTTGTCGTCATTTTTCTAGTTCTGCTCGCACCCACAACTCTATCTCAGCTCGAGCTTTTTGGTTTTTCGCTACCTTGGTGTAAATATCTTTTCTTCCTTTTGGGTACTGTGAAATAATTGATAAATCTTGATCTCAGTACAGAGTTAAAGCGAGTGTTCGAGGAATAGGAGTTGCTGTCATGTTTAAACTATGTGGGATAATTCCACCTGAATTCCCAAACCCTTGCTCGAGTACCTCTCTCTGTTTTACTCCAAATCTATGTTGTTCATCGATAATAACAAAACCAAGATTATTAAAATATACATCTTCTTGCACTAGAGCGTGGGTTCCAATAACTACATCTAGATTTCCAGATTTTAAATCTGCCTTAATAGCTTTTTTATCTTTTGCTGTCGTTGATCATACCAATAGCTGAGATGAAATCCCAAACTCAAATAATAATTTTTGAACACCATTAAAATGTTGACGAGAAAGTATCTCTGTTGGTGCCATGATCGCTACTTGGATTTTATTACCTCAGCTTTGTTTCAAAGCATGAATAATCGCCACCACTGCGACAATAGTCTTCCCCGTTCAAACATCTCACTCGAGTAATCGCTGCATAGCGTGGTCTTTTTCCATATCTTTGAGGACCTGAAAGAGGGCTATTTTTTGATGATCAGTCAGATCAAATGGAAGCTTCGTCAGAATACTCTTTACTAAATCTGGATCCATTTGTAGAGCTATAGATCGGCCTCTAGTCTCTGCAAAGCTCTTGTATTTCATAGAAATAGCCTTGTAGTTTATCTCAAAGAGTTCTTCGTAGGCCAGTCTTTTTTTTGCTTGGTCGATATCGTTTTGACTTCGCGGAAAATGAATTTTATGGATGGCTTCTCATCGACTAATAAAGTCATACTTTTGAATAATTTTTTCAGGCAAAATACCTTCATCATTACTCGAGATATGTTTTTTAAGAAGTTCTATTTTTCAGCTCGTCCATTTACTAGGAATATAGTTCAGATCTGAATAAATAGGCACGATAGATCAGGCTACTTTTGAAAGATCGGTTTCTACCTCAGGAGATTGAAAGGTCACCTTTCAAAAGGCGTATTTCACCTTACCAGAAACGATGACTTTTTTTTGTTCATAGCTCTTGAGTTGGCTCGAGAGATATTTTCTATTAAACCAAACTGCTTCAGATAAAAATCCATTCTTATCTTCAAACACCGCTTTCGTCAGCAGTTTATTATTAGCTGTTTTTTGATTATTAATAGTGAGAAGTTTCACTAAAATAGTATTTTTCTCTTTTACATTGATCAGCGAAAAGCTATCGAGTACATCAGTTCTGTCCTCATACTCTCTCGGAAACTGCAGCAATAAATCACCCACTGTTTCAATACCAGCTTTTGCTAGTCATTTGATATAGGCATCTGTCGTATGTAACAGCGATTTAGTTAGTAATTCACTACTCATAAAAATTTCTTTTAATTATACTAAAAGTATATATAATCTGGCCATTATTTCAACCCCTCATACAATTTTCTCCCTAGTAGGGAGAAATGAGGACCAAACAAAATTATATATGCAAAAAATATTAGAAAAATATAGTCTAGAATTAGAGTCAGATGAGCTAGAAAAATTTGAGAAGTTTCTTGAAATCTTTATAGAGAAAAATTCTCAAATCAACCTCTCTGCTATCCGAGAACCCGACGACATTATAGAAAAGCATTTCGTGGATTCACTCATGCTCAATATCTTTGTAGAGTTTACTCCCCCTAACCCCCTCGATGAGGGGGAACGAAACAGTCCAATCCAGGTCGCAGATTTGTGAACTGGTTGATGATTCCCTCTTATACCTCTCGCTATCACCAATCCAGAAGTAGAGTTTACGGGAATAGACAGTGTCGCGAAAAAAATAAAAGTAGTAAATGAATTTATAGATACACTCGAAATACCAAACGCACATGCAATAGTCTCTCGATTCGAAGATGCATGACAAGACGATGCTTATCGAGCCAGTTTTGACTTCGTAGTATCACGAGCCACAGCATTTTTACCAGTACTTCTCGAATATTCTATTCCTCTTCTCAAAGTAGGATGAGTTTTGTGTGCCTACAAACTCGATGACAAAGAAGAACTAGGGTCATCTAAACAAGCACTTCATAGACTCGGAGCAAAGATCATTAAAGTAAAAAATTACAGCATCTGAGATCAAAAACGAGTGATCATTTTTATCGAAAAAATATCAGATACTCATAAGGCCTACCCAAGAAAAAATGGAATCCCTTCACAGAGCCCGATTCAGTAGTATAGAAAAAGAGAGAACTTGAAGTTCTCTCTTTTTTTGTTTAATAAAAATCTTTCGTGCCAATGTCATTTATAAATTTTTTGAGATAGTTCAACTCTTCTGTACCTGTAAATAAAAATAGAAAAGTGTATGAGTAACCATCTTTCGCAAAGATAGAATACATACGTCCATCTGTTCACACCGCTTCTACATATTTTCATCATTGATTCATATATCAGCTATAGTACTGTAATCACTCAGATCAGTTATCAACCAGTCTTTCTTCAATATTTTCAGCTTGTTGACTATGAAACTCACTGGCATTAAAGTCTTCTTCTTTTCAAGACTCGAGTATTTGCTTATTAAATTCGAGAGATACATACCCAACATAATCCTGCTTAGAGGATATATCTATCATCGCTACTGAGTATTCTGGATAGTATAGAGTTTCATCAACATACAGAAAAGAAATCATTGAGCTGGTATCGTCAAAAACAACAGCTCACACCTGGTTTTGTGTGTTATGCTGATAATCATAAAAACCTACCTTGCCTTCCACTATTTTAACTTTTTGTTTTATTTCTTCTATTGAATGTTGTTCATTATCTCCAAATGAACTCACCACCAATACTCAGCCACTATGTAAACTATATGAAATAACAACATTGTTTTCACTATTATCAACGCTACAAGTTGTAAACTTTTCGCTATCTTCACACTCTACCGTTTCTAAATACTCTTCATCTGTTCCAAAATAATATTTTTTAAACCTTTGTTTAAATCGAGCCATATCATAGCTTTTTAGTGCTTGTCCTGTAAACACACTATTGATAACCGATACATAGTATCAGTCTTCTTGCTCTAGATTAATATAGTCAATATTATCTGAAGCAAATATATCGTATTCTGATTTTTTGTAGTCATCAAATATAGCTTCTATGCTGACTCATTTTTCTCTATAGTTAGGTCTCACTTTATGCTCATACTCATATTCTTTTTTAATATTTAGTAGAGCGTCTTGATTGATAACCTGATTGCTGGAATCTATGGCGTAGTCATCGAGTGCGTTATTAAACTCTGCAATCGTGTCATAGGGTATAATATAACCAATAGTGTTATTATCGCTCGCAATAGAGGTCGTTATACCTACCAAGCGAGTACCAATAAAAGCAGCTCATCATGAGTTACCATGATCTATAACAGCATCTGTTTTATATTTCCCTTCAGAAATACCTGATATTTTTCATTGGGTAAAAGTGATAGTTTCTCAACCAATAGATGGATAACCATAGGTAGAAAGTTCATCTCACAATGATATATCTACTTGCTCTACAGCAGTGTTGCTTGTAAAGTTAGGGGCTACTTGAGAAAATATATCACTCTCACTCAGCTCTAAATATGCCAGGTCTTGAACACTGCTATGGTGTGTTACTTGGGCTATGTATTTGCACTCAGGAGCACTAGAAAAGTCTTGTGAGATACATAGTGTAGTTAGGTCATATAATGACTCTCGATCTTCATCCCAGATAACATGATCATTGGTAATAAATTTATTTTCTCAAACCAACACAGCACTTCATGATGACTCATACACATAACCTCACGATGTTTTATTCAAAGAATAATTAACTACCTTAAACACAATGTCTTCTGATTTATTCAGGCTAATGCTTTGAGCTGGTGAAACTAATTTTTCAGGAAGCTCTATAGCGACAGTTCATTCTAATTCACCAATAAGATTGAGTTTCTGCTGTAATACCAGCACATTAAACAGAGCATCATATTTTTTATATTTACCAGAGTCTAAAATTTTTTCTATCTGGTCCAAAAAGCTAAATAGCTTCTGCTTTTTTGTTCCATATTTTTTCCAAATCACCGCATTAATCGCCCCAGCTTTTTTTTCAAATTTAGCATCGAGTTTTTCAGTATAGTCTCACAGCGATGATTTCATTTCTAAAACATACTCCTCTTGTTGTTCAATGAGCAGCATCTTAAAACTATCAATATCCTCCTCCACACCAGCAAACGCATTCCCACAAAACCCAAGCAATACTACCATTACCCCCAAAAGTCACATCATTTGTTTTTTCATAATTATTTTTTTTATGTATTAATATATATCTTCACATATCTTTTTTCTCATTAGAAATAGTGTAGTATATTTACTCTATATGAGTCATGTATCTTTTACAAATCTTGGATGATTAACAATATTATAAGCCCAGTTATGAGGATTATCTGCTCAATATTCAACAATAAATTCTCATAAATACTCTTTTTTCGTTAATGGAATGAAACTATCAAATAATAATTTCTTCTTTCATCAAATTAGGGAAAATCACTCCTCGGAAGTAGCTATAATTAAATCGTTTGTAGAAATAAAAATATAATGATTTCATTTTTGTTTACACATATTATAATAATTTTCATAAGAAAAATCTTTGATAGAGATAGTGTAAAAAGTAGATTTTTTAACTTTATAAGAAGGGCAAATTAGAAATTCTATATTTAATTTATCAATATTTAAGTATTTTAAGACACTTAAATACGATTCAAAAATAACTTCGTCAATAATCCATCCTGCATCATTTTCTACAATAAGAAAACTATCTATGTTATCCGAAAAAGGATATTCATATATATCATTTCAATTTAATTGATTATTATATTTTAATCTGTTCATTTTTCTTGTAGTCTTATTTTATATTGTTGACCGTCTTTATTCACGCTAATAGTTGGAGATCACGTATATCAAGGTTCACTTGTATTTCACCTTGATGTTTCCCGTAATCGTACATCATCTTTCTTTTGTCAAAGTTCTTTTTTAGATTTCAATAATTTAGCATAAAGGTTATCAAATGCTTCTCGACTTCAAGAAAAAATATATTCTCTTTTTCCATCTCATTTAGTAAGTCCTTTAATAGCATCACTCACTGTATCAGCAAAATTTCATTTTCCTGTTGGACTAAGAAATACTATTCAACTTGCTACATATCATGCGCTACCAGCATATGGAACTTCTACCGGTTCATTAATGGCAGCTTCAGATTCTGGAGAATATGCTTGAGTTGGTCAAAGGTTAATTAATGCAACCACAAATACTTTTTCAACATATTGTCATGCACTGTTCAATCATTCTCCTGCTTTTGCTAATCATCCACAAAATAATCAACTACTTCATTCACATATTTCACCCGTAGGATCTATATATATGAGAGGATTGTTCCGAGAATAAGCATAACTATTGAGCTGTTGTGGATCTCTTAATACTCAGACTCCTCGCTTCGTACTTCCCACCTCCCAAAACACTCTATCAATACTCTCAAATTTTGCAATCTGATTATCGTAGTACCTAGCTTCGAAATACTGGAGATCTGATTCAGAGTCTTGTTCTTTTCAACCAAAGAGATACTTATTTTCATAATCTCAGTAGTTGTTTTTGGTTCTAATCTCTCCAAATGGAAGATAATCAACCACTTGTAGGAGTGCTCAGGTTGAGCTGAGATCTATATTTCATCATCCGAGATGATCTTCGTGGTGATAGACAATAGTTCAGTCTTCCACACTCGCAACCTTCATAGATCAGAGGAAAATATACTTAGATACTTTGGTAGTGGTACCACTGGCAGTATCTTGTGTTGAGATTTCATAGTCTTTCCCTACATATCTACTGAGTGACCCACTACTAGATTTTTCTATTCTGACTCCACTACTATCATAAGAATAATTAGTAGTATTTCAAGAATCTATTTTTTACAACTAGCAACCATAACATCCATTAATTGCTCCCCAATCATCATTAAATTTTTTTAATAAATAAGTGTATCGCCTTTCAAAATCATACTTCTTAAAATCTGATATTTTCTCAAATAGTAGTATTTTTACAAAGATAAAGATATGTACGGTAAATCAAATTTTAGAATATCTTTGACTCAAAAGAGTCGTTGAAAATCTCTATAATGATATGACTTTACAAAAAATCATGAATTAACATCATCATCTCAAGAGTCATACTGTATCAAAAAGATAAATTTATCATCTGGATATAGTTTTTTTAAATTTGATAACCAGCCACCAATCATAATAAAACTATAAAATAAAGCCATTTCCTCTTCTATACCTATTTTCAGATAGAACTCATCTACCCTAATAGAATTATTCATAAACTTAAAACTATATCCTATTTCTCTATTTTCTCATTCTAAAGATGTTTCATTAATACTATCTCAAAATTCACTATCTCATGAAGCAGATTTTAACACTCTATTAGATATAATATCATCATAGGTATGTCATCATGTAAAATTATAAACATTTGAAAAATTATTAAATTGATAGTTTGATAATAATTTTTTCATTGAATTATTCATTTTAATTTCCATATTTTATTTAGTTTGTAAATATTGTTTTGCTGCTTTATCAAGTCATTTTTTTACAGCTGGATCATTCACTAATTTTTGGATAGATCTAGGTGCCAAATTTCATCATTCAGTAAAAAATTGATTCTTTGCATAGTTATAAAAATATTTCGTATTATTCTTCATATGTTGTAAATGAACATTACCTGAAGTTCACATAGTTTCAACGTCTATTCTCCATTTTCAATCTTTAGTCCACGATAATGCCTTACTACCGTTTAATTGATTTTTAACATCATACCTATTATCCTTCTTAGGTTTCTTCCCATTATTTCAAGGGTCGGGACTTCATCATGTTGATGCAGTTGTTATTCAGTCTACAATTTTTTCAGATATTGTTTCTCATCATGACCAGAACTTATATGCATCATACGAAGCAGCTCAAATCAATATAATACCAGCAGCAATATCTCAAAATGGTAATGGTCAATCAGACAAGGCAAGTCATCATGCACTTGGTAAAGCTAAACTAAATGCCGTTTCTCAAGTAGGATCAACATATACTAAAGGATTATTCAAAGAGTAACTATAGGCATTAAGTCTTTGAGGTTGAAGTAATATTACATCTCCTCTTTCATGTTTATCACTAGCATCAAATCATCACACTTCCCAAAACACTCTATCAATACTCTCAAATCTTGCAATCTGATTATCATAATATCTGGCTTCGAAATACTGGAGATCTGTTTCGGAGTCTTGTTCTTTTCATCCGAAGAGATACTTGTTCTCATAATCTCAGTAGTTTTTTTGAGTTCTAATCTCTCCAAATGGGAGATAATCAACCACTTGGAGGAGTCACCCAGTAGAGCTAAGATCTATGTTTCATCATCCGAGATGATCCTCGTGATGATAAACGATAGTTCAGTCTTCCACACTCGCAACCTTCATAGATCAGAGGAAGATATATTTAGATACTTTGGTAGTTGAACCACTGGCAGTATCTTGAGTTGAAACCTCATAGTCTTTCCCTACATATCTACTGAGTGATCCACTACTAGATTTTTCTATTCTAACTCCACTACTATCATAAGAATAATTGGTAGTATTTCAAGATTCATCCTGTGATGAAACCAGTTCGTCTTTTCTATTGTAATTAAAGCTTTTTAAAACTCATCCTGTTCCTGTATAAGTTGAGAGATTCCCATTATTATCATAGTCGTAATCTATATCTCAAATAGAAGTCACTGCATGAGGGTTATTCGTCCCAGTATCTGTGTAACTATATGTTCATAACACAGAGTTAGAAGTGATGTTTCAAAGACCATCATAGCCATAGCTATAATTTTCTCAGCTACCGTAATCTGCTAAGGTAAGTCGTGAAAGACTATCATAGCTATATGATACATCTTTTTGAAACTCTGGTATAGTTCCTTGCTCTTGGAGTCGAGTGATATTCCCCAATGGGTTAAATGTATAATCAGTGAGTCCGTATTGCT
>Ga0208544_10001555_pt1 | contig 15709 bp, 20 predicted proteins | sample DEB08_DNA_9_FD_184526 | JGI IMG/M metagenome (GOLD analysis project Ga0208544, IMG submission 184526) | Aqueous microbial communities from the Delaware River and Bay under freshwater to marine salinity gradient to study organic matter... | ecosystem: Environmental > Aquatic > Marine > Coastal ... | reverse complement strand
AAATCGCAGATCGTCTAAGGCGGATTCTGGTCGCCAGTGAATGGTTTAGCTCTCTGGCCGTCTCGGTGCGCGAGGGCATCGTCTTTATCGATGGTCAGGCCGATGGAACCGATCTGTCTAACGCCGGTGAAAACCTGCTTGTCCCCGAGGAGAAGAAAGGCTCGACCCGTAGCTGAAGTCTCCCTTGCACTTCCGGCCACTAAGTTTCGCAACCACCTCGTCAAGATGCCAGATATCGCCGGGTCGAGGCAGCCGGCGACGTAATCCACGCGCGACCATTGGCCCAAATTTCGTGACCGATCTACGGATGGCTTCGGAGGATACGTCACGGCAAACTTTGTGAAAAAACCGGCCAGACCCTCACGGTGCATGACAACGTGGTTCAAAATTGGGCGGCCCCCGCACCGCAAGTCACGCGGTGGTCAGCCGCGGTATTCGGATCTAGCGATTGAGATTTGTCTTACGTTGCGGGCCCTGTTTCGACTTGCGTTGAGACAAACGCAGGGCTTCATGCGGTCGATTGCGTAACCGATGAACTTGAATCTTCCAGTGCCCGATGTCTCGACGTTTTCGCGCAGCAGCTCGGAGTTGAAGATCGGACATCGTCCACGTCGTTCTGAGGGGCCAATCACGCTCATTGTGGATTCAACTGGGCTCAAGATGCATGGTGGAAATGGTTGGAACGCCAAGAAGCATGGCACCACGAGGCCACGCAAAACATGGCGCAATCTGCATCTCGCTTTCAATCCGGACTCGGTCGCCCGATCTCCGAACGCACCGCTTGAATTCCGTTTCGAGTTGGGCGCGTTCCGGGCCGACGTTGATCCCTGCAACAGCGCCGGATGCCGCCAGACTTTGAGTTTGGTAAAGTTTGAACCCCACCAACATCCGCCCCAGTCCGTAAAACCGCAGGTTTGCATTTGCAGTATTACCCACATATCTTATTTCTAGGTACAATTGGAGGCTGACATGGCAGGAACGAGCGTCACACTTGGCCCATATTGGGATGATTTTATCTCATTGATGCTAAAGGAAGGTCGTTATGGTTCAACAAGCGAGCTAATCCGCGCATCTCTGCGGCTCATGGAAGAACAAGAGGGACAACGGGCACGACTGCGCGTGGCCCTCATGGACGGCAAGCGTTCTGGCGATGCCGGACCTCTCGATATGACTGCAATCAAGGCGCAAGCGCGGGCTCAAACGAGCGCCAAGGATGCGTGAAATCCGGATTAGCGAAGCCGCCAAATCTGATCTCATAGACATCTGGGCCACAACGTTTGATAAGTGGGGCATGGATCAAGCCGATCGATATCTTGATGATATTGATCGTTCCCTCCAGAGCCTCGCCGAAAGCCCATTTCTGGGCCCTGAGTGTTCAGAAATCCTAATCGGTGCCAGACGTTTGCTCACCGGACGACACTTGGCGTTTTATGAAGTCTCAGAGGCCGCGATCTATGTGATACGCGTTTTGCATCAGTCTATCGACGTGCAACAGCAGCTCCGAGCTTCATGAGGCGAAGCAATTTCCGATAAGGACCAGCTAGGGTCAGGATGGTGGGCCCGCGATCCTAAGGCGCGGCAAAGCGAGAACTGGCGCCGAGCCTGGATCACTGGTCGCACAAGGGGCTCAACAATCGCGCAGATAACAGCCACCTGTCGTCGGGTTAGAGCGACGCGGAGACCCGGCGGACCGCTGGTTCAAGCGATTGCGGTCGCACCCGCGATCTCATCAGTCAAATGCACGAAGGATCGACACCCACATGGGCGGAGACGCCGCCATGGCGGCTGCGGGCACCGCCGAGTGCCTGATCAGTGCCAAAGCACTGGCGTGCGAAACACAACACGCAACGAAACAGATGCGCTACACTTGATTTGTTTGGTGCAGTCATTGCGTTTAAGCCTTTCTTGAGGTTCGCAGCAAAGGAGAATGCGCATGAACATGATAGCTCACCGGCAATTTCCCCCGGGGGCCCAGGAGGCCTGCGATCGCACGCGCTCCTTGACGCCAGTGTTCTCTATCCGGCCCCGATGCGCGACCTCAATGGATGACACGATGCGCACTGAGATCGCGGCGCGGCTCGTCGAGGAATACGGCAGTCCAGCAGCGGCTGCCGATGCGGTTTGGGCGCAAGCGCGTGAGAACACATGGTACCGGGAGGGGGAGTAGACTGAGCGGTATCTGTTGCGTACCGCCGTTGCGGTGGATGTACGCAACGAAGCCGCACTTTCGTTTCTGGTCGCCTGGCATGGTCAGCCCATTGGCCAGCTCAGTCACGACGGATTTGAATGGCGATGGCAGCCACAGGACGGGTTTGATCTGCCGCTCGTGCAACAGCGGGTTCCGGGCAGGCTTCCTCCCTGCATACTGTCACTGTTGCCTGAAGGCTGGCTGGAGAAGGTTCTCAAGGACAAAGACGAGCGCGCTGTGCTGCGCTCGGGCAAACGATATATGTCCAACATTACGATCAGCGAAGACGCAGGCGAGCTTCCGTCGCCACCGGCAGACACTCTGGCCGTATCGTTGTCCCGATATACCCGCAACGGTGTGTTTACTGGACGCTATGCTGGTCCGGGGCGCGGCAAGCTTGAAGCAGACTTCGAGGCGGGGCTGGCGCGCCTTTATGAGCGGGCGGACACACCGCGCCTGTCTGGCGTTCAGATCAAGGCGCCTATGGTTTTGGCGCGGGATGGTCAATTGTCGCCAAGCGCGGGCCTGCCGTTCACCCATATCCTGAAACCGGCGGGAACAGCTGGGTTTCAGGGGCTTTCCGTGATCGAATATCTTGCGATGTCTCTTGGCCGTACTTCGGGGTTGGAAGCGCCTGACATCGCTCTGGTCCCAATGCCGGATGACATGCCCCCAGCCTTGCTGGTCGAGCGGTGCGATATCCGCACATCGCTCGCGGATGAACGCCGTTTTGCCTTGGAGGACCTGTGTTCGGTTCTCGATTTGCCCCCTGACGCCAAATACGATGGAACAATCGAGCGGATAACCCGCGCAGTTCAACCGCTGTCGACATCTGCCGGGGAAGATCTGCCGTTGGTGATCAAGCGCGCCCTGTTCGCCTGGTTGATCGGCGACGGCGATATGCACTTGAAGAATTTGGCGCTCCTAAAGATTGCCGGGCCTGCTGCGGATCGTTTCAGCACGATCCGCCTCGCGCCGCTCTATGATGCGGTCACGACCAGGGTCTTTCCGAGCCTTGAACATGACCGCATGGCCCTGAAACTGAACGGCAAAGATGACCGTTTGCGGCGCAGCGACTTTATGCAGATGGCGGCGATTGCGGGCTTGTCAGCGGCTGATGCTGATAACGAGATTGACCTTTTTTTGCAACGTTTTACCGAAGCCATCGACAGGGTTTCTTTGCCTGATCTGCCCGGCATGGACCGTGATATAAAGGAACGAGCAGAGGCGATGGTTTCTATTTGTAGGGAGCGGGTTACGGCAGTCGCTTAAATAAAGCGACTTTGAACGTCTTTAGATCAAATCGAAATCGCTGTTTTGAAAAAATACGAAAACTGTATTTCCACCTAAGCGATGGCCGTGTTGCATAGATCAACGTCAACTGGGAACGCGCCCTCCCCGAGACGGAATTCAGGCGGTGCGTTCAAAACTTGGGCGGCCAAGTCCGGTCATCCGGTTGAGAACCCGGACGCCAATCTTGGCTTCTGTTTTCTGATTTTCGAAGTTGCGCGCCTTTGGCTTGGGCCCGATAACGGCTTTCCAGCGGCCCATGAGAGTTTCACCTCGGCTGCGTTGATTGTAGCCAGTGGCTTTCTATCCGCCCGCGGGCTGCGATCTCGGCGATATGGCAGTCACGTGCCGTCGGATCTTTGGCCGCATTGGGGCTCAGTATTGCGTTCTTGGGAGGTGGGATCGTGACATCGATCGTCGATCCGAACCGAGCGGCTAGCAAATCAGATGTTGGTTCTCCGTCGTAAGCTCCATCTGCGAGGAACAGATCGACCGGGCCGTCGACTTGATCCAACAGACCTGGCAGCGCCGTCGGATCGCCGACGTCATCCTTGGTTAGGTCCGCGCATACAATCTCGCCGCTGACAAGATCAAGACCGAGGTGGAGCTTGCGCCAAGAGCGCCGTTTGCGCTTTGTATTATGCTTTTGCTCAAGCCATTTCTTACCCGGCAGGCGCATGCACAGCATGCTGCCGAGCGGGCGCCCTCGCCGAAGACCTTCAGGCCGGTACTATCCACCACCAAATGGACCGGATCGGATCGGTCGGTTTTACGCGTCGCAGGCAAAGTCAGTCCCTTGCCCCGGCGCGAGAGCGTGGAGAAATCTGGCACCGCGATCTCGACACCAAGCAAGGTCGCGATACTACCCATGAAGCCTTGTGTCTGGCGCAACGGTTGCTTGAAGACAGCGCTCAGGGTCAGGCAGATCTTGATCGCCAGGTCTGAATATGTCCGCTGACCACCCCGCGTCGCCCGGCGCGGTGCCCGCCACAAACCAAGCGCCTCTTCGCTGACCCAGACCGTCAAATCCCCGCGACGCCGAAGGCTTTCGTTGTAACTCGCCCAGTTGGACACACGATACTTTTGCTTCGGAATTTTGCCTCGGCGGTTAGCATTGAATTTGTGCGGCATGCTCAGCATCCTGAATGGGAAGGAGTAACCTCAGTATCAGGCTGAGAACGATCCCTGCACAAAGCCATCCAGAAGTGTGTGATCCACATCCCAGATGGAAAGCGGGCGCCTGAGCAGCGCCCGCCGATGTTTCAGACTTCAGAAATCGAAGTCATCAATATTGCCGGCATTGAATGTTGTCAGCGCCGCTTGCGTATTGATCGAGTTACCTTCGTTGATGGTGATCGTGCCAAGGTTTGGCACCTCGAACGTTCCGCCGACCATGTTGGTCATCGTGCCGTCCTTCAGACCGACTGCAAAGTAGGCAGCAAGCCAACCTTCGTTGTAAGGCGACCAAAGCTGGAAGCCCTCAACTGTGCCGTCTTTGACAAATTCGCGCATCTCAGACGGAAGTCCTAGACCCGTGACCTTGACTTGATCGGCAATACCACGGCTTTGCACCACTTGTGCGGCAGCCGCGATCCCGACCGTTGTTGGCGCGATTACGCCTTTCAGGTTCGGATAGTTTGCCAGAAGCGCTTCCATTTCAGTGGTCGACTTCTCTGGCTGGTCGTCGCCGTAGACAGTCGCCACAAGAGTCATATTTGCATATTTTGCATCGTTGGCGATCGTCTCGTTCATGCCATCAATCCAAAAGTTCTGGTCGGGTGCCTCGGTCGTAGCTGAAAGAATAGCAATCTCGCCCTCATAACCGATCAGAGAACCAACCATCTCGATCTGGTCGGCGCCAACCTTAGTGAAATCTGTCGGCAGGATGGTGGCATCGCGGTACTGCTCATTCCCAGTGATGTCGCCGTTAACTGTCAGCACCAGAATGCCTTTATCACGCGCCGACTGGAACACTTGGTTCAGCGCATCAGGTGAGTTCGGGGAAATCGCAATCACATCCACGCCGCGCTGTATTTGCGCCTCAAGGAAAGGAATCTGCGAAGTGGCCTCAGCCGTCGCAGGGGCCACGAATTCGAAGTTACATGCGATTTCCTCGCAGGCTTCAACAAATCCCTGCGTCAAAGAGTCGAAATACGGATTGCCGGTGTTTTTCCCAACAAAGACGATGTCGATATCTTCAGCGAATGCACCACTTGCCATGACGGCAAGTGCGGCCGTTGTCGTGGTGAGAGTTTTCTTAAACATTTTTTCCTCCTGTTAAAGTCATCGAAACGGGGCTTCCCCCTATAGTGCGCCCTTCAGCGTTGCGTTCGGGCGTAAATAAAATTTGTGGCGATAATAGCGACGATCAGCAAGATGCCGAGCACCGTCAATTGAATAGCGGGGAGCAGATTGGCGACGGTCATGCCGGTCGAGACAATCACCAAAAGCCAGGCTGCAAGAAACGTCCCAAGGATCGTGCCACGCCCGCCAAAGATATAGGTGCCACCAAGCATGGCCATAAGAACCATCTGCAGCTCGCCCCCCAAAACAAGATCATAGCGCACTGACCCAAGACGCGAGGCCGCCATCATGCCAGCTGCAGCACTCACGACGCCAAGCACAAGGAACAGACCAACCTTGATCCGTTTGGCGTTGATTCCCGCATGAAGCGCTGCCGCCTGATTTGTGCCGATCTGGTATATTTGTCGACCAATCACGGTCGTGCCCAGCACCAACCCAAGGATCAGCGCGACCACCATAAAGATGACAACCGGTAGCGGAATACCAAAAACCATCACTGTGTTGATACCGATGAAACTCTCGGGCACGCGGATGGAACGGTCCCCAGCAATCACCTGTGCAATCCCGCGAAAGAAGATCAGTGTTCCGATCGTCACGATGATCGACGGTAGCTGCATACGGATCGACATGAAGGCGTTGATTGCGCCCATAGCCAGCCCCGCCAAAAGGCCCACCGCGACCGCCAACGGCAGCGGAACACCCGCGTCCTGCGCCCAGGCGAAAATGCAGGCCGACAAAGCCATGTTGGCCGCGGGCGATAAATCGATCTCGCCCGAGATCACCACCATCGTCAAAACAAGCGCGACGATCGACATTTCGGCAGTCAAGGTGAAGCTACGTAGAATGTAGTTTGCGTCCAGAAAGAAAGGCGACAAGGTGCTTGCCCCAACCAAGCCCGCAATAAGTAATAGGAAAGTCATCGTTTCGGGCCGCACAAGGATCAAGTGCCAAGTCGGCCGCGCGGGTGCGAGCTCTCGGGTTGTTGCGACTGTGGTATCAGTCATGCCACACCTCGCGACAGACTAACAACGCCACGCTGGCGGACCGAACGGTCGATGAGCAATGCGATCAGGATAACAGCACCATAAATGGCGTTCTGGGTCGACCCCGGGATGCCAAGAAGCGGCAGCGCCGCGGCCACACAGCCCAAAAGCAATACGCCAAGCACTGTTCCCAAAACTGTGCCAACGCCTCCATTGATCGACACGCCTCCGATGACCACCGCCGCAATTACCTGAAATTCAAATCCCGCGCCCGTATTCGAGGGGTTCACGAACCCCCAGCGGCTTGCGTAAAGGATACCAGCAAGGCCACACAGCGCGCCCGACAGCGTGAAGACAATCAGCGTCACCTTTGTGACGTCGATCCCCCGCAATGGTGCAGCATCAGGGTTGGAACCAAGGGCGTATATCTGTCGACCAAGCTGGGTATGCCGCGCAACGACATACGTCATCAGGGCCACAGCGAAGGCGATCAGGATAATCCATGGGATATCGAATATCGGCGATGTCCGTGACATTGCCTTAAGCTCTGTCGGAATATTGGCACGGTTTATCTGGCGCGCGTCCGAAATGATGAATGTCAGCCCGCGATAAAGGCTCAGCGTGCCAAGCGTGACGATAATCGACGGCAACTTGAAGATCGTCACCAGCAATCCATTCACAAGCCCTAAGACAGCACCCGTTAGGATCGCAACAGGAAAGCCAATTATCCACCAGACATCTGGGAAGTCCCGGTACATTAACCCGGCAACCATAGCGGAAAACCCAAGTGTGGAACCAATCGATAAATCCACATGCCGCGCCACCAGGATAAGCATCTGCGCCATGGCTCCGATCATGATAAGCGGCGTCAAAAGCAACACGATCCGCAGACTTTGACTCGTAAGGAACTGCGGCTTGTAAAGCCCAACGGTCGCGCAAAATAAAATGATCATCACAAAGATACCAGCTTCTCGCCGAAGAAATACGGAACGCAAGACGTTCATGCAGCCACTCCCGAACGTGGCACGGCGGCCTGCATGACATTCTCCTGCGTGGCCTTTTCGCGCGGGATCTCAGCCATCAGCCGCCCTTCCGACATGACCAAGATGCGGTCACAAAGTGACAAAAGCTCGGGCAACTCGGACGAAATCAGCAGGATCGCGCGACCCGCCTCTGCCAGATCACCGATCATGTCGTAGAACTCGGCCTTCACGCCAATATCAATGCCGCGCGTCGGTTCATCAAGGATCAGTATTTCCGGTTCAGTCAACAGCCAGCGGGCCAGAATGACTTTCTGCTGATTACCTCCCGAAAGCTCGACGATGGGTTGGCCAAGCGAAGCCAATCGGATCGAAAGATCATCCACTGATTTGCGCGAAATCTTGCGCTCAAGACTTCGGCGGATCACACCCCTTGGCGCAATTTTCTCCGGAATTGCCGCGGTCAGATTGTGCTCGACTGGAAGTGTGCCGAAAATGCCGTCGCCCGCCCGATCCTCTGGCACAAATGCAAGCCCAAGCTCGATGGCATCCGTCGGCTTTTCAATCCGGGCCACTTTCCCGCCAACGCGTATCTGACCCGAAGTGGCCGGCGCGACACCGAAAAGCGCGCGTGCCACATCCGTTCGACCAGCGCCCACAAGCCCCCCAAGGCCGATGATCTCACCTTTGCGCAGCGAGAAGCTGATATCTTCGAACGCACCAGCGCATGTAAGATTTGATACCTCTAGCGCCATGTCTCCGATTTCGGCCGTGTGCTTGCGCATGTATTTCGTGAGGGTCCGGCCGATCATAAGTCGAATGATTTCGTCATCCGGGATACTGTCGATCGTCCGCGTTGCAATGTGCGCACCGTCGCGAAAGATCGTCAGCCGATCGCACAGCATGCGCACCTCTTCCAAGCGATGCGATATGAAAATGATCGTACGACCCTCTTCCCGCAACTGCCGTGCAATGGTGAAAAGAGTGTCAACCTCGCGCGGGGTCAGCGGCGCGGTCGGCTCGTCCATGATGATCAAACGGCTGTCCGATGCCAAAGCCCGCGCAATTTCCACCATTTGCTGATTTGCGATCGACAGCCCGCGCATCGGGCGCGTGACGTCAATCAAGACGCCAAGCATCTCCATATACCGGCGTGCATCTGCGATGATCTTGGCCCAGGGAACTCGCGCAAGAAGTCCCGTTCCGTGACGGCCCATAACGATATTCTCGGCGACGGAAAGGTCTGGGAAGGACACGGGTTCTTGGTGGATAAGGGCAATCCCAAGCTTCTGCGCTGCCATTGGGCTCGAGATCCGGACGGATTCACCATTTAGGCGAAGCGTTCCACTCGTCGGGCGATGAACACCCGCAAGGATCTTTGCGAATGTCGACTTTCCAGCTCCGTTCTCACCCAAAAGCGCATGGATCTCGCCGGCATGCAGATCAAGATCAACGTCGCTCAGAACCTCGACGCCGCCGAACTGTTTGGAAATTCCGCGCGCTTCTATCAGCATCGGAACATCGCTCATCACCCGCCCACCCCTTCTGCGTCAAAGGGAACTGGGGCGTCGGCAACAATCAAGTCTTCCGACTTCAGGTCATCCCAGAATGCCGCCGGGATTTCGGCGTCCACCGACGCAATATTGGCCTTCAATTCCTCGGGCTTTGCAGCCCCCGGGATGATCGCAACGGCCGCCGGATGCGAGAGCGGGAACTGCAGCGCTGCCGCTTGCAAAGACACGCCGTGCGATGCACAGACCGCTTCGATACGGCGGACCTTTTCGACCACACCTGCGTCGGCTATCCCATAGTTATAGTGCGCCGCGCCCGCCGAGCCCGTCGCAAGAATACCCGACGCAAAGGGCGCACCGATGATAACGCTGACATTGCGCTCGATACAGGCCTGCATTCCGGTATGCAGGCTATCTTGATCAATCAGGGTATAAGGCATCGCGACCAGCGCGAAATCGAGGTCCACCCGCTGTGCCAGATCGGCAAGCTGTTCTTTCATGTTGATACCCATACCGAACGCCGCAATATCACCAGACGATTTCAGCTCGCCCAACGCTTTCATTCCTGTTTCGGACAGGTCCTTCGTGTGGGCGGCAAGTGCCTCTTCATCGTGGAAGCCGCTATCAAGATCGTGGATGACCAGCGCGTCGACAGTATCAAGCGCGAGGCGTTGCAGGGCCTGCTCGTATGACCGCATGATCCCGTCGTAGGAATAGTCGAATTTCACCTCAAATCTGAGGCCACCAACCCAAGGGCCACGATCAAACGCCCGCGGGTCGGCCGGACGGTAAAGAGTACGACCAACCTTGGTTGTAATTAGGAATTCATCTCGTGGCTTCGTGCGCAGAAAGCCTCCAAGCCGATGCTCGGACAGTCCGCGACCGTACCAAGGGGCGGTGTCGTAATACCGGACCCCGCCATCCCATCCAGCAGCCAAAGTAGCCTGTGAAACGCTTTCCTCCACGGTACCGTAAAGCTCTCCAAGATGCGCCGTGCCCATCCCGAAAGCCGGAAGATGCAGCGACGTATCAGCTACTTTTCGGCGACTGTGAAAAAGGCTGTCCAAGGTACCGTACCTCCCCCGTACCAAGTTAATTTTCCTCTCTCTGTATACTTGTCAGACAAAAATTTGTGTGACAAGTATTATTCCAAGGGCCACACCAGACCAAGATTCTTGCACGCAGATTCAGCACTCCAAATTCTCATTCTTCGGTTCGCCGCGTGTTTGGAAAGGGGTGCCCGCCGCCGAAAAGGACCCTTTTACGATGGTGCGCATTGTCGACGTCAAAACGACAATTTGGGAGTGGATCGGACCAGTCGCCCCGATGCCTCCACACTTTTGTACGACAGCCGGAGACCTTGTCTCGGATGTCTCTGGCTCGACAGCTGGGTTTCGCTTTCTGGGCTGGCTTATTGTCGAAATCGAATGCGACGATGGAACAATCGGGATCGGCAATGCCGCCCTTGCGCCCCATGCCTGCAAAACCACCATAGACACCTACCTAAGGCCGCTCCTGATCGGCGCGAACCCGATGGACACCAATATCTCTGGGAATCGATGTATCGACGCACCTTGCCGTTCGGCCGAAAGGGCATCGGCATGACAGCGATCTCAGCGATTGATCTTGCACTGTGGGACGCCAAAGGAAAAATCCTGTCGCAGCCGGTGTTCAATCTGCTTGGTGGGCGCACGAAGTCGAAAATTCCAGTCTACGCAAGCCGCCTCTATAGTCAGCCGCTCAGTACGCTCTACGATGAAGCAAAAAACTATGCTGACCAGGGATTTAGGGCAGTCAAACTAAGGTTCGGGTGGGGGCCAAAGGACGGGCTTGAAGGGATTAACAAGAATATCTCTCTGGTCGAAACCGTTCGCGAGGCCGTCGGTCCGGATGTCGACATAATGGGTGACGCCTACATGGGCTGGAACGTCGAATACGCCAAGCGCATGATCCGGCTCCTTGAGCCGCTTAATATGCGCTGGGTTGAAGAGCCTGTGATCTCTGACGACCTCGCGGATTATGCCAGTCTGCGGGCGATGAACAAAGTCGCGATTTCGGGTGGCGAACACGAATACTCTTTGCATGGGTTCCGTCAGGCGCTTGAGCTCGACTCGTTTGACATTGCGCAATTCGACGTAAATCGGGTGGGTGGCATCACGGCGGCCAAAGAGATCACCGCACTTTGCGAAGCAAACGACGTCGCCGTGATCCCGCACGCCGGTCAGATGCACAACTATCACATCACCATGTCGTCCTACGCCGCTCCGATATCTGAATACTTCCCACAAGTGCCCGTCGAAGTCGGCAACGAGTTATTTTGGTATATCTTTGACGGCGAACCGGTAGCAGATGACGGCTTCATCAACCTTTCCGACGAGGCCCCTGGTTTCGGGCTGACCCTAAAAACCCCCGATCCCACGACCTTCAAACTGACGAGCTAGGAGCCATGCCTGATTTTCCGATCATCGACACTCATCTGCACATCTGGGATATGGATCGATTAACCTACTCGGCCTTCGAAGGTCATCCTCTTTTTGGCAAGACGTATCAGATCGAGGACTACCAGAGGGACAGCGGTGCCCTTGAGATCGAGGCGATGGTCTTCCTCGAATGCTTTGCTGACTTTACCGAAACTGGCGGCCAGTACATCGACGAAATCAAATTCGTCGAGGACAGCGCCAAGCGAGATCCACGCATAAAGGGCATCGTGCCAATGGCGCCCCTGGAATGGGGCGGTCGGGTCGAGCCGATGCTGGAAGAGATGCAGGCAAATCACCCGACCGTAAAAGGCATCCGCCGCATTATGGAATTCGACGCTGATCCACGCGCGCTCACTCTGTCGCCTGACTTCATTGATGGCGTAAATCTTCTACACAAATTTGGCTGGCATTTCGAGATCAACGTAAACTTCACCCAGATGGATATTATCCGCGAATTCGTCCAGCACATCCCGGATGTCCGAATGATCCTCGATCACTGCGGGAAGCCAGGCATCAAGGAAGGCGCGATCGACCAATATCGAGCCGATATCGGCGACCTTGCTCAGCATCCGAACGTGTGGATCAAGCTGTCAGATCTTCCGCCCTATGCAGACCCGGAAAACTGGACGGAGGACGACCTGAGACCCTATATCGACGCGACAATCGAGACCTTTGGTTTTGATAGAACCATCTATGCTGGGGACTGGCCCATTTGCCTGCAGGCCACCAGCCTTACCAGGTGGGTCGAGACCCTCGACAAGGCGCTCGCAGGCGCATCAGAAACAAACCTGCGCAAATTCTATCGGGACAATGCAAATGACTTCTATCGACTTGGACTTTAACTGACTGGACCCCCTTGTGGCTGACCTTGCTGACACTAAGAACCTGAAGGGCGGAGACGACGCCTTCGCCGCGATCGTGAGGGCACAGAAGGCGGCCGAACCGGGCCTTGATTTCGCCGGCGGTACTCTTTCGCGTCCCTCGATATCCGAACAGGTCTCAAGCCGCATTCTCGCAATGATTAAGTCCGGAAACCTCAAAGCCGAGGACCGCTTGCCGACCGAACAACAGATGTGCCTCGCCTTCGGGATTAGCCGACCACCCTTGCGCGAAGCTCTTAAGGCTTTGACCTTAATTGGCATTCTCGAAAGCAAGCAAGGGGGCCGTTACATGGTCACCGACCTGTCGCCGACCCGCCTCGTCACGCCGTTCAACGTGCTTCTCTCGGTTGCGGACCATGACCTCCAAGTCCAGTTTGAAGCGCGCGCGGTTGTCGAATTAGAACTTGTCCGGTTTTGCACCGAGCGCGCAAGCGATGAGCAATGTGCACGCATCCTGAGCCTCGGAAACGACGGTCTCACATTTTACCATGATCCGATTGGCTTTCGATTGCTGGATGTCGAGTACCATCAGGCTATTAACGCCGGCGCGAACAACACCATTCTGGCGACGATCTCTGATGGGCTCTACAACGTCGCCATCGATGCCCGCCGCATTGCCAGCGCAACGCCGGGCGTCATTGAAATTTCAACCGACCAGCACTGCCGCGTGGCCGAAGCCATCGCTGCCAGAGACACTGGCGAAGCAGTTAAAGCCTACCGCGAGCACCTCGACCATGTGCTCGAAACGACCATTCGCGCGATTCACGAACTATCGGAGTAGACCTATGGCCGAGCGCATCGCCTTTCGCATGACCCTCCATCCCGGACAGGCCATCGAGTACGAAAAACGCCACGACGAGATTTTTCCCGAACTCTCTGAGGCCCTCAAGAACGCCGGCGTGTCCGACTACTCGATCTGGCACGATCCGCAGTCCGACCACCTGTTCGGCATCCTGACCCGCACCGACGACCACACCCTCGACGCATTGCCCGACACCGAGATTATGAAGCGGTGGTGGGCGCATATGGCAGACGTTATGGAAACAGACGCTAACAACGTGCCAACACAGGTGCCGCTCAAGCGGGTTTTCCTGCTCCCATGAGCCGCGCATTCCGCATCAAGGACATACGTGTCTGGACCGTTTCCAAATCCAGCAAAGGCGGCGACTACTTCAATCAGGGCGCGGGGGAGCATTGGCTGGTCGACAGCCTGATCTCGAACCCGATGTCGTCATATCCGGCGTACCGCGAAAAACGAACGTCCTGGGGGATTGGTGTCCTGGGCTCCATCCTTGTCGAAATAGAGACCGAAGACGGCACCGTCGGCGTGGCGACCGGTACGGGCGGTGTGCCTGCGGCGTGGCTCATCGCCAATCACTTCAGCCGGTTCCTCGTCGATCAGGATGCGCGGAATGTTAATTTGATCTGGGACCAGATGTATCGCGCATCGCTGCCATACGGTCGCAAGGGTATCACTGTCATGGCCATCAGCGCGGTCGATCTCGCGCTCTGGGATCTCTTGGGGAAAATCCGCAGTGAGCCGGTCTACAATTTGATCGGTGGCTTAACCCGCGACGAGATCTCTTTCTATTGCACGGGCCCACAAGCGGCCGCGGTTAAGGACCTAGGTTTCTGGGGCGCAAAAGTCCCCTTGCCGCACGGCCCTGCAGACCGAGACGAAGGCCTGGAGAAAAACGTAGCCTTCCTGCGCGCGCACCGCGAAGAGGTCGGCCCCGGCTTTCCCCTTATGGTCGACTGCTACATGTCATTGACAGTGCCTTACGCAATAGAATTAGCCGAGGCCTGTAAAGAACTCGACATATACTGGTGGGAAGAGGTCCTCTCGCCTGAAGATGTCGATGGCTATCGTCACATTCGCAGAGCTCATCCAACTCTAAAATGGACAACCGGTGAACACGAATACACCCGTTATGGCTTCCGCCCGCTGATCGAAGAGCGTCTCATCGACGTCCTTCAACCGGACGTTATGTGGGTTGGCGGCTTGACCGAGCTTTTACGGATCGCCGCCCATGCTTCAACGCTGGAAATCCCGGTGATCCCGCACGGCAGCGGCCCCTATTCCTACCAATTCATCGCCAGCCAGACCGGTACACCACTTTGCGAATACGTCGCGACAAGTGCCGATGGCCGATCAATTCTTCCAGTCTTCGGCGATCTATTCGAAGGCGAAGATGTACCCGTAAATGGTCGCTTGAAGTTGTCGTCTGCACCGGGCTTTGGAATGACCGTAGCGGACCGCAGCGTCCTAAAGCCTCTTCCACAATAGCACCATGGAGTTGCCAGACGAATGCGCACCAAGTCTCTACTAGGACAGTGACGCGGGCTTTGTCACGCTAACTCAGAAGAAGCAATTATACCGACGTTGCCCGAGATCATGCAGCCAAAATTTCGAACCATTCAGTGAATTACCGGCCCCGCTTTCGCGTCGGCTCAGCCTTCCAAGACACCTACGGATCAAACCAGATGGTCAAAGATCCACGCTGCTTCCGCGCCTTGTTGTACTCAGGCCAGTTCAGCAAAGGGATCGACCTGACCATGATCATAGAGACCTAGTCCCTGAATGAATTTATCTCCACATGCGTCAGCAAGCTTCCGCATACCTGAAAAATTTGATGATGAGACCGTCGCCGAAGACTTCACCCCGATCCCAACAACTTCTCCTCGCCTATTCTCTATCACGATGTCGACCTCGTTCTTGTCCTTGTCTCGGAAGTGGGAGAAAGAACATCAGTTCTCACTCCACGTTGCTATCTTTTGCAGTTCGCTGAGGGCGAATATCTCCAGAACCGCCCGGAAGGACGTCTTGTCCTTCCAAACGACATCCGGAGAGATGCCTCTCAGCGCAGGAAGGAGCCCGGAATCAAGAAAATGGAGCTTGGGCCGACTTTGTCAGCCGTTTGAGCTTGTTCGTGAACCATGGCTGGAGTGTGTGAACGATGAACAGTCTCTCAAAGACACCGAGATACTTCTTGGTAGTGACGTGGTTGAGACCCACCGCTCCGCCGATGCCCGAATAGTTGACGAGCTGGCCGGAATGTTCGGCAAGGGTATTTAGAAGCTTTGGCATGATG
>Ga0208544_10001553_pt1 | contig 15718 bp, 8 predicted proteins | sample DEB08_DNA_9_FD_184526 | JGI IMG/M metagenome (GOLD analysis project Ga0208544, IMG submission 184526) | Aqueous microbial communities from the Delaware River and Bay under freshwater to marine salinity gradient to study organic matter... | ecosystem: Environmental > Aquatic > Marine > Coastal ... | reverse complement strand
AAGAAACAAAAAAAGCATTGGAAACAGTCCAATGTAAACACCTAAAATTAAGTGTAAACAAGGCCAGAGCAGCTTGATTTTTCTTGTAAAAAGTTGGGGAACTTTTTAGCCTCGTTTGCACAGCCTAACTTAGGCGTTTTTTCATTACATTATTTCGTAAATTCTCGAAGTAGCTTGAGCATCTTGCCCGAGTAGAAACAGTAGCATCTTCGCTATCTTATCAGAATAAAATCACTTATAGTCATTCCTAAAACTACTACTTGGGCTAGAAGCCCAAGCTACTTTAAGAAATAATCCCACCAGCAAATTATTAAGAGTTTCCCTTTTTCCTTACTTTCACACTTATTCCTAACCAACCCTACTTGAATATGAGCAATCGTCTATTCCTAATTATCGGACTATTAATCCTTCACTTACCCATTTTTAGCCAAAATAAAGCTACTTTTCAACCCGCAGAAATAGCTCGTTGGGAACAACAAGCTAAAAATGTAGAAATCATTCGAGACAATTGGGATACCCCACATGTTTATGGAAAAACCGATGCAGATGCAATTTTCGGCATGCTCTACGTCCAATGTGAAGATGATTTTCATCGCTTGGAACATAATTATATTGATGCTTTAGGTCGGATGTCGGCAGCTTTTGGGGCAGATTATTTATACCATGATTTACGTGCTGCTATGTTTATGGACGAGGCAACCGCTAAAGCTTACTATGCAAAAAGTCCAGCTTGGATGAAAAAATTATGTGATGCTTTTGCGGATGGGATTAATTATTATTTGCACACCCATCCTGAAGTTAAACCTAAACTAATCACTCGTTTTCATAATTGGATGCCTTTCTATTTTAGTGAAGGCAGTATTGGTGGCGATATTACCCGTATTTCTTTACGAGGTTTAGAAAATTTTTATGCCAATGAAGGCATGAGTTATATAGATGACCGCTGGGCATTAGAAGAAGCACCAACAGGGTCTAATGGTTTTGCGATTCATCCTTCTAAATCTGTCTCTGGCAATTCGCTTTTTCTGATTAATCCACATACCTCTTATTATTTCCGTTCGGAACTGCATGTGAATAGTGAGCAAGGTTTAAAAGCTTACGGGGCGGTCACTTGGGGGCAATTTTTTATCTATCAAGGTTTTAATGAAAACTGTGGTTGGATGCATACTTCCACTTATGCGGATTGTATTGACCAATATGAGGAAACGATTAAAAAAGACGGGAATCAATTTAAGTATAAATACGGCAATGAATGGCGAACTGTTACCGAAAAAACAGTTACGATTCCTTATAAACAAGGGAATCAATTAGCAGAAAAGGCATTCACTTTTTATAAAACCCATCATGGGCCAGTCATTAGAAAACAAGGCGATAAATGGATAACCTTCCGTATGATGGAACGCCCATTAGATGCTTTGCGCCAATCTTTTTTGCGAACAAAAGCCAAAAATTATCGACAATTTAAAAAGACCATGAAAATCCGCACCAACTCTTCTAATAATACGGTTTATGCCGATAATAAAGGAAATATCGGCTATTGGCATGGCAATTTTATTCCAAAACGAAATCCAAATTATGACTATAACGGCTTAATTGATGGCAGCAATCCTGAAACAGATTGGAATGGTTTGCATAAACTAAAAGAAATGGTGTATGTCAAAAACCCAAAATCTGGCTGGCTGCAAAATTGTAATGCGACGCCTTTTACCGTTGCGGGGGAACATAGTCCCAAACAAAGTGATTATGCAAAGTATATCGCACCAGACCGAGAAAATTATCGGGGGATTAATGCCGTTCGAGTATTGAGTAGAGAGAATAAATATACGCCAGCCAAATTAGCTTTAGCTGCTAACGACCCTTATTTGACCGCATTTGAAAAAATCATTCCCGATTTGGTTCACAATTATAGAAATTCAAAAAATAGAGACAAATATAGTATTGAAGATGCCATTGATATTTTAGATTTATGGGATTTCAAATATGGGGAGCAATCAGTCGGTACTTCTCTAGCCATCTATTTCACAGAAGACTTGTGGAATAAAATGAACCAGCCAAACTTAAGGGATATTCGCAGAAAAATGCCAATGGACGACTATTTAATTCAATACGCTTCTACTACCGAAAAATTAACCGCTTTACAATCTGCCGTCGATAAATTAACCAACGATTTTGGTACTTGGAATACTCCCTGGGGGGAAATTATGCGCTTCCAACGATTGACAGGTGAAGTACAAGAAAGCTATGATGATGAAAAGGCGAGTATTCCTATTGGGTTTACTTCTGGTCGTTGGGGTTCCTTAGCTTCTGTTTATGAAGACCGCAATGCAACTACTAAAAGGCGTTATGGACGAGGCGGTAATAGTTTTGTGGCAATTGTAGAGTTTGGTAAAAAAATAAAAGCACAATCTATTATAAGTGGTGGACAAAGTAGCGACCCAAATTCTCCGCATTTTACCGACCAAGCGGAGTTATTTTGTAAAGGCGCATTTAAGGATGTACTTTATTATAAGGCAGATGTGTTGAAGCACCAAGTACGTACCTATCAACCAGGAAAGCCGTGATAATATCGACCTACAAAAAGTATCGGATAAGTGCATTTTGAAAATTAGGAAAGGAGTTGTGCTTTATTGAAAACAATCTTGAAATACACAACGTTCTCCTTTTGTAATTTTTAAAATATTAATTAAAACCATATTAATGTCTATTTTTAACAAGGCTTTTTTATTCATTTCTTCAATTGTTGTGATAGGGTTAATGGCTTGTCAAACAAGCGAACAGCCAACCAATCAGTCAACTACTCATTATACTATAAATGGAAAAGTCGATACGTTAATAGCGGATGGTACTGTTATTTTATCTCTTTTTGACCCTATTTCACAGGTAAAAACGCCTTTAGATACATCCGCTATCGCGGCAGATGGTCGATATGAACTGCATTTTGAATTTGCCGAACCTGATTTATATAGAGTGGACTTTCAAAAGAAACAATATGTTATGTTGGTGATTGCAGAAGGGCAAAACAATATCCAACTAGATGTAGAAGGAATCTCTAAAGGAAAAGCAACTATTAAAGGCTCTACGGATTCAGAAAAATTACTGGCTTATGATGCTTTTAAAGCCGAATCTAATGCAAGACTTGTAAAGCCAACCTATGATGCAATGCGAGCGGCTTCCAAGAAAAATGACCATGAGGCAGAAATTACTGCCGTACAAAATTATGCTCATGCAAGTGAAGCACATCGAGTAGAATTATTAGATTTTACGGCTAAAGAAATCGGTACTTCGATTGCGCTTTTTGGGTCTATGTTGCGCTGGACAGGAGATGAGGAAGTGGATAGACTGGATAAATTGGTGCAGGATTTTAAAGCGGTACATCCCACTTTGAAGATGACGAAAGTAATGGAAGACAAAGTGAATCGCTTCAAAAAAATAGCGATGGGAGTCACCACACCAGCTATTGTTTTACCTGATACTTCTGGACATACATTAGATTTAGCAACAATTAAAGGGAAATATACTTTAATTGATTTTTGGGCTTCTTGGTGTACACCTTGCTTATTACAAATTCCAGATTTAAAAGAAGCTTATGCGGAATTTCAGCCAAAAGGTTTTGAAATTTTAGGCGTATCGGTAGATTCAAAAGGTGACCGTTGGAAAAAATCTATCGGTAAATATGATATGACTTGGCCACAAGTATCTGATTTAAAAGGTTGGGGTTCTACTTCTGCGGCGGACTATAATGTGACCTTTATTCCTTTTAATGTATTGATTGATGGAGAAGGGAAAATTATTGCTAAGAACTTGCATAGTAAAGCTTTGAAGGCAAAATTAACAGCGTTGTTGAAGTAGGAGAAGTAATTATATAGCAGAAAATTGGGATGGATATCATCCAGTGACTTCCCGTCACTGGATGATTTTCTTATGTAAAATTCTCCAATAATTGCTTTCATGGATAATATGTCTTAAAATTATCCAGTGACGGGAAGTCATTGGATAACAGGGATGTCTTAAAATTATCCAGTGACGGGAAGTCATTGGATAACAGGGGTGTCTTAAAATTATCCAGTGACAGGAAGTCATTGGATAACAGGGATGTCTTAAAATTATCCAGTGACAGGAAGTCATTGGATAACAGGGATGTCTTAAAATTATCCAGTGACGGGAAGTCACTGGATAACAGGGGTTTCTTAAAATTATCCAGTGACGGGAAGTCACTGGATAATAGGGGTCTAATGCACTTCCTTTACCAACCGATAAATATGAATCCGCTGTTTCACATGCACTTTATTAATCTCCGTCATATCAGGATAAGTTGGTTCCGTTTTATAACTAGTGCTAGGCATAATGGCCTCACTTAATTTACTGAAACCATCAACAGAAACTGCATTAAAAGGAAAGTCCTGTCCGAAAGGCATTATTTTTACTGAAGAAAGCCAAGAAACCTGAGAAGAATTTCCAGATTCCATTTGTTGTTTAATAAAAGGTTGCCACATCGTTTTTTCTAATTCTAAATATTTATTTAAGTCAGAAGCCTTTGAATAATTTACTCTAATAAAATTAGGCATTTCTCCATTTCCAGCAGAGGCATTGCCAGCAAAAACCATTTGATGTTTTAAGGTACTCAATCCTCTTGTATTCATGTCTTTCATTCTACCCTCTGGGAAAACTTTTGCTGGATCCCAAACATCATTTAAATTATCTATCGCCCCAATATCAGCGAATCCATTCACAAAAATAAAATTGGGACTATCGTCCATATTCCAGCCACCTACTTTTTCCCAAAGCTGCCAGTTATTCATTTTCTTATCGGTAATAGCTGCTTTAGCAATTTCTGCCCAATAAGTGGTTTCTCGATGAATAAATTCGGCTCGGTTTTCTGCATCGACATGGTGATATTGTACCATAGACACACCTTGACCTTGCATTAAAGGCAATAGAAAGAGCATAAATAAACTGCTAATTAATACGTACTTAATTGATTTTCTCATGATAAATAAAATTTGAGGTTAAAAAATTAATTACAAGTTAGTGGTGATTTTTGAATCAAATCTGGACTTTTTTGACAAAAACCTAGATTTTTTGGATAATTTCTGGACTTTTTTGACAGATTGGGTTAAAATTCATGATTTATTAGGGCAGACAAAAAAAATTAATAATCCGTTATGCTAAAGTGTTTTTTCAACAATGGATTATATAAACAACGGATTTACAAATTAATAGCCTCAAAAAAAATCCACCTTTATTTTTATCCGACTACTTAGATGATTACCTTAGCTGCTAATGAAAAATTAATTTTTTAAAAAACAGCTAAAAATTATTTAATATGACTAAAAAACGAAAAACCGACCTGCTAACTTCTTCTCGCCGCTCCTTCATCAAAAATGCGGCAGTCGCTTCTTCTATTTTTATTGTACCCAGACATGTACTAGGTGGCGTGGGTTATATCCCACCAAGTGACCGCCTAAATTTAGCCGCTATTGGTGCAGGCGGAAAAGGGAGTAGTGATATTAAAAATGCTTCGGTCAATGGCAGAGAAAATGTCATGGCTTTATGTGATGTAGATTTCTCAGGGTCTGCTAAGCGATCTATTAAAAATTTCCCGAAGGCTACTTTGTATAATGATTATCGAGAGATGTTGGATAAGGAGAAAGACATTGATGCAGTAACAATTTCGACGCCTGATCATGTACATGGTCCTGCTGCTAAATATGCGATGGAAAGAGGCATCCATGTCTATGTACAAAAGCCAATGACCCATAATATTCGGGAAGCTCGGATATTAACAGAAATGGCTAGGGATAAGAAAGTGGTGACCCAAATGGGGAATCAAGGTGGCTCGAATCCATTATTAAAAATGGTGCAGAAATGGGTAGATAAACGTAGGATTGGTAAAATATCCAAAGTACAAGTTTGGACAAATCGACCAGTTTGGCCACAAGGCGGAGCGATGCAGCAATCAGATGCTAGTCAAAAACCAAAAGATTTATACTGGGATTTATGGCTAGGACCAGCACCAGCGATGCCTTTTACGCCCAAACTACATCCTTTCAATTGGAGAGGTTGGTGGAATTATGGAACAGGCGCATTAGGAGATGTCGGTTGCCATTTAATAGATATTCCTTTTAGAACTTTAGACTTAAAATACCCTACTTCTGCGGAATGTAGCGTGGGGTCTGTTTATACCAAAATGTGGAATGCCGATTATCATCCAGAAGGCTGCCCTGCGTCTTCTTTTATTACCTTGAATTTTGATAAAACTAAAAAGACGAGGTCTCCGATTGAAATGACTTGGAGTGATGGTGGTATTCGGCCTGCACATCCAGATATTATTCCTGCTAATGATGATATTGGTGGAAAAGACAGCAAAAATGGGGTCTTAATTATCGGCTCGAAAGGGATTATTTCTACTAATATTAATGATAGTTCGCCTTTGATGCCAAAGCTATATTTGAATAATGGGAAAACCGAATTTGGTCCTGAAACGGAGAAAAAGGTAGAACCAGAATATGGACACCAACGCAAATGGGTAGATGCTTGTAAAGCAGGATTTGGCAGCGCCGAACATCAAGCCTTGACTTCTTCTTTTGATTATGCAGGACCAATGACGGAAACTGTTTTAATGGGGAATTTAGCCATCAGAAGTTATATGCTCCAAAAAGAAAATAGCAAAGGGCAAATGGAATTTTTTGCTCGTAAGAAGTTATTGTGGGATGGAGAGAATACCAGAATTACCAACCTAGAAGCCGCGAACCAATTTGTTGGTCGGACTTATCGGAAGGGATGGGAAGTGTAGGGGTAGCCTCTTTAGTGGCTTGAAAATCATTAACCATAGTTCATAAATCTTAAATCATAAATCTGTCATGTAAAAACTAGATGGATTTATGATTTCTGATGTATGATTTCAGATTTATGATTTGTTAACCAACCTAATTTTGAGTATTACCTTAAAGTTGATACGATTCCCTATTGCATATTAAACCAATTATACGCATGCAAAATAAAACCTACCGAAATTATGTCTTGTTAGTCCTAACAGGCGTCTATACCTTCAATTTTATCGACCGTCAAATACTAGTCATTTTACAAGAGTCTATCAAGGCAGATTTGGGTTTGTCAGATACGCAATTGGGCTTATTAACAGGGTTTGCCTTTGCGCTGTTTTATGTGACCTTAGGCATCCCGATTGCCAGATTTGCAGATAGGAGCAATCGAAAAAACATCATTGCGGTGTCTTTAACGGTATGGAGTGCGATGACCGCGCTTTCTGGATTTGTGCAAAATTTTTGGCAATTATTATTAGCCAGAATTGGGGTAGGCGTTGGAGAAGCAGGCGGCAGTCCGCCAGCCCATTCAATTATTTCGGATTATTTCCCCGCAGAAAAACGAGCCACAGCACTTTCCATTTATTCGATGGGGATTTACATCGGTATTCTATTTGGTTATTTAGCAGGTGGTTGGATCAACCAATATTTTGGTTGGCGGATGGCTTTTATGGCGATTGGTATTCCTGGAGTTGTGTATGCTTTAGTAGTATTTTTTACGGTAAAAGAACCTGCCAGAGGACAGACAGATAAAGTGCCTCAAACAACGGAAGAAGTAGCTGGCTTAATAGCTGTTACAAAGCATTTATTGTCCTATAAAACTTTTCTTTACTTAGCTTTTGCTTGTGGTTTAACGACTTTTGGTTCTTATGGCGTCGGTAATTTCACGCCTCCTTTTTTAGCTAGAGTACATGGTTTAGATAGTGCGACTATTGGCACTTGGTTGTCCTTAACGTCTGGAATTGGCGGTGGTTTAGGTACTTTTCTAGGCGGTTATATAGCAGATAAATTAGGTCGTAAAGATGTCCGTTGGTATTTATGGATTTCGATTCTAGCAGGTGCTTTTAAATTAATTCCTGCCACTATCTTTTTCTTTAGTGAAAATTCGCAATTAGTACTTATCGCTACCTTCTTTTCCACATTTGCCGTAGGTATTTTCTTAGGCCCTTCTTTAGCAGTTATCCATAATTTGGTGACGGCTAAAATGCGGGCTTTTGCTTCTGCTATTCTATTTTTTATCCTCAATTTGATTGGTTTGGGATTTGGCCCAATGGTGATTGGGATGGTTAGTGATTTTCTAGAACCTACTTATCAGGAATATTCTTTAAGATGGGCTTTTACGATTACTTATCTTACAGGAATAGGAGCAATGATATTGTATTATAAGGCTTCGCAGCATTATACGGCTGATTTGGCGGCATCTAAGTTGCAGGTTGATTCATAGGCAATAATTAACTTATTTTGCTATTCTCCTAATAAAAAATCAGATAATGTCTTAAAATCGTTGTCCTTTAGTTATCCGCTGTAGAAACATACAACGGATAATTAAAGGACAACAGATTAACATAAATAAACTTTATTAAAAACAGAGCTGCCTTCCGACAGCCCTATATATAACATGTGCTCATTACATCCTCACAAAACGCCGAACGGCCATTTTATATTTAGACCGAATCTCTACAAAATAATTACCCGCTTCCAAATTGGAAATATCCAACTGCATCGTTGCTGAATTTAGCGGAGTAGTCAACAAGATTCTGCCATAAATATCTCTGACATAAACTTGAACATCTCTTTCTCCTAGATTCAAGGTGGTCAATCTTAACCAATCATGCGCAGGATTTGGGCTGATTTGAATCGCTGATTGTGGCCATGTTTCAATCGAAGTTGTGGTCGACGAAATATTTATCGTTACCAGACTATCACAACGGGTAGCAGTCACAAAAGATTCCATCAAGACTGTATCAGCAGTTATGGTCATATCATTATAAGTTCCACCCACTTCGATAACCGTATCAATAACCGTCTCGATTTGGTCAGTTAAGGTAACGGTAATACTATTTTCTAGTACGGTTCCACAAGCATCGGTAATCGTTACAGGGAAAGTGGTCGTTTCATTAATCATCACCGTTTGAGCAGTAAGTCCCGTATCTATAATGCCATTTCCTATCATCCAATTATATTGATAAGTCGGTGGGGCTGTTGGTTTAAATGCCATCGCACTTGGGCGTTTAAACTCAATGGCTTCGGAGAATACTTTAGTTGGTTCGAAAGAATTTTTATCCAATTCTAAATATTCCAATAAAGTAAACCCTTGTAAACCAACGCCGACACTTACCATACCGTACAGCTTATCTGTATTGGGGTCAATTTCTAGATTTAAAAACCCTAAATTAACGGATGTTTGCGAACCGATTTGGGTTAATTCACCCGAGTCTATATCAAATTTGTAGATTTCTATAGCCGTTTCTCCAAATCTTCGGAAAAATAAAGTGCCTGAATTATCAATAGCCGCATTGCTGATACCATCTAAACCAATGGACTGTACAAAGGTCGTTGTATTAGTCGCCAAGTCAACTTCAAAAATATTCCCCGTACCTGCCGTTACATATAATTTTTCTCTAGCAGGGACGTAGCTTAAATCGGCAGGCGAAACAAAACCTCCTTCTCCTAAATCCAAAGTACCCAATAAAGTAGTCGTCCCTGAATCTGTGGCTATTTGGTAGAAATTACCATTAAAATCAACACCGTATAGCGTTTCTCCCACAAATTCCATTTCTGATAAACGAGCAACTTCTCCTACAAAAAAGGTATCTACGATGCTTGGATTCTGCACAAAGGTTTTTCCATAGCTCTGTATACCAAAGTCTACTTGATTTTGGAAGAATAGATTCTGTTCACTAAAAGGAATACCGCCAACTGGGTTTGGACTAATGGTTAGTTCGCCTGCTTCACAAATTGTCTGGTCTGTCTGGCTTAATTGAATAGCCCCATTAGCAGAAGTAGGTATAGTAAACTCCTTCACTACCGCTTCTCCACATTGGTCGGTGACCGTTACTGTAAAAGCACCCGCAGCTACATTGCCTAATAAAATTGGGCTTGTTTCTCCTGTATTCCAAACATAAGTATACTCGCCAGCCCCTCCATTTGTCCCCAATGCAATGCTTCCATTCGTATCACCAGGACAGGCAGGTGCAGTAAATACAGGCGTAATTTCAATCGGCGTTGATTCAAGCACAGATACTGCGATTTCAAAATTACCTTGATCAGAAATAGGCTCAAAAAAGAAATCATTAGCACCATCTACCGCCACATAATAAGTCGTATTGCCTTCCAAACAAAATACATTGACGGTCGGATTCACAATTAGACTAAATTGACCGAAGCCATTATCTGCTGCTTGCACCAATGAAAAAGTGCTGAAATCTGTACAATCTCCTACTGCATAAATGGCTACCTGACTATTAAAATTCGCTGCAATTTGGTTAGAACTTGTTAAATCAACCATCACATTTCCTCCCTCGGCAGGTGTCGTGAAAGTGAACCAAACTGAATGCTCAAAAGTTGGGGAAGCCCAGCCATCATTATCTATAGCAAAAGGATTGCCTGCCATAGGTGGTGCAATCGCCATTTCGCCTTCTTGTACCGTTGCGCCAACATTGGTGAATGCTTGTGGTTCGGCATTTAAATCCAAGGCAATGGCATTACAAATATCGTCATTCGCTGGCGGCCCAGTAATTTCTTCTATCATCAAACAACCCGTTCCAGTACTAAGAAAAGGGAAAGGGTTAAATTCATCAGCAAGAAACCATTGCCCTGAAATTTGGAGATAATAAGTTGCTCCTTCGGTTAAATCAGCGACTAAAGATGGCGCAATTTGCAAATTAGTTGAAGGGGTGTTACAAGCAATATTTGTTAGGCTGTCTAAATCAGCACAATCTTCATTAGCTGCAAATAAATTCATTTGTAACGCACCCGTTCCTTGATTTGGGGTAAATGTCAGGAAAACAGGATTGGCAGGTGCGACAAAGCTATACCAAACTGAAGCACTAACCGAATCGGTACCTCTTGCACAAGCCACTTTTGGTTCATTCAATTGAGCCGTTGCGCCGATTAAGTCTACATTTGCTACTTCCCCACAGGCTGCTCCAATCGTCAAGGCAGTTGCATTGCATAAATCATCATTCGCTGGTGGCGGTGGTACGGTAGTGACGGTTGTCGTAACGATGCTATCACAGCCATTGGCAGTCACAAAAGTTTGCATAACAACGGTATCGCCATTGATAGTCATACCATTAAAGTCTGTTCCAATAATCACCGTAGCTTCGGCAGTTGTTTGAATATTCTCTACTAAATTAACAGTCAAAGCTACTTCTGTAGTTGTTCCGCAAGCATCGGTAACAGAGACGATAAAATCAGTTGTTTCGTTGACCATTACCGTTTGGGTTGCTAAGTTTGGGTCAGTTATCCCATCAGCTGCCGCCCAATTATATTGGTAAGTAGGGGCTTCGGCAGCTTTAAAAGCAAAAGAAGTCGGTCTTGCTCTATTTGGTAAATTATTAATGGTATTAATTGCTTGGAAAGTTGTTTTATCTAATTCGGTATATTCTAAATAAGCAAAGTCTCCGATTCCTTTACTATTCATTGCATACAATTTATCCGTGGAAGGGTCTACTTCTAAGGCGATAAACCCTAAATCACTTCTAGTAGAAGGGACAATGGTCGTTAACGTTCCTGTGGCTAGGTCTACCTTAAAAATACCTTGTGGTTGTTCGGCAGTAGTCTGACCATAAATGGTGCCCGAATTATCTATTGCCATTTGCAAAATGCTTGTAATACCTGTAGATAAAACCAAAGTCGTTGCACCCGTTGCCCAATTTAAGTCATAGACATTACCATTAGAAGAAGTGACAAATAATTTTACTAGGGACGGTACATAACTTAAATCTGCGGCTCTTACAAATTCTCCATCGCCCAAATCTAAAGTATCCACTAAAGTAAGGTCGCCTGTATTTGCATCAATTCTAAAAAATTCATTCCTAAAATTAATGCCATATAATTGTTCGCCTACAAACTCCATTTCAAACACTCTAACGTCCTCTGTTATATTTGAACTAATCGTATCTATTATAGATGGTTGTTGGATAAATGTCCTATTTAAATTAATTGCAGGAAAACCAGGCAGGTCCTGATAATAAAGATTTCTCGTACCAAAACCAATTCCTCCAGTAGGCACAGGGTTTAACGTAATTGGACCAGCAGTACAAATCGTTTGGTCGCTATTGGTTAAAGTAATAGGCCCATTTGCTGTAGTTGGTACTTCAAAACTTTCTACGAATTCCGCCCCACATTGATCCGTAACGGTAAGCGTATAAGTGCCTGCTGCTAAGGTGCCTATTAAGTTAGGTATCGAATCGCCTGTGCTCCAAGCATAAGTATATCCTCCTGCGCCTCCTACTACACCAATGGCGATACTACCTTCGTTGCCACCAGCACATTCGGGACCATTAGCGACAGATTGTAGGCTAATTGGCTCGACCTCTAAAGTGGATAGGTCTACCGAAAATGCCCCTTGGTTCGTAATAGGTTGAAAGAAAAAAGTACTGCCACCATCCACTAATACATAATATGTTTTATCTCCTGGTAAACAAAAAGCCGTCGTTTTAGGATGGGCAATCACTCTACCGAAACCACTAGGATCTTGTAGGAAACCATCATCTGCAGCAGAAATGAGGGTATATGAACTGAAATCGGCACAATCTCCTACTTCATAAAGCGCAACTTGGCTATTAAAAGAACCTGCCAAATCAACAGATCCTTCCAAATCAATGACGACATTAGCGCCTGCTGACGGTGTTGTAAACGTAAACCAAACAGAGTTGTCAATTACAGGCATATCTGACCAACCAATATTATTTGGATCAAAAAAACTACCCGCTGGAGGGGTAATTAATGCCTCATTTTCTTGGCTAGTTGCACCAAGATTGGAGAAAGTTTGAGCGCCTGCGCCTAATGTTAAAGGCGTTGCGTTACAAGCATCATCATTGGCAGGTGCGGTAATTTCGGTGATGGTCAAACAACCTGTTCCAACATCAGGTGCGGGTACTTGTCCTTCAAAAAAACGACCTGATATTTGCACATAATAGGTCGTACCTTCTATCAATGTAGCAACGATGCTTGGCGCAATTAAGAGATTGGTAGAAGGAGTATTACAATCTACTAAAGTCAAAGAATCCAAATTCATACAATCTCCATTCAACGTAAATAAATTCATTTGAAAACTAACACTTGGATCGTCTGGTGCCGCTAATAAATAAACAGGATTGGCACTTGCTACAAAACTATACCAAACGGAATTACTTACGACTGGCGTACCTTCTGCGCAGGGTACTTCTGGTTCGTTGGCTTCGGCGGTGGCGGTAGTATTATCCACATTTGGTACATCGGTACAAGTAGCCCCAATTTCGATTGTCAAGGCATCGCATAAGTTATCGTTGCTTGCTTGGGCATAAATGCTTGCTGGGCTAAAAAAGAATAGTAATAGAAAAATGATGAAATTTCGGTTCATAAGAGGTTTTTAAAATGTAAAAAATAATAAGATCGCTTTCGTTATCGAAAGCAATTTTTGGTAGTTAAATGCAGTTGTTGAAAGCAGCTCAACAGCGATGAAACCGTTGAGCAATTTGTCCTCTGGGGTTTAAACAGAAGATATCGGATTGGTATTAATTGAAAATGTCAGTAGGTGCTAGAATAGAATTGTTATATTGTTAAGATAGTTTTATTGTTATTGTAACGTATTGTCACACAACAATATAGTAATCAAACAATTCAACAATTATTATTCATTAAATTTGTTCGAGTACTTAAGTGTTTAGGCAGCAATAAATTACTTCAACAACCCACAACCCGCATCACAATCGAATAAATTTTTGTATAAAGCTGCTTTTACAAGCTCGGGAAATGGATAATTTTTGCCCATTGCTCATGACGACCAATTCTCTTTTGTCATATTTTTTAAGATGTTCGAGATTAATCAAATGAGAGCGGTGAATGCGTATGAATTTTTTGTTGGGTAGTAGTTGGTCAACTTGTTTGAGTTTGCGGAGTATTTTAACAGTGCGGTTATCCGTTAAATAGATAGTGGTGTAATTTCCATCTGCCAAGGCGCAAATAATTTCTTTTGGATTAACAAAAATAGTCTCGGCTATTCCACGTAAAGATACACTAGGGTAGTCGGTCATAATGTTTGAATTTTAGGGTGATGTCTACTTATAAATTAATCGCTACCGTCTATACATATTGATGGCAAGTTATACCCGATTTGTCGTTCAAGCAAAGACATAAAAACTGGATAATTCTAAAAAAAAAGAATAATTGGCGTAAAAATTTATATCTAAACAATTGACAATTAGTATTTTGGAGAAATGAAAACAGGTTAGAATAATTCCAAATAATTACGTAAATTGTGATCGAGAAAACACCAAAATAAACAAAATGCATTCGAGTAAATTATTAACCTTAATCAGTGGCTTAGATGCTTCGGAATTTAGGTGGTTGCACAAGTTTTTAAAATCACCTTTTTATAACACTAACCAAAAAGTACTTCGCCTTTTTGAATACATCAAAAAATATTATCCTGATTTAGCATCGCCTAAATTAGTCAAGGAAACCGCCTACCAAACCCTTTTTCCAAAACAAAAATTTGAAGCCCAAAAAATGCGTAAACTCATGCACGAGTTGGCAACATTAGTAGAGGATTTTATGGTGGCACAGCATTTTCAAAAAAATCAATTTGCTCGCAAAAAGATATTGACTAAGGAATTGGGGCAACGGAATTTGTATGGTTTGTTTGAAAAAAATAGTGAGGAAATAACAAGCGACTTGGATAAATTGCCTTATCGGGATAAGGATTATTTTTTGGAGCAATACCTAAATAAATACCAGCTTCTTTCTCATCCTTTAACGCCAAAACGGCAAAATGTAAAAGAACGATTACTTCCGCTTTCAGATGGCTTAGACTATTTTTATTTTTTACAGAAATTGAAAATGAATTGTGACTTGGAATCGGCAAAAAATATTTATTCTGGAGAAGGAGGAGGGGGACTGCCTTTTTTTGAAGAAATAGCCAGAGAGATAGAAAAAAGGAATTTGAAAAGTAACCCTACCATTCAATTTTACAGCCTTGCTAACCAAGTATTTATAAATAAAAATTCTATAAATTCATTTAATAAGCTCCATCAGCATTTTTTACAAAATAGGGAATCTTTAACAACAGAAGATAAAGACTACTTGCTTAGGCTTTTAATCAATTCCGCCATTTTCAAATTTAATAGTGGAAAAGAGGAATATCTAGATGTATGTTTTGATTTATATAATATTGGTTTAAAGGAAGACCTCTTTACAAGGACGAATAGAATAACAGAGAGTGTTTTTACAAATATCATAACCATCAGTTGTTTATTAAAAAAATTTGATTTTGCTGATAAATTTATTCAGCAATACGAATCTTCTGTAGACAAGAGTCAACGTCATGAAATTGTATTGTTAAATAAGGCAAACATCATTTTTAATAAAGGAATCTTTTCTGAAACAATTGATTTATTATTGCCTGAAACTTTCACCAATAATCTATTTAAATTAAGGGCTAAAATGCTTTTATTAAAATCCTACTATGAACTATCATTAGACGATGCTAGTTATTTTAATTTGACAATAACCCAAATTGAAAATTTTGAGCGTAATATCAGACGGGAAGAAAATATATCAGAAATCACTAGTGTTGCGTTAAGAAAATATTTTTTGATGTAACTCATTGTTTTTCAATAAATTACAAAGGTTTTTTCATTTTTCGATTTCAATTGACTTTGATTATGGTTATTTTTTAAAAAAAATAGCGA
>Ga0208544_10001551_pt1 | contig 15746 bp, 10 predicted proteins | sample DEB08_DNA_9_FD_184526 | JGI IMG/M metagenome (GOLD analysis project Ga0208544, IMG submission 184526) | Aqueous microbial communities from the Delaware River and Bay under freshwater to marine salinity gradient to study organic matter... | ecosystem: Environmental > Aquatic > Marine > Coastal ... | reverse complement strand
AGCATTGGAAACAGTCCAATGTAAACACCTAAAATTAAGTGTAAACAAGGCCAGAGCAGCTTGATTTTTCTTGTAAAAAGTTGGGGAACTTTTTAGCCTCGTTTGCACAGCCTATGCTTGACGGTTGGCTTTCAAGCTTTTAGAGCCGCTATTGCCAATCCGATTGATTCTATAAAATCGGAGTAAAATTAAGCGTTAAGATGTTGCCTTGTTGCCATGTTCTACCGACAACAAGGCAACAAATTACAAAACCCCTTTACTTTTCATCCATTTCAATCCTTCCCGACGAGTCAAAGGCGCTAAATCAGGATGTGCTTCAATAAAATCATGAATCAATTCCCAATCTGTTTTAGAATATTCTCGTAATGCCCAACCTGCAGCCTTTTGGATAAAAAATTCTTTGGAATGCTTTAATTGCAAAATATAATCAAATAATAAATCGGTATCGGTCGATTCTTTATGTTTTAATTGGAAAATAATGGAGGTTCGTTGCAGCCACCTATTATTAGAAGCCATCCATTTATTGGGATAGTCAGGCACCATTTCAGGAAATCGTTTGCAAAGTGTTCCAACTAATCGAACCGCTATCATATCTACCGTGTCCCACCAAGATTTAGTGGTGATTAATTTTTCTAAAATAGCGATGAAATTTTCATCTACTTTTTTGATCTGCTTGTCTAGGATATCCATCCCAAAATGTTGTAATTCTCGATGCTCATCTGCCCACATTAAATCCAGTAATTCAGGTAATTGCTCAATACTAGGTAAACCATATTCTTTAATTATTTCCTTTTCAATGGCTCGGCGTATCGGCGCTTTGAGCCCATAAAAGGCAAATTGATTTCGCATATACTTAAGCATCGCTTCGGCATCTACTGGATTAGCATGCGTTTCAAAAAGCGTGCAAGTGATTTTATAATATTCCTTTGCAGAAAGTGCCATGATAAAGATTTTGATTAAGGATAAACGGTTCTTTTATACATAGGGTTATTGGCTTTAGCCAACGTGTTATCTATTGGATAATCAATATTTTATATTGAATGAAGTCAACAATTCAGTTTGATTTTGTAAAATTGATAAAGCATCCAGTAATTTTGAAGTGTTCTAAATTTTACTAAAATTATAAACTTTCAATTTAAAATTTATATTTTTCGATTTCTTAAAGTTCTTGTTGAAAATTATAAATTGAAAATTAAGAAAAGATGCCTACAAAACGAATAAACGTTTGGTCTAGCCCAAGAAATGTATCTACTGCCTTTATGTATGCTTTTGCTCAAAGAAAAGATACAACAGTGGTCGATGAACCTTTATATGCCCATTATTTGAGTAAAACGACCTCTAAAGCCATTCATCCCGTGACGACAGAGATTTTAGATCAAATGGAAAATGATGGGCAAAGGGTGGTGGATAATATCATTTTCGGAGACTACGATACCGAAATTGCCCTCTTCAAACAAATGACCCATCACCTCATAGCCTTAGATTTAGATTTTACTGAACGAACGGAAAATATCTTATTAATTAGAGACCCCAGCCGAATCATTGCTTCTTATACTAAAATTATTGAAAACCCAACGATTGCAGACATTGGCATCAAAATGCAATATGACCTTTTTCAGCGTTTGAAAAAAGCAAATAAATTAGCAGCTGTAATTGATGCCAGAAAATTATTACTCAATCCGCCGAAAGTATTAGCTCAACTTTGCCAACAATTAGGTATTCCTTTTGATGAACAAATGTTGCAATGGGAAGCAGGTCCAATTAAAGCAGATGGTATTTGGGCAAAGGATTGGTATGCGAATGTGCATCAATCGACTGGTTTTATTCCTTACGTTCCAAAAGAAGTGACTCTTTCGGGCGATTTAGCGAAACTGGCAGAAGAATGCCAATTTTATTATGATTATTTGTTGGAGTATGCTATTCAATAGAGGTTAAAAGGTATAGAGGTACAAGGGTATAAAGGTTTACATAGTCTAAATACGAACCTCTATACCTTTGTACCCTTACACCTTTATACCTTTGTATTTTACATCTCCAACACCGCCTTCCAAGCCTCTGCCATCAAGTAACCACCTGCCAAAGAAGGATGCACGCCGTCAGGACACCAATAACTCACAGGAGCGACTTCCAAGGCTTTATCAAATACAGATTGTAGTGGAATGAAGGCCGCACCAAAATCATTAGCAATGGACTTAGCTGCTTTTTGATAAGCGGAAAAAGCGGGATACCATTTTTCTTCTACGATAGCAGTTCCTCTCAATACAAAAGGTTCGGCAACGATTAATTTGACGTTTGGTATTGCCTTTTTTGTGCGTTCTAATAAAGCTCGAAAATCTTTTTCGTAAACTTCTGCGGTGCCTTTATAGCCCCAATCTAAGGTGTGCCAAAAGTCATTCACTCCAATTAATATACTTAAAATGTCAGGTTGAATTTGTAGACAATCGTCTTCCCAACGATTCGCTAATTGGAACACTTTATGACCACTTATCCCCCGATTATAGCATCTGATGTCTTTAGTTGGATTTTGTCCTAAAAGAGCGGTCGCAATATGATGGACATAACCAAGCCCCATGCCCGATGCATCATTAGCGTAATAGCGGTCTTTTTTTCTACCAGCATCTGTAATTGAATCTCCTTGGAATAAAATGGTGGTTCTATCCGCTGAAAAATAAGTAGACAAAGGTTGTGGATTGGCAGCCTGCACAATGGAAGGGACTCCTATTAATCCGATGGCAGAATGGCTTAAAAATTTTCTTCGTTGCATGATTTTTGTTTTGGTTGATATAATTTTTTACTCAGTTGTAAAAATCTTATTAAATATAAATTAGAATCAAAAAAGAAGCCCTATATTAATGTTTCAATCATTAAAAAATAAAAATTATAGCACTTTTTAGCTTATTTTTATTTTTTCAGATAGGATTAATTATCGGATAAGACTTGATTTTCAGCAATTTAGGAAAAAATTGCCAAATACTACCAGTTAAGATTACAACAACTTTTACTTAGAATATTGCGACTCAAAGAATATTTAAACTTAATTGTTTCTAATAGATTTCTATATTTGCGGTTGGATTGATTAAAAATCAAGCTCCACTTAAGTGTCTATTTGATGTGTTTAAACAATAACTAAATTTTAATTTACTGTTTATTAGTATTTTATAGATTTTTATTTTTAATCTATAAAGTTAATGAAAGTTAAATTTATACTTTAGAATTTATTGCGACTATTTTATAATAGGATTCTTTTTTTCTAAACTCAAACAATATTGTATGGGTTAGAAAATAGCCAATAATTTTATTCGTTTATTTTAATTTTTATTTTTTTAAACAGTCGAAACTGCAAAACTGAGCGGCATGGGTTGGTTCAAACGTTTAAAAGAAGGTATTACAACAGCGACTAAGCAAAAAAAAGAAGCTCCAGAAGGGGTATGGTATAAGTGTAAAGAGTGTAAAGAAACGAGTACGATGAAGGAGTTGAGAGAAAATTTTCTCAAATGTCCACATTGTAATTACCATATTCGAATAGGTTCTGATGATTATTTTGAGCTTATCTTTGATGGGAAATATACCGAACTCTTTCCAAATTTGGTTTCCAAGGATTTTTTAAACTTTACGGATTTAAAAAATTATGATGACCGTTTAGCAGCGGCTAAAAAGAAAACTGAACTATTAGATGCTATGACGGTAGCACATGGAAAAGTAAGTCGGCGTCCACTCGTGATAGCTGCGATGGATTTTAGCTTTATTGGTGGTTCTATGGGGTCCGTGGTAGGAGAGAAAATTTCCATGGCGATTGACTATTGCATCAAGCATAAAACACCATTGATGATTATCTCTAAATCAGGTGGTGCTAGAATGATGGAATCTGCTTTTTCCTTGATGCAAATGGCAAAAACTTCTGCTAAGTTATCGATGTTAGCTAAAGCGGGTATTCCTTATTTTTCTTTTCTGACCGATCCTACGACAGGTGGTGTAACAGCTTCTTATGCTATGCTAGGCGATATTAATTTTGCTGAACCTAAAGCCTTAATTGGTTTTGCTGGTCCAAGAGTTATCAAAGAAACGATTAAAAAAGATTTACCTGAAGGTTTCCAACGCTCCGAATTTTTATTAGAGCATGGTTTCCTAGACTTTATCATTGACCGAAAAGATTTGCAAGCAACTATTTCGGATTTGCTTTACTTTTTTGATAAATCTCGGACGGTGAATGGAGATAGTATGGAATTGAATGGGGCGGAGAAGAAGAAAGAGAAGGTGTTGAGTTAAAAATTGTAATAATTTTACTGAATTTGAAATATACAAAAAAGCGGTACGGTTGATTTTAACCGTACCGCTTTTTTATTTACGCTATCCTACAAAAATTAGCTATAAAAAATAGTAGGGTGCAGTAGTCAATAGAATAAAGCCTAATATTAAAAATGCTGAACAATTGAAAATTAAATTTATTTTTTGGCTGCCAATATTGTTTACCTGCTTTAGTTGTCAAAACACAAAGCTTGAAAAAATCAATTATACGCACCCAATTCCTTACCAACCCCAAAATTATGTTTGTTATAAAACAGACAGCATATTGACTATTGATGGAAAACTAACCGAAACAATTTGGCAAAGAACAGCAGCAACAACCGATTTTGTAGATATTCAAGGAAACCTCAAACCTTTACCTCTTTTCCAAACTAATGTAAAAATGCTATGGGATGATAGCTTCTTTTATTTTGGGGCATACCTAGAAGAACCGCATATCTGGGGCAAATTAACTGAGCGAGATGCAGTTATTTTTCAAGATAATGACTTTGAAATTTTTTTAGACCCAGACGGCGATACCCATCATTATTATGAGCTGGAAATAAATGCTTTAAACACTTTATGGGATTTATTATTATTACGCCCTTTTTATGATAAATAAATCTCTTCTAAACCTTACTCATCCAAAACCACCAACATCTTCTTCTCCAAAGGATTCAAATGTTCTAACAAAAAATCAAAAAAAGCACGACCATATCTTGGATAGAGACTTAACAAATTATCATGTCGTTCTTGCAAGCCATTATTAGGATACAACTTATCTTTTATACCTCGAATCTGATTTAAAGCCACTTCATACTTTTGTTTTTCCGCACGAATCAATCGACCTTCTAATTGCCCTAGTGTTTTGAGTAATTTGGCTTTTTCCGCCGAGAAAGCTTTAGCTAAAGTAGGGTCAATCTTTTTACCTTTTTCGGTAATGGCATCAAAAGCTTGGCTAATTTGTGCACGTTCCTGATTAATTTCTAAGGCTTTGGAAGATTGATTTTCGACAAATAAACGAATCACGCTATCGGTATCTTGAAATAAATCATGGACACTAATATCTAGTTTGCGCAATTTTTTAGTCGTTCCTTTATCCAGCCACATCACCGAATTTCGACGAATAAGCATAGGGAATTGAATATCAAAATGCGCAAATTGACTTTTTCGTTCTAACCAATAAGCGATTTCGCCACCACCGCCAATATAGGCTAAGTTCGGCATAACGACCTCCTGATAAATTGGTCGCATAATTACATTCGGGCTAAAAAAATCTGGATGCGCATCAATTTCTGCTTCTATTTCAGCTTTGGTAAATTGATAATCGGTATTTAAGACTTTGTAGAAACCATCCTCAAAAACGATACGCTCTCTGAGGTTTTCTCTTAAGTAGAAAAAGTTAATTTCTCTTGGATAAGCCTGTGGTTTAAAGTCAATTTCGCCTAATTGGTCGGCAGTTGCTTGTATCAACGCTTGAGAGGGCTGATTAAAAATCTCCTCCTTAATTTGTGGAATGAAAAGTCGTTTTAAATCGGGATGATTCATATTAGCAACGACCAAACCATACTCTTTGAATAATTCATGAACGAGTTGAACGGTTGCTTTAGAATAAACTTTATTTTGGGTATAGGCATTTTCAATAATACCAAATATTTCTGTTGCTTTTTCTGAATCGCCTAAAATCTCTTTTAATTGGGCTAGGGTAGGAGCGAGGCCCTCGGTAGACATCATGCCTACTGACCCCTTTAATTCGTTCTGCCAATATAATTTTTTGCCAAATAAATTGACGTAATTAACTTCCTCAAAATCATGATCTTCTCCACCGGTGACAAAAGTTGGAATGAATTGATAATCAGGATAAGCGGTCTTTAATTTACGGCATAAATGAATCACCGAAATGATTTTGTAAATATAATATAATGGCCCTGTAAACAAACTAGGCTGGTGAGCAGTAATAATCGTAAAAGCATTTGGATTGGCTAATGCTTGAATATGTGTATCCACTAATGGCGCAGCAGATAAATCTTGATATTGCGCTTGTAAGGTTTTGACTAAAGTAGCTCTGTCAATCTTGGTCTTCACTCTATCCTTAATCGCTTCAGCAAAGCCCTCAATAGAAGGCTCATATTTATAAAAAGGTCTTAAAGCTGGTAATTCGTTGGTGTAAGAAACATCTTTAAAAGAAAATTGAGGAATCTCCTCAAAACCAATCCAATTAGTTGTCATGAAAGTAAGTTATAAATGATGAGTGATGGGTGATGAGTGTTGAGCGGATAACTCATCACTCATCACTTAATTCATCACTTAATGAGTATTTTTTCTGTCCAAAATCCATTTTCGGATTGAACCTGCATTAAATACAAGCCACTTGATATTTCGTTCAATGGAAAGGTGAAATTTTGTAAATTATTTGCCTGCTGTGTTGCCACGGTTTGTCCACTAATATTAATTAGCTGCAATTGATACGCTTGCACACCTGCATCAATATTATTAAAATTTAAAGTAAGGTAATCCGTTGCAGGATTTGGATGTACTTGAAATTTTAATTGTTGATCAACATTTTTGGTACTCAATACCAAGTCTCGTTTAGCAAATTGTTCGAAAAAAATATTGGTCGCAAAAACTGCTGGAATTACACAACCACCATGATCTGCACTACTATTGACATCAACGGACAGGACATCCATTGCTCCATTGGCATTCATGACAGAATCTGTAAAAGTAGAATTTGTGAAAGCAACCTGATCATCTGCTGTGCAATACATCATGCGCATCGGAGCATTTGGCACCCAATCGAACAAGTTATTATCTCTTAAGGCTGTTTGAAAAGGCCCGTTGACATCTCCTTCAAATGAGGCTATAAAAGTATCGGTAAAGAGGAATCTTGGAATAGAAGCGCCTTCATTTTTTTCTAGTTCCGCAATTAACAAATCATTTAAATCACTCCGAGTGGTGGTACCATCTATAAAGCTCTGAACTAATGGGGTATAAGCAGGCCGAAAAATATCACTTAATTCATTGTATAAATTACCATAAACACTTTGGTAGCCTACAATTATCCAAGCTACATAAGACGGAAATAAATAAACCTCTTCGGAAATAGAGGCATTTAAAAGTTCTCCACTCATATTGTAAATACCAGACATGTGACTACCTGCAGCAACTTCTAGTCCGTCTATGCCCGTTTCATTTACTGCTTTGTGCATCGCCATTCCAGCATGCCCTCCTTGCGAATAGCCGGTGATAAATAACTGACCGCTATTTAATAAATCTTGTTGGTCTGTATACGTTTTTGCGGCTTTTACTAAGTCAATAGCAGCACTTGCTTCTGTATCTGCGTGAACATAAGGATGGATGACTCGTCTCGATTCTCCTAAACCTAGGTAATCGGCAGCAGTTGTGTAATATCCTTGTCCAGCAAAATAATAAATCAGTATTCTTTCTCCATTTTCCATATTGGACGGGACGGCGGTTCGATTACTTGCGGTGCCATGTTGATAAGCTAAGAACGGAAGTTGCCTAAAAGGGCTATCAAGAATCGGGAGTACCATTAATCCTGATGCGGTGTCAATTGTGCCATCTGTATCTATAGTCTCATATAGAACCTTATAAGCTTCGATGCCATTATTGACGCTAAATCCTAAGAATACAGCCGCTAACTCCTCTTTAGTTAGCGTTTCTTGTAGCTCAACATCTACTATTTTTTGACAAAAAAGAGTGCTAGTTAGCGTAATAAACAATAGTAGTAGTATATTTTTTTTCATAATTTTTTTTAAAAGATTGATTAGCGGTCGGCAAATATAGAAAACAAACATCTATATAGTAGGAGTGTTGTACCACTTTATGACAAATACTGTCGTTTACTAGATTATTTTTAGATTAGAAATTTGCGAAAGCGGTATGGAACTTTTACCTTTATAGTTCAATACTTACAGAGACATTAATTATAACAAGCACTTCTATATATAATTAGCTGAATTACAAACTCAATAATTGTATGTTCCATCACTTTGCACCTCCCACATAATTTCCCTCACAAGCCTTTAGCCACTAAATATTTAATGTATTTATAGCTTTCACCTATATTGCATTAGGTTTTTTGTTGCACATCAACTAGATTAATTAAACTAACTACATATTTTTATAAATTCGTAAACTACACACATCATAAAACCATTTAGCGATATGAGAAAACTATCACTGATTACCTACTTATTAATGGGCGCAATTGGCTGTTTATGGGCCAATAATACATCGCCTTCCTCCATTATTACCTATAGCGTAGAAGCTACACCATTTTCTACGGACTTTGGTAATAATTTTGCCTACTACCACGTCAATTTAGATTTAGGAGATTTGACCCGAGTTGCCAAAGACGGGAAACTTAAAGTAGTGGTAGATTTTCAACGAGGTATGGAAATTACAGAGACTCGTTTTGAACAGAAACCTAATGGAACCATCTATTACGTAACGGATTTAACCACACCTGTTTATAATGCGACCGTTACCGATTTAGCGGGCAATACATTATTACAAAAAACGTATGGTGGAGCAGAGCGAATTGTTGATTACGGGAGAGATTTAAACTATATGGAAAGTGAGTTAGCGGCCAAATGGCTGAACGAGAAAGACCAGTATTTACAACGGATAGAATTTCAAAATTTAGACTTTACAGATTTTGAAATAGATTTAATAGAATTATTAGAAACTAATCCAATTGTTTCTCCTGTAGAAAATAATGGGGTAGAGCGTACTGCATCAGTGGCAACTACACCTGAAGCAGAACGTACAACGACAGTAGCTGATACCGGGGAGGAAATGAGTGAACCAATCAATGAAGCGGCGGCGGCTAAAGAAGAAGATGTCTTAAATGACCCGTTTGGGGAATTGAACGAACCTTTGGCTAAGGAAGGGACAGAGAATGAGGAAACAGCACCAGCGGCGCCCATTGATTATGAAGCAAGCGCACAAGCTGAAAAAGAAAAGGAAGCAATGACCAATAAAGCGCCGAGAGATGCACCCGAATCATTGACGCCAGTTATTTCTGATAGACGAAATATCGTTAAGTTAAATTTACCTAACCTAGCTTTCGGAAATATTACTTTGAATTACGAACGTATCTTATCTGCTCGAAATTCAGTTGCTTTGAACGTTGGGTTTATTCGACCACAAAAACCTATTTCTTTCATTAACGATGCTTTTAATACGGATGAAAGTATTTCTGCACCTGAATTTTCTGGAATTACAGCAACCGGTGAATATCGTTTTTACAGCAAAAAGAAAGGAGCTGGTAGAGGTTTTTATTTTGCACCTTATGCCCGATATGCCAACCATAAGCTAGATTTTAATGCTGATATTCAGGATAATTTTACCAATGTAGTTACTCAATTGTCTGCCATTGGCTTAGGTGGACAAATTGGCATGCAATGGTTGATTAAAGACCGAATAGTGATTGATTGGGGAATTTTAGGCTTGGCAGCTCAATGGTATACTTCAAAAACAACGTTTACTTCACCGCTAGGAGAAGACATTAATTTTGAAGAAATTAAAGCAGACCTAATAGCTGAAATTGATGATTCGCCTTTGACGAATAAATTAGAGTTTACGAGTACAGAAAACTCCTTAGAGGCAAAAATGCCATTTTTGTTTGGTGGCGCTCGGACTTATTTGAGTGTGGGATATAAATTTTAAAAATAGCTTACTATAAAGGATTGTATGCTAAACGTAGCCCTCCAAATTTCATCGGAATTTGGAGGGCTTTTTTATGCGAACATCTTACCCTATCTTTCCTTGTAGTTTTCCTTGCTTTTACCTAACTTGCCCTTTATCTAATACTTCCCCCTCTTTTCTTCCACTTACTTACCTAATTAATTAGGCTAAAAATAATATAGCAATGTTCCTAATTGCTGTACTTCCTGCCTGCATTTTTCTATAATTAAAAACAAAAACTTTATGAACACTCGATTGCTCCTTCTAGGTTTATTCGTTGTATTTTTTTTCCTGAATAACTTATCGTTAAATGGACAAAATAACGAAAATGATGCCCCCTGTGCAGACCTTAAAATTGACATCCAAGACAATGACTTAACCATCAGCGGTTTTGATGCGCCCAATAAAATTATCAAAGTGTTTGATAAGACATACAAGTTGTTACTGGAATGTACGACTGATTGTGGGAGTGAAATAGATTTTAACCAATTAAACGATGGTGTTTATTTTTTGGATGTTCAATTATATGACGAAAACTGGGAATTGATTTGTTTTGACCAAAGAGAAATTACGGTCTTTGGTACTTTCTGTACGCCTGCTTTTTGTCCAAGAGATGTCATCTTAAATTCCCAAGCAGAAGTCGATGCTTTTTGTGGTTGTGAGGAAATAGCGGGTAGTTTATTGATTGGAGAATTTGCCACACCGAATGATATTACCAATTTAGCAGCTTTACAGAATTTGAAAATAGTTAGAGGTGGATTAAGGATTAGAGGGACGCAATTAAAAAATTTTAAAGATTTAGCTAACTTGGTCAAGTTGACTACGATCCAATTGGAAGATAATCCTTTAGTGGTTAGTTTAGAAGGGTTTGAGCAAATTGAATCTATAGGTACCATGGTTATCGAAAATCAGGGCAAGCTCACCAATTTTAAAGGATTGGATAACCTCAGAGAAATATTTATTCTTGTCATTAATGGGAATCCAGTCTTGCAAAATTTATCGGCATTGAGTCAGCTACAAACAGTAATAGCAGGGATAGAAATCAGAAATAATCCAGTTCTGGTCAGTCCTAGTCTAAATGTTTTTCAAACGGTTACGAGTTTAACTGGCTTTTTTTGGATTATTAATAATGACCAATTAACTAATTTAAATGGATTTAATAATTTAAAAAGTACAGGAGACTGGGTCTGGATTAGTGAAAATGATAATCTTGAATCGCTAGATGCTTTGCAACAATTAACCTTTGTGGATGGGCGCTTTATGCTAGAGGACAATCCAAAGTTAGTAGCTTGTTGTACGATAACGCCACTTTTGGATGAGGATGTTAATAATGGTCAAATAACTGGAAATATTACCATTAATAATAATGCGCCAGGCTGTAGTTCTGTCGAACAGATATTACTCAATTGTAACGAAACGCCTTGTGATACGGCGATTTGTCAGGGCGATGTGATATTGCGTACCCAAGCCGAAGTCGATGCCTTTTGTGGGTGTGAAACCATTACAGGCGCTTTAGTGATTGGAAACCCTAATGGAAACAGCTTATCCGATATTATTTCCCTAGCAAATTTAAAAGGACTTAGGCAAGTAGATAGTACGATCATTATTACTCAGACTATTCTAGAAACCTTAGTCGGATTGGAAGGCTTAGAAACTATTGGTGCTAGTTTAAGTATAGGTAATAATCCATCTTTAAAAAATGTAAATGGTCTGGAACAATTAAGTACAATTGGGAGATCTATTAACTTTGGTAGTAACCCCGAATTAGTAGATATTAGCAGTTTAAGCAATTTGAAAAAAGTTAAAAACATATTGTTAGGGTCTTGCCCATTAATGATATTTCTGTTTTTTCTAATTTACAAATCAATAGTTTAAATGGTTTATCCTTGACGGCTATGTCTCAATTAGTAACGCTAAATGGATTAGAAAAAATTGAAAGAATTAATATAAATGATGAAACTGGTGGCAGAGGTAAATTGTTATTAGGCGGAAATCCCCTCTTACAAGATATTTCTGCTTTGTCTAATTTAACTTTTGTTGGTCTTTTAGTTATTGATCGAAATGAGATTCTAGCGGATTGTTGTCCAATTAGACATTTAATAGATGGGGATATATTCAATGGGAATGCGAATTTAATTACTATTCAAAATAATCCTTCTTTTTGTAATTCTATTCAAGCCATAAAAGACAATTGCCCAACATCAAATGCTACTTGTGCCACTATTGAGATTAGTACGGAAGAGCATCAAATAACATTTACTGGTCTATCTGCTCCAAATGTCATTGCCAAAGTATTTGATAAAGATTACCAAATTATTTTTAATTGTACAGGGAATTGTGGTGAAACAGAAACGATTACTAATCTTACCGCTGATGGCATATATCACACAGATGTTCAATTTTATGATAAAAATTGGCAATTTATTTGTGAAGACAAGCAGGATATTATCGTAGTTGGCGGAAGTGAACCTTGTGATACGAGTATTTGTACGGGTGATGTTTATTTTTCTTCTCAAGCAGAAATAGATGCTTTTTGTGGCTGTACAGTTATTCAAGGCAACTTAATTATCGCCGGAATTCCTAGTGGCGGCTTAACGGGTGAACTGACGGACGTGGTTTCTTTAGCAAAATTTAGTGGACTAAAAAGAATTGAAGGGACTTTTACGATTGTTGAATCACAAATTGTAGATTATAGTGGATTAGAGGATTTAGAATACGTTGGCGATGGATTTGCTGCTGTTCAAAATAATTCGTTGACCTCTTTTAAGGGGGTAGAACAATTAGAGCGAATCAACCGAAATTTAGCTATTCTGGGCAATCCTCAATTAAGAGCCGTCAGTAATTTTGAAAGCCTAAACTATATTGGCACCCAACTTTTTATTGACAATAATGATAGCCTATCTAAAATTGAAGGGTTTGCGAATTTGATTACGCTGGGAGAAAATAATAATTTCCAAGATGCCAAGTCACTTGGTATTAATAATAATGCGAATTTAGTAGAAATTGCGGCTTTTAATCAATTACCCACAGCTGATCAGTTGTCCGTTAATGCGAATCCTAATTTGCTTAAAATTAATGGTTTTGAACAATTGAGGGAGCTACAACAACTTGTTATCGCTAGAAATAATGAATTAGTAGATATCGGATTGGCAACGCTAACAAATATTGGTAATAGCCTTAATGTCACAGGTAATCCAGCACTAGAAGCATGTTGTGTTTTAACGCCTTTTTTAGATGGAGAAAATTCTGACGGAACGCCTATAGGATTTATTAATGTATCTGATAATAAAGGGAACTGTGCAACGGTAGCAGCAGTTTTAGCTGCTTGCCAAACACCTACTAAACCTTCGTGTAGAGATATTGAGATTCAGACGACCAATACGCAAATTACGATCTCCAATCTTAATGCCCCCATAGAAATTCTCAAAATATTTGATAAAAATTATCGCATTATTTATGAATGTTTTGCGGATTGTGAAGAGACGATTACTGTTGCGGATTTGCCAACAGGCATGTATCATTTAGGGGTCAATTTTTATGATAAAAATTGGAAAGATATATGTGAGTTGATCGAAACGATTCATGTCGGAGACGAAAATCTAACTCAAGATAGACATACAGCCTTAGTTGCCCAAGATTTTAGACTAGCACCTAACCCTGCATTGACGGCTACATTTATTGATTTAAGTCAATTAAAAAATCATGCAGTTAAGTTGGAATTAGTCAATCAATTTGGGCAAGCAGTTTGGTCAAAAAATATCGAAAAAGTGACAACTACGCCAACGAAAATTGACTTAACGACTATTTCAAATGGTTTGTATTTTTTACAGATTCAAGCACAGGGTAGGCGAGTGCTTGGTAAGAAGTTGTTGGTGAATCGTTTGTATTAGTCGAGGCTAAAGAATAGGAGGTATCCAAAATACAGACAGTTGTTTGGGATACCTGCTCTGTTTTAAAGCCGTATTATAAACTGTCTAGTCTACTTGTTTTGGATAAGCGTGTAAGTGCTTGAAAACAGATTTTTAGAAAGAATTACTGTCACTTTTTATTTATTTTGGATAATATATTTAAATTTAAAATTTTGATTATTAGGGCGTTATGAGAAATTAAATACTAAATGTGATTTTTTGATTTATTATATGGTGTCACAAGGGTGATGAAATTTTTATTTTTATAAAAAACTTAATTTATTAAAGTTGCGTGACTGTAAATATTTTACTAGATTTATACTGATAACAAAATTAACCTATCTCTTAAATACTACTCCCCCCTTTAGTATTTCCTACTTATTAGATTGATTATTTGTCTAAAGTAATGGTGCTCTCCTATGCTTTATAGACTGTATCGTTTTTACAAAAACTAAATTATGAACACATTTTACACTCGTTTTTTGTTGGTATTTGTTGGTTTATTTTCCTTAAATTCAATTGCTTTTAGTCAAATTAATTGTTCTACAAGCGTAACGATTACGGAGCAATCAGATATAGATAATTTTGATTGTGGGGTAATTGAAGGTAATTTAATAATCCGAGGAAATGCGATTACTAGCTTATCTGGATTAAATGAATTAAATGAGATTACTGGTGTTTTAACTATTGATAATACCAATCTGACCAACCTAGATGGCTTACAAAATCTAAGATCTATTCGCAGTACACTTAATATTATTGATAATGAAAATTTGAAAAATATTGTACTTGCTTCCTTAGAACAAAATCCACGAATAAATATTCTGAGAAATGCTGGGCTAGAAGATATAAATGGTTTTTCTAATTACACTAATAATTTGGATTATATTCTAATAAACGGAAATCCAAAGTTAAAGACAGTAACGTTTCCAGCATTAGAAACAGTAAGATGGGGAATACATATTTGGGAAAATACAGAGTTGAGCAATATAGCTTTTCCAAGTTTAACAGCCTGTACAGGAGCTTATCTATGGCTAACAGATAATCCCGCTTTAACGGCACTTTCGTTTCCGAATTTGGAACTGGTAGGTGGTTATGTAGCCATAGACAATAATGCAGGCTTGATAAGCTTGGATGGTTTTCCAAAGCTAACGACAATAGGCACTAGTTTTAATGTAAGAGGGAACGAAAAATTAGCGTCTATTGGAAGCTTTGGAGAATTGGAAACAGTAGGGACTAACTTTTTTATACAAAACAATCCATTACTAAATGACTTAGCAGGTTTTGATAAATTATCATCAAGTGGTCGAATAAACATTTCAAGTAATGCAGCTTTAGAAAGCTTACCGACTTTTGCTAACTATCAAATAAACAGAGATTATATATTATTAAACGGAAACCCAAAGTTGAAGGCAGTCACTTTTCCCATATTAGAAACAGTAAGATGGGGGATACATATTTGGGGAAATGCGGAATTAAACAATATAACTTTTCCCAGTTTAACAGCCTGTACGGGAGCTTATCTATGGCTAACAGATAATCCCGCTTTAACGGCACTCTCGTTTCCGAATTTGGAACTGGTAGGTGGTTATGTAGCCATAGACAATAATGCAGGCTTGATAAGCTTGGATGGTTTTCCAAAGCTAACGACAATAGGCACTAGTTTTAATGTAAGAGGGAACGAAAAATTAGCGTCTATTGGAAGCTTTGGAGAATTGGAAACAGTAGGGACTAACTTTTTTATACAAAACAATCCATTACTAAATGACTTAGCAGGTTTTGATAAATTATCATCAAGTGGTCGAATAAACATTTCAAGTAATGCAGCTTTAGAAAGCTTAC
>Ga0208544_10001550_pt1 | contig 15751 bp, 15 predicted proteins | sample DEB08_DNA_9_FD_184526 | JGI IMG/M metagenome (GOLD analysis project Ga0208544, IMG submission 184526) | Aqueous microbial communities from the Delaware River and Bay under freshwater to marine salinity gradient to study organic matter... | ecosystem: Environmental > Aquatic > Marine > Coastal ... | reverse complement strand
TGGCACCTTTGACGGCGCGATTGATCCGGGCACCGAAAGCTTTCGCGATTTTCCGGCATGGTGGGAAAAGAACGCCGAGCGATTTCACAACAAACGGATCGCCATGTTCTGCACTGGCGGCATAAGATGCGAGAAATCAACTGGTTATCTTGTGCAACAGGGCGTGCCAGAGGTGTATCACCTGAAGGGCGGGATCCTGAAATATCTTGAGGAGGTGCCGCATGACGAGAGCCTGTGGCGCGGCGAATGTTTCGTGTTCGATGAACGCGTCAGCGTGGGCCACGGCCTGCAACAAGGGCCGCATCGCCTGTGCCGGGCGTGCCGTCGGGCCCTGACGCCCGAGGATGAACAAAGGCCCGCGTTCGAGAAGGGCGTGCAGTGCCACCATTGCGTGGATGAGCATTCGGACGCCGACCGCGCGCGATTCCGCGAGCGGCAGAAACAGATGGACTTGGCGGCAGCACGCGGCGTGCCGCATTTGGGGGCGGAATGAACGATCTTGCGTTGGAGACACGCACGGGCCTGCCCGATGCGCTGCGGGTTTTGTTGGAGGAGCTTCCGCGAGAAGCATGGGCCCGGCACCCGCAGTTTCACGGGCTGGTCAGTTTCTGGCTGGACCGCCACCTGATGTTTCGCAAGCTGACCGACCATATGGCCGCCGAGACGCAGGCGATGCTGGACAAACAGCGGGATCCGATCGGTTTTGCGCAAGGTGTCGCGCGGTATGGCGGTATGTTCGTGGAACAGTTGCACGGGCATCACCAGATCGAGGATCAGCATTACTTTCCGATTTTGGCGCAACGCGACGCGCGGATCATCAAGGGGTTTGATCTGCTGGATGCGGACCATCACGCGCTGGACGGGCATATCGCGCGGTTCGTGGAGGGTGCGAATGGTGCAATCCGGGGTGCGCAGGGCAAGGACCCGCGCAAGGCGGCGGAAGGGTTCCGCGCAGGTCTGGCGGACATGCAACGCCTGTTGGACCGCCATCTGGTGGATGAAGAAGAACTGATTGTGCCCGTGATCCTGACCTATGGGGCGCAGGGGCTGAGCTGAGGCGGGCCTTGCAGTCAGGCCGAGGTGCCATGGGCATGATGATCCGGCTGCTTGGCGATGGCCGTTTTTGCCCGGCACGCGCTTGCGGCCAGACATCGGGCTTGGATGTACGCGACCGTCATCGGCGTGCGCCGCCTGCATCAAGATCTAGGGCTTCGGGGTAGGCTTGCATCGGGATGATTTAAGCGGCCTGCCCCTCATGCTGATCGCGGGACCCCGGTATTGGGTGGCGCCCCGGCGCACCCGCCCCCGCAGCATAGGCCGTGCAGGGGCGGGGCGGTTCAGATCAGTCGAAACCGAACTGGAAGGTCAGGCCGGCGCGGCCATTCCGGTTTTGAGTGATGGCCGCGTTCGTGCCGTTGCCGAATTGAAAGATGCCATGCGCCTGATTGTAACCGGTCTGCCGGAGGGTGGCATTATGGCGGTTGCCCTCTTGATGGATGATACCCGTGGAGCCGCCTGCCGCGGCCTGCTGAATGGCGGCGCCGTTCAGGTTGCCGTTCTGATTGACATAGGCACCCGATTCCACGCCGCGTGCGATCTGATACAGCATCAGGCCACCGCGGATGATGTCCGCCTCTTTCTGGTTGTTGGCGTTGAGGTGGAAGCTGAGCATGCCTTGGGCAGCGGCGGGCAGAGCGGTGAAAGCGGTGACTGCGATCAGGGCGGCGGCGGTAAATGTTTTCTTGAACATGGGATTGGTCCTTTGGGAAAATGGGCTGGGCAAAGATCGTCGGACAAAAGGGTTGGGGTCTTGAATGCGGTTCAGATGGCGGTGGGGCAGGTGAAGACGCGGCCGTCAATTTCAACGGTCATGTCCGTATCAAGCCCGGTGGTGGAGCCGTTCATCACGACCCGACCGAGGGTTTCGGTTTCCCCGGCGCGGAGCGAGAACGACCCGCCCTGATTGACGACGTTGCCGCCGCGCGTGACGCGGAGCCGGTAGATGCCGGAGACGGCTTCGTCTGACTGAAGCATACCTTCTATAAGAATTCCGCTGCTTGTTTCGTCGATGACGACGGCGCAGGTCAGCGGGGCTTGGGCCTCGATGGTGCCGGTCTGGGCCACGATGGCGCCGCAGCCGACGACGAGGGCCGACAGGGCCAAGCCGAGGGTGGCGCGGGCAGGGGTGTGACGGAGCGTGTTCATGGCTGGGATCCTTTCCGTGAAAGACGGGGTTGGAGCATCTGGGGGCGCGGTAAATTCCACACCCCCAGATGCAGGGTGTCAGTTCTGGATGATCAGGGCGATGTTGCCATTGCCGTAGGTGCGAGAGTTGGCGGTGTTACCATTGCCCACCTGAATCACGCCGACGGCGTTGTTGTTGCCGTAGGTATCGACCTGCGCGCGGTTGTTGGCCCCGAACTGAGCGATGCCAGTGGCGTTGCCATGGCCGAACTGATTGGTGGTGGCGTTGTTGTGCCAACCTTGCTGGCCGACCGAGGTGGTGTTCCAGTTGCCATCGGTGGAGGTGATGGTCGTGTTGCCCCAGCCATGTTGATACACGGCGGTGCGGTTGCAAAACCCGTTTTGACCGATGGCCAGACCGTTGCCCCAACCGAATTGGCTGGTCGACGCGGTGTTGCATGACGCGAATGCCGGCGCCGAGAGCGAAACGATGAGGGCGATGGACAGGGCAGCTTGTTTTGCGATCGAGAAGGTCATGTGCGTGCTCCTTTAATGAGGCTTGGTGAAAGTGGTTTTGGCGTTGTGCGGCCCGTGCTTGCAGGTGCGGTTGAGCCGATGACCAAATCTTGCCCCAACCTGCCGCGCCAACAAATATCATTGGGGCGTTATGCGATAACGTCGATGAGTAGGTATATTTTTCAGATGGTTAGTATTTTTTCAGCTGCGCCATGCCGGTGTGCCTTGGCGCCTTGATGGCGGTGCGTGACGGCACACGCATGACCGCCGCCGGGGTTTTGGCGGCGGTTTGCCCGCCCGTGACGGGGGGGATTCGGGCAAGAGGCCCGTGATGAATGCCGATCACGGAATGCTTGCGCAAGACGGCCTGCGGGGCAGCCCGCAGCGCTTGCGCAGCGTCAGGCGCGGGGGCCTATCGCGAAGGGTGACGCTTAGCCGATGGCGTCAAGAATGGCCTGCGCCGAGGCGCGGGTGTCGGCGGTGCCGCCAAGATCGCGGGTGCGGGTGGCGGGCTGTTCAAGGGATGTCTCGATTGCCTCGATCAGGGTTACGGCGGCCTCGGCCTCGCCCAGATGATCCAGCATCATGGCGGCGGTCCAGACGGCGGCAACCGGATTGGCCACGCCTTGCCCCGCGATATCGGGGGCGGAGCCATGGACGGGTTCGAACATGGACGGATAGAGGCCTTCGGGGTTCAGGTTGGCCGCTGGCGCAATGCCGATGGACCCGGCAACGGCAGGCCCGAGATCCGACAAGATATCGCCAAAAAGGTTTGAACCGACGACGACGTCGAACCAATCAGGGTGCTGCACGAAATGGGCGCAGAGAATATCGATGTGGAACTGTGCCGTGGCTATATCGGGAAAGCGCGTCTTGGCGGCGGCAAAGCGTTCATCCCAGAACGGCATGGTGTGGACGATGCCGTTGGACTTGGTCGCCGAGGTGACGTGTTTGCGCGGTCGGGTCTGGGCCAGCTTGAAGGCGTAATCCATGATCCGGTCGGTGCCACGGCGGGTGAAGACGGCCTCTTGCACGGCCATTTCCTGATCGGTGCCGCGATACAGGCGGCCGCCGACCTCGGAATATTCGCCTTCGACATTTTCACGGACAACGATGAAATCAATGTCGGCGGCTGTGCGTCCGACAAGCGGGGACTGCACGCCGCGCAGCAGGCGAACCGGGCGGATATTGGCGTATTGGTCAAACTCGCGCCGGATCGGGATGAGCAGACCCCACAGCGAGACATGATCGGGAACGCCGGGCCAGCCGACCGCACCCAGATAGATCGCATCATGGGGTTTGAGTTGCGCCATTCCATCGGACGGCATCATCTGCCCCGTCTCGGCGTAGCGGGCGCAGGACCAGTCGAAGTGTTCCCATGCAAGGGTAAACCCATGTTTGGCGGCGACCGCGTTGGCGGCGGCCTGCCCGACGGGAATGACTTCGGTTCCGATCCCGTCACCGGGAATGGTTGCGATGGAATAACGGCGGGTCATGGCGTTTCCTTGAAGAAGGGGAGGAGGTGGCTGGCGACGATATCGGGAATTTCTTCAGCCAGATAATGGCCGCCGGGAAGGGATTGACCGCGCACATCCGCAGCGCGTTCGCGCCACAGGGCCAGCGGGTCGAAGCAGCGTTCGATGACGCCATGCGCGCCCCAAAGAGCCAACAGCGGCATGGTCAGCCTGGCATCGCCATCACCATCGTCATGGGCAATGTCGATGGTGGCCCCGGCGCGGTAATCTTCGCAGGATGCATGGATGACCGGCCCGGTGAACGCAGCGAGGTAGGCATCGCGTGCGGCGGGGGTGAAGGGCGCCAGCCCCGCACTGCCCGCGCCGCATTTCTTGAGCCAATAGCCCTTTGGATCAGCCGCGATCATGTTTTCGGGGAACGGGGCAGGCTGGATCAGGAAGAACCAGTGCCAATAGGCACGCGCAAAGGCATCGGTGGTCTGGGCATACATTTCGCGGGTCGGGGCAATGTCGAGCGTGGCCAGCCGCGTGACCCTGTCGGGATGATCCATGGCAAGGCGATGGGCCACCCGTGCCCCGCGATCATGGGCGGCAACGGCAAAGCGGTCATGGCCAAGCGCGGTCATCACTTCGGCCATATCCAACGCCATTGCGCGTTTGGAATAGGGCGCATGATCGGCGGTGGTGGGCGGTTTGCCCGAAGCGCCATAGCCCCTGAGATCGGCCGCGATTAGGGTGAAATGCGGCGCCAGAAGCGGGGCCAGCTTGTGCCACATCACATGGGTTTGCGGATAGCCATGCAACAAGAGGAGCGGTGGACCCGCCCCCCCAGTCACACCGGCAATGTCCGTGCCCGAAGTCGAGATGCGGAATGGCGTGAAGTCGGGAAACAGTGCGTCAGAAATCCAGATTCTCCACGTTGAGGGCGTTGGTCTGGATGAATTCACGACGCGGTTCGACAACATCGCCCATCAGCTTGGTAAAGATATCGTCCGCTTCGGCCATATCCGCGATCTTGACCTGCAGGAGCGTGCGCGCCTCGGGGTCGAGGGTGGTTTCCCACAACTGACCGGGGTTCATTTCGCCCAGACCCTTGTAGCGTTGCAGCGACAGGCCCTTTTCGCCTTCGGCCAGAATGGCATCCAGCAATTCGGTCGGGCCGTGGATCAGTTGTTCACGATCCTTGCGGGCAAGATGTGCGGGGTCGCGGTAGACATCGCGCGTGTCCATGGAGATGGAGGACAGTTTGCGCGCCTCGCCGGACCGCAGGACGGCCCCATCGAGGCTGCGCACTTCCTCGACCCCGCGCAGGACGCGGGTCAGGCGAATGCCGTGGTCTTGGGTAATGCGCCCGGACCAGCCGCGCTCGTATTCCAGCGCGACGAGATCAAGCCGTTTTGCCACGTCATCCGCAACGCGCTGCAGGTCGTCATCGGCGCGGCCCGCATCGAACGCACCGGCGATGGCGGCTTGTTCAAGGATGCGGCGGGGATAGTGCGTCGGGAAGGCATCAAGCACACGTTTGACGGACCGCGCGCCATCGACGACGCGCGCCAGATCGGCGCCCGCGATTTCTTCGCCGTTGGGCATGCGCAGGACGGCGCCTTCAATGCCCATCTGGATCAGGTAATCCTCGAGGGCGGCCTGATCCTTGAGATAGACCTCGGACTTACCGCGCGCGACTTTGTAAAGCGGCGGCTGTGCAATGTAGAGATATCCGCCCTCGATGACTTGGGGCATCTGGCGGAAGAAGAAGGTCAGCAGCAGTGTGCGAATATGCGCGCCGTCGACGTCCGCATCGGTCATGATGACGATCTTGTGGTAGCGCAGCTTGTTGATGTTGAATTCATCGCGGCCAATGCCAGTGCCAAGGGCGGTGATCAACGTGCCGATTTCCTGGCTGCCCAACATCCGGTCAAATCTTGCGCGTTCGACGTTGAGGATTTTACCCCTGAGCGGCAGGACGGCCTGATTCTGGCGCGAGCGACCCTGTTTGGCGGAGCCACCGGCGCTATCACCCTCGACGAGGAAGATCTCGGATTTCGCGGGGTCTTTTTCCTGACAATCGGCGAGTTTGCCCGGAAGGGACGCGATATCCATCGCGGTCTTGCGGCGGGTCAGTTCGCGGGCCTTGCGGGCGGCTTCGCGGGCAAGGGCCGCTTCGACGATCTTGCTGACCACTTGGCGGGCTTCGCGGGGGTTTTCCTCGAACCATTCGGACAGTTTTTCGTTCACGAGGCCTTCGACGGCGGGGCGCACTTCGGAGGAGACCAGTTTATCCTTGGTCTGGCTTGAGAACTTGGGATCGGGCACCTTGACGGACAGGACGCAGGTCAGACCTTCGCGGGCGTCATCGCCGGTGAAGACGATCTTTTCTTTCTTTGCGATGCCCGACGACTGGGCATAAAGATTGATCGTCCGGGTCAGAGCGCCGCGGAAGCCGGCCAGATGGGTGCCACCATCGCGTTGCGGGATGTTGTTGGTGAACGGCAGCACGTTTTCATGATAGCTGTCGTTCCACCACATCGCGACCTCGACCCCGATATCGTCGCGTTCGCCGGTGATGAAGATCGGTTCCGACATGGCGGGCGTCTTTGAGCGATCGAGATATTTGACGAACTCGCGCACGCCGCCTTCGTAGAACAATTCGGAGCGCAGTGGTTCGACCGGGCGCTCATCCTCCAGAATGATGCGTACGCCGGAATTCAGGAAGGCCAGTTCCCGCAGGCGGTTTTCGAGCGTCTTGAAGTTGTAGTCGAGGTTCGAGAAGGTGTTGGTGGAGGCCATGAAGCGGACCTCGGTGCCCTTGCGACCGTTTGCGGGGCCCACAACCTCAAGAGGCGTGACGGTGAAGCCGCCTTCGAACCGGGCATAGTGTTCTTTATCGTCGCGCCAGATACGCAGTTCAAGCCAGTCGGACAGGGCGTTGACCACAGAGACGCCGACACCGTGCAGACCGCCAGAGACCTTATAGGAATTGCTGTCGAATTTGCCGCCCGCGTGCAGTTGGGTCATGATGACTTCGGCGGCGGAAACGCCTTCGCCCTCGTGGATGCCCACGGGAATGCCGCGGCCGTTGTCCGAGACGGAAACGGAGTTGTCGGCGTGAATCTTGACGTTCACCGCATCGGCGTGGCCAGCGAGCGCTTCGTCGATGCCGTTATCCACGACCTCGTAAACCATATGGTGCAGGCCGGACCCGTCATCGGTGTCACCGATATACATGCCGGGTCGTTTGCGGACCGCTTCTAACCCTTTGAGAACCTTGATGGAATCGGCACCGTATTCTTCGGGCTTCGGGGTTTGCTCGGACATTTGTTTTTCTTCCCGTATTGTTGCCCAATATATACGCATCCGGGCCGGGATTGTCACGCGTTTGGCACCAGATTTAGCGGTCTAGACAAAGGGAAGCGCGCAGCCGACCCCGATCAGCAGGGCTCCGGAAATCCGATTCAGCCGAATGCGTTTTTCCGGGCTGGCAAGAAAGGCGCGGACGCGGCCCACAAGGGCGGCCAGCGCGAGGTTTCCGGCCAGCGGCACGGTGGTCGACACAAGCAAGATGGCGACGATGTCGGGCCAGCGGATGATGCTGAGATCGAAGAAACCGGGCAAGACGCCCATGTAGAACAGGACCGCCTTTGGGTTGCCGAGGATCACGGCCAGACCAGCCACGAACCCGGCCCAAACGCCCGGCCGGGTCAGGCGGCTATCGGCGCTGATGGTGGTGGCGGCATGGCGGATGACAAGCACACCCATCAAGATGAAGATACCCGAGGCGACCCACCGCAAGACGGCGAGGAACGGCTCATAGACCGTGCTGATCCATGCGATGCCGAAAATGGCTAGCAGCGCCCAGAACAGATCGCCCAGCACGACCGCCAGCGCCACGGGCCAAGCCGCGGCGAACCCGCCTGACAGGGCACGCGCGATCAGGGCCACCCAGACCGGGCCGGGCGTGATGAAAAGCCCGAAAATGGCCAGTCCGTAAAGTGCGAGGCTGAGGAGGCTGATGGTCAAGCAAGGCGACCTTGTGCATCAAGTGGCCAGTAGGGATTGAAGGCATATTCCCAGACATTGCCATCGGGGTCGGCCCAATAGCTGGAGTAGCCACCCCATTCCATGGCGTGAGGCGGTTTGATGGCGGTCGCGCCCGCATCAAGGGCCGCCTGATACGCGGCATCCACTGCGGCCTCGGACGGCCAGTTAACGGCCAAGGTGGTTGCACCGCGACCCAGATCGTCGGCAGGTCTGCCTTGTTCGGCGGCAAGATCGTTCAGCCCGAACAGGCCAAACTTGAACCCGCCCATGTCGAAGAACGCGACGGTGGGCGGACTGTTCTGGGCCACCATGCCGAGGCGTTCGTAAAAGGCCCGGGCGGCGGCAAGGTTCCGGACCCCGAGGGTCACGAGCGAAATGCGGTTGGGTGTCATGGTGCGGTTTCCGTAATCTGGCTGGTGCCATCCGTGTCGGTAATTTCGATGTGGTGGGCGCGGTGGCCAAGTTCGGCGAAAAGTTCGGGCCCTGTTCCGGTCATCCAGGCCTGCGCCTCTAGCGCGCAGATTTCATCGAACAGGGCGGCGCGGCGGTTGGCGTCAAGATGGGCCGCGACCTCATCCAGCAAGACCAGCGGCGCGGTTCCGGTGTCTGCCTTGAGCGCGCGCGCGTTTGACAAGATCAGCGAGATCAGGAGCGCCTTTTGTTCGCCCGTGGAACATTGCCGCGCGGGCACGCCCTTGGCCTGATAGATCGCCGCCAGATCGGTGCGGTGCGGGCCGACCAGCGTGCGGCCCGCGGCCAGATCGCGGGGACGGGACGTGGCGAAGGCGGCGGCGAAATCGGCGGCGGTTTGCAGCGGCTCGACCTCTTCCAGCGTCAGATCGGCGGCGGGAAAGGCGGTTTCCGCACCCCATTGCGCGGCAGTGACGCGCGCAAGCGCGGTCGTGCGGTTGCTGACGATGGTTTCGGCGGCGGTGGCCATCTGTGCCTCGAGCGCCTGATACCAATGGGCATCCCGGATCTGATCCTTGAGCAGGCGATTGCGGTCGCGCATGGCCTTCTCATAGGTGAGCACGGCGTCCGCATGGTCAGGCGCAAAGCTGAGGGTGAGGCGATCAAGGAACCGTCGGCGGCCTTCGGCACCTTCGGTCCAAAGCCGATCTTGGGACGGGACCAGCCAGACCAGACTGAGCAGTCGTGCCAGCGCGTTCTGGGTGGCCGCCTTGCCGTCGATCTGCACCACGCGGGGCTGGCCCGGTTCGGCGGTGATGGTCACATCATGATCGGCGGCGGGCGCGGTCAACGTGGCGGTCAGTTTCCAGCCGATTGCTTCGGGTCGCCGAATGATTTCCTCGGCCCCGGCGCGCCGGAGGCCGCGACCGGGCGACAGCAGGGAAACCGCTTCGAGCAGATTGGTCTTGCCAGCGCCGTTGGGGCCGAAAAGCGCCACGGGCCGACCATCAAGCACGAGCCGCGCCAGTTTGTGGCTGCGGAAATGCGACAGGGTCAGCTGAGAGACGAAGACCTTCATTCAGGCCCTCCGCTGGTGGCGGAATTCGTGTGAATTCCGGGCCCGCCTACACACGCATCGGCATCACGACGTAGATCGCCGTTTCGTCGTTACCTTCGCGCATCAGCGTCGGTTCACCGGGAGAGGAGAACAGGAACACCGCATTTTCACGGTCCACCTGACTGGCGATTTCCAGCAGATACTTGGCGTTGAAGCCAATCTCCAGCCGGTCGTCGGAATAGGCGACGGCCAGTTCTTCTTCGGCATTGCCGCTGTCGGGGGCGTTGACCGACAAGATCAGGCGGTCTTCGTCAAGCGACAGCTTTACCGCGCGGGACCGTTCGGAGGACACGGTGGCCACACGGTCTACGGCCTTGGCGAAATCGGCGGCGTCAACTTCCAGCCGACGGGTGTTGTTGGTTGGAATGACGCGCGTGTAATCGGGGAAGGTGCCGTCGATCACCTTGGATGTCAGGGTGATCTCAGGGGTGGCGAAGCGGATCTTGGTTTCCGAGACGCTGACCGCAATGATGGCGTCGTCATCATCCAGCAGCTTGCGCAGTTCACCCACCGTCTTGCGGGGGACGATTACGCCGGGCAGGGTTTCGGCCCCGCTGGGCAGCATTGCGTCAACACGCGCAAGGCGGTGGCCATCGGTCGCGACGGCGCGCAAGACCGGGCCGGTTTCACCTGTTGCCACGTGAAAATAGACCCCGTTCAGGTAGTAGCGGGTTTCCTCGGTCGAGATGGCGAATTTGGTCTTGTCGAACAGGCGCCGCAGCACGGGTGCGGGCGCCGAGAAGTTGGATGAGTATTCCGTGGCCGACATGACCGGAAAATCTTCTTTCGGCAGGGTTGCCAGCGCGAAGTTCGAGCGACCGGCCTGAACGATCAACCGGCCCGAGGCGCCATCATCGGTCAGGTTGACCAGTGCGCCGTCGGGAAGTTTCCGCACGATCTCGTGCAGGGTGACCGCGTTGACGGTGGTTGCGCCTGCGCGCTCCACCTGCGCGGGAGCCTTGTCCACCACCTCGATATCGAGGTCGGTGGCCCGGAAGGAGACGGTATCGCCCTCGGCCTCGATCAGCACATTGGCCAGAATCGGGATGGTGTTGCGCCGTTCGACAACGGACTGCGCTTGTGACACAGCGCGCAAAAGCGTGGCGCGTTCGATCGAGATTTTCATTCCCTGGCTCCGACAGATAGCGGGGCTGAGAGACTACGCTCTCACCCCGCAAGCTCAAGTGTTTTCTGGAACTTTCGTCAGCAGGCTGCCAACGTCAATGGCTAATCTGCTGGATCAGGCCTCGAGCAGGCGGCGCAGAAGCTCTGCATCCTCTGCAATCTGACTATCAAGCGCCATCAGTTCTTCGATCTTGCGCACCCCGTGAAGGATGGTCGTGTGATCGCGGCCACCGAACTTGCGACCGATTTCAGGCAGCGACCGCGTGGTCAGCCGTTTGCACAGATACATGCCCATCTGACGCGGGCGGGCGATGTTGCGAGAGCGATTGGCGCTCATCAGATCGGTCTGGCGGACCTTGTAGTAGTCGCAGATGTGGCGAATGATCTGATCCATCGTGACCTTCTTGTCGGTGGATCGCAGAATGTCCGACAGGCTTTCTTGGGTCATTTCCAAGGTGATCTCTGCCTTGACCAGATCTGACCATGCAAAGAGCCGTGTCAGCGCGCCTTCCAGCACGCGGACGTTGGTGGACAGGCGAAGGGCGATGAATTCCAGCACACCGGGCGCAACTTGCGTATTGGGGTAACGTTCCCGGTGGGTGTCTATCTTGGACTGCAGGACGCCCAGCCGCAATTCGTAATCCGTGGGATGCAGATCAACCACGAGGCCGCATTGCAGGCGCGACGCGATCCGGTTGTCGAGGCCTTCCATATCGACGGGCGCGCGATCACCGGAGATGATGATCTGTTTGCCCATTTCGACCAAGGCGTTGAAGGTGTGGAAGAATTCTTCTTGTGTGGAGTTTTTCCCGGCGATGAATTGAACATCGTCGACCATCAGAACATCGACCGAGCGGAACATCTGCTTGAAGCTGATGGTATCTTGTTCGCGCAGCGCACGCACAAAGCGATACATGAACTGCTCAGCGGAGAGGTAGAGGATGCGTGCCTCGGGCTGGCGGGCGCGCAGTTCCCACGCGATGGCATGCATCAGGTGCGTTTTGCCCAGACCTACGCCGCCATAAAGAAAGAGTGGATTGAAGGTGACGCCGTTGCCTTCGGCGACGCGCCGGGCCGCGGCATGGGCCAGTTCGTTCGGCTTGCCGACAACAAATTGATCGAAGGTGAAAGCCAGGTTCAGAACTGATCCGGGAAGGTCTTCGCCATTGCCGATGGCGCCATACGGCCGAGCCGTCGGCGCGGCCTGAGGCGCGGCGGCAGGGGCGGCGTTGGCGTTGACCGCCTTGGCCGTAACGCTGGGATCAACGTTGAATTCCGTGCGGTCCACACCGATGCCTGCGGAAATCAGGTGGCGCAGAATTACATCGCCGAAGTTTTGCGAAACCCATGAGCCGATGAATGTAGTGGGCACATGAAAGCGCGCAGTGCGGTCTTGAACGCAATCAAAGCTGATCGGATCAATCCATGCTGAAAAGTTATTCTTGCCGATCGACTTGAGCAGCTCACCACGCACTTGTCCCCAGGTTTCATCAGTCATTTTTTCTTCAATCCGTTTCTTGTTATGACCCGCCGCAGCGACGAGCCCTGCCCCCTTTGCGAGAGCCGACGTTACCAGTTGCATCCCGAAATCGGCATTCTCGTGACGAAATGGTGCAACGCACCATGCCCCTTCATCACAAGCGCCGGCCCCGATAACCACCGACGGCGTAACGGTATTTTCAGTGCAACACGCAAACGCGTGAGCCCGGTCAAACCGCAGCAGTCAATCTGTTTCGAATGGGAGATTTGAAAACAACGAGGATCGCAGCACCAATTACCGCGTCTTCGTTGGCCCGCTGTCTTGCCCGACAAAAAGCAAGGCCAGCACACCTATGATAGAAGCTCTCGATCGTGATCACCGCCACGTTTTGCACCAACCGACCATTGTCGATCCGTGCTTCGAGCCCCCGTATCTTGTCTTCGTGTCCCCCTGGACGATCCGAGTCGCTAGGGCAAACTACCGGGACTCAATCGCGTGTCGCAAGATTTCTTCGCGCTTGACTCGGGCCATTTCGCAAACGAATCCGAAGCGGCTTTTTAGCGGCTTGAAGAGCAAGGAGAATTTAGCGGACAAAAAAAAGGCGCCCCGAGCGGAGCGCCTTGTAAATAAGGTCATTGAGGGGCGATCTAGACGCCGAGAGCCTTTACGCGCGAAGACAGGCGCGACATTTTTCTGGCAACGGTGTTCTTATGCAACACCCCTTTGGTGACGCCGCGCATCAGTTCGGGCTGCACGTTTTGCAGGGCGGTCTTGGCTGCGGCCTGATCGCCGGATGCGATGGCTTCTTCCACTTTGCGGAGGTAGGTGCGGATGCGCGAACGACGGGCTTTGTTGATTGCAAAGCGGCGCTCGTTCTGGCGGGCGCGTTTCTTGGACTGGGGCGAGTTGGCCATGGTCGGGATCCCTTTCGACGGGTCTGTTCAAACAGGTTCGCGCGGGAGGATCCCCCGAGGCCGGGTTTTCAACCGGTCCAATCCGGCCAAAGCGGGCCTCACACGCATGTATCGAGGGGCCTTAGGGGATTCGGGGCCAAAAGGGAAGGGGTTTGTCAGCGTTACGGGTAGTTTCGGTAAAGCGGTGCGGTTCCGAAAGGCCGCACCGCCGCCGCGCATTATTTGTCTCGGAACTGCGGTTCGCGCTTTTCGAGGAATGCGGCCATGCCTTCTGACTGATCCTCGGTCGCGAACAGCGAATGAAACAGCCGGCGTTCGAACAGGAGACCTTCGGAGAGGGTGGTTTCGAAACTGCGGTTCACTGCCTCTTTCGCGGCCATGGCGGCAAGGCTGGATTTCTCGGCGATCTTGGCTGCGGCGCCCATGGCCTCTTCTATCAGTTTCCTGGCGGGCACGACACGGGAGACAAGGCCCGAACGTTCCGCTTCCTCGGCGTTCATGAACCGCCCGGTCAGGTGCATGTCCATTGCCTTTGCCTTGCCGACGGCATGGGTCAGCCGCTGGGTGCCGCCGATGCCCGCGATGACGCCAAGGTTGATTTCGGGCTGACCGAATTTGGCAGAATCAGCAGCGATGATGAAGTCGCACATCATGGCCAGTTCGCAACCACCGCCCAGCGCGTAGCCCGCCACGGCGGCAATCACCGGTTTGCGGATGCGCATGATCTGCCCGGTTTCCGCCCCGAACAGGTCGCTGCTGAAAACGTCGACGAAGGTTTTTTCGGACATCTCCTTGATGTCTGCGCCTGCGGCGAATGCCTTGTCGGAACCGGTCAGGACGATGCAGCGCACCTTTTCATTCGCGTCCGCGGATCTGAGCGCCTTGGTCAGTTCCGCCAGCAACTGTGCATTGATTGCATTCAGCGCCTCGGGGCGGTTCAGCTTGATCAGCGCGATATGGTCTTCGATCTCGACGATCAGGGTTTCGTACGCCATGGAGCAGGTGCCTTCTTGGTGCCGGTCAGGTGCGCAGGGTTAGCAGTCTGGTGGGCGGGATCAAGTTATCTTTGGCAGGTCGGGCAATGGAAGCTGGAGCGCCCGGATTGCACGGTGCGCCGAATTACCGATCCGCAGTCGGGGGTTAGGCAGGGTTCGCCTTCGCGTCCATAGACGGCGAAATTATGTTGGAAATATCCCAGATCGCCATCCGTCTGGCGATAATCGCGCAACGACGAGCCACCCGATTGGATGGCTTCGGTCAGCACCTCGCGGATGATGGGCACCAGCGCGTGGACGCGCGGCGTGGCAATCCGGCCTGCAAGGCGCAACGGCGAGATGCGGGCGCGGTAGAGCACCTCGCAGACATAGATATTGCCGAGGCCCGCAACGATCCGCTGGTCGAGGAGCGCGGACTTGATCGGGGTCTTGCGCCCCTTGAGGCCGGCGGCGAGGTGGGTTTCGTTGAAGGCATTGCCGAGCGGTTCTGGCCCGATATCGGCCAGCAACCAATGACGATCGAGCGCGTCGGTGGCGACCAGATCCATCGCGCCGAAGCGGCGGGCGTCGTTGAAGGTAACGCGCGCGCCGGCGTCGGTATCAAGCACCACATGGTCATGTTTCTCGGGCGCGGGGTGGGCGAGGGCGAAGCCGCCGGGCATGTCGGACACGCCCTGTGCGCCTCGTGCGCCGGGCGCGGAAATCAGCATGCGGCCCGACATGCCCAGATGAATGATCAGGGTCTCGCCGGTATCGAGATCGGCGAGGATGTATTTCGACCTGCGGCGCAGCCGATCGACCCTTGCGCCGGTCAGGCGGGCGGCCATGTTCGTGGGAAATGGCCAGCGCAGATCGGGGCGGCGCACGTCTGCTGTGACAATCCGCGCACCCTCCAACACGGGGGCAAGGCCGCGACGGACTGTCTCGACTTCTGGAAGTTCAGGCAATGCGGGCTTTCCTATGCTCTGGGCGGCGTTGTCACGCCCGTTCAGAGCCCTATAAGAAGGGGCTGCACAAGCGGAGGGCAAGGCCCCATGAGTGATCAAGGCGACGGCACCACGCATTTCGGGTTCCAGACGGTCGAAGAAGACGCCAAGGCCGGAATGGTTCATGGCGTGTTTACCAATGTCGCGTCGCGCTATGACGTCATGAACGACGTCATGAGCATGGGCATCCACCGGATCTGGAAGGATGCGATGATGGATTGGCTTGCGCCACGCGACGGGCAGCACCTGCTGGACGTGGCCGGGGGCACGGGCGATGTGGCGTTCCGGTTTCTGAAACGTGCGCCGGGGGCACGGGCCACGGTGCTGGATATGACCGAAAGCATGTTGGTCGCGGGGCAGACCCGCGCCGAGGCCGCGCAGGAGGCCGACAAGCTTGAATGGGTTGTGGGCGATGCGATGGCGCTGCCGTTCAGTGACAACAGCTTTGACGTCTACACCATCAGCTTTGGCATTCGGAACGTGACGCGCATCGCCGATGCGCTGGCCGAG
>Ga0208544_10001549_pt1 | contig 15759 bp, 16 predicted proteins | sample DEB08_DNA_9_FD_184526 | JGI IMG/M metagenome (GOLD analysis project Ga0208544, IMG submission 184526) | Aqueous microbial communities from the Delaware River and Bay under freshwater to marine salinity gradient to study organic matter... | ecosystem: Environmental > Aquatic > Marine > Coastal ... | reverse complement strand
ATCTAAGGTGTTAATTATTTCAGCAGCCATAATGTAGACCTCGACCAATAGGTTGTTATATTGTGCGGTGTGGTTTTGCTTTGAAACGGGGTCACCCGCCATGCGCGAAAGAGACTCAGCAAATTGACCATAAGCCAGTTGCGTGTGTTGACAGGCAAGTTGCCATACTAAGGGGTCAGCACCTAATGCTAGCGAGGGAATAGACTTTAATTCCCACTACGGCATAGACATGCCTGCAATCATGGCAAGGCTGACGGCCAAACTCACTCGCAGGGCGAACCTAAACGGCGGGTTATCGACCCTAAGATTGTTAGCCAACAATTTTAATCTAAAAGACTGAACAGGCGACATAAAAATACTAAGTGATTGTCCTCTTGCATAAAGGTTTTAAACACCCGCTGGTGAGGTGGTTGAACGCGTCATACATCTTTGTCACAAGCAAGCAACTCAACAAATAGCTCACCAGCTAAAGTTGGCTACTCATATAATCAACCGATCGTTTATATAGCCTAACTTTTGAGAAGAAAGAGAAACTCACATCATGAATCTACCCCTTCACCAACTCACCATGACCGTGCTCATGACCCCTGACACAGCCAACTTCTCTGGCAACGTTCATGGTGGCAGTATTTTGAAACTACTCGACGAAGTGGCTTACGCTTGCGCTAGTCGCTATGCGAGACAATATGTCGTGACCTTAAACGTAGAAAATGTCACGTTTCGAGAACCCATTCACGTGGGTGAGTTAGTTTCTTTTCTAGCCAGCGTGAATTTAACGGGTCGCACCTCAATGGAAATTGGCATTAAAGTGGTCGCCGAAAATATTCGCACACAAGCAACTCGACACGTCAATAGCTGTTTTTTTACGATGGTAGCCGTTGGTGACGACAAAAAACCAGTCGTGGTACCTGTGTTAATTCCTCAAACCGAAGAAGAAATTCGCCGTCACAAAGCCGCGCAAAAGCGACGCGCGCTCAGAGAAATGCCATAATTAAAAATAGAATCATTTACAATTTTTTAATGTAAGCTAAACACACCTTTTTTTAGTTGAGTCATCATGTTTAAAAAAACCTTACTTTTAGGAACCCTCTTGCTAGCCGTTTCTTTCAATGCTCTGGCAAAAGAGTGGCAAGAGATACGTGTTGCTATAGACACTACTTACAAACCTTTCACCTACAAAACAGAAGATGGCAAGCCTACTGGTTTTGATGTTGATATTGCTCAAGCCCTATGCCTGACGCTTAAAGCAAAATGCGTCTTTGTTGAGCAACAATGGGACCAAATGATCCCGGGATTGCTCGCTGGAAAATACGACGCTATCATTTCCTCAATGTCTATCACGGCTGAACGAGAAAAGTTGGTTGATTTCACAGGCAAGTACTACAACACGCCATCGCAAATTATCTTAAACAAAAACATCAAAACCGATGGCACACCCGCAAGCCTAAAAGGTAAAAAACTGGGTGTTTTAAAAGGGTCAACACAAGAAAGTTATGCCAAAGGTGAGTTGGTTAAGGCAGGTGTTGAAATTTTGTCTTACGACGCACAAGACCAAGTATTCCAAGAAATCATAGCAGGTCGCTTAGACGGCGCAGTTGTTGATATTATTGAAGTTAAAGGTGCATTCTTAGACACACCAGCGGGCAAAGACTACGTATTTGTTGGCCCTACTTTAGGTGCATACATAAATTATTTCGGCACAGGTGAAGGCATTGCTGTTCGTAAGCAAGACAAAGACTTACGCATGGCCTTAGATAACGGTATCAAAACACTAAGAAGCAACGGTCAATGGCAAAAAATTAGCGACAAATACTTTCTTGGCACAGATATATGGGGCAACTAGCTGCTGCGATGACACCTTTCCCCACACCTATTTACCTTAATTAACTACCTTGAATAGGTTAGTTTAGGCCTGCAAATGAATAGCCAACCAAACGGTTGGCTCAGTCAGTGAGGTTGATTTAACCCGGTGGCGTTTGAATGCTGGAATCAAAACATGGTCTCCAGCCACCATCTTCAAGCTATCTTTGTCGAACTGTAACACCGCAGAACCGCTCACAACTAAAACCCACTCATCCCAAGCTTGCTCGTACCAGAAGCCTGGGTCACTCACATGACCCTTTGAAACGATACGCTCGATACGTACATCTTGGCGCTTCAAAATATCATCAAACCGTTCGCTACCGTCTAGGCTCTCAAGGTCTGAGAATAGATTATGTTTGAACATACCTCACCTTTTAAACAAAACTATGCCATTAAACTGCAAGATGCATTGTGTTTGACTGCATCATAAAATGACTAGCTCATATCAGTATCACATCATGTTGCATGGTTCAGACGAGTCACTCATTAATTTTGGCATAATAGAAGAATGATGACTGCCATTTTGAAAAAACGCTTTCAACCCTATCATGATGATGACAATATTTAAGAGCCCGTTTTTATTATTCACACTGCTGAGCATTTTGCTCATAGGTATAACGAATGCTCGTGGTTCGTGGTACACCGAAGTGCCTTAAGCACCTTATAACTCACCACCAGCAATTATTTAGAGAAAAGTCTATGGTTGAGTTCGAGTATTACCAAAAGACTATGAGAGCTGAAGCGCGGGCTGAACCATTCCTTAGCTATATCAGGTATTTTGAGGCGATCAAATTAGGGGGCATAGGCACTCATGCGTGATTTTCAAACTAAACGATCAGGGTTGCTTTTGACAAGTACATCACGCCAGAGCACTTGAGTAGAGACGCTACATCTCCAGACACTGATGGATGGCGTGTCTGAAGTCTCCATTGAATGGCACACCGAGTCAAGCTTTTTGGCCGGTGAATCCTTGGTGAGGTTTGGCAAGCTGGGCGTTGCGCTGCGCTCTTTGATATATCGCTTGCCCTTGGGTCTGATTGGCGGCTAACTATTTACAGGCGTTTTTTGTTGCCCCTTGGCGGCTCGGTGCATTGGTGCATGAGGTTGCGGCTAAGCGCACATTAACAATCTTGATAACGACTTCGAGCCCTGAGCTAATCATCTTAGGCAGTTTACTGGTTGCGCAAGGATTTGACGTGTTGCCTATTGTCTAGGATGCGCCTGAGTTGGTGGCTGCCAATCTTCGGTTGGGTCATGCGGCAACGATGTATGTTGATAGTAGATTCTCAGTACTCATGCAGGGCATACGCGCGGCGGGGGCGGGAGAACTCATGGTTCTTTTTTAAGACCATTCCAAATAGCAACTTGATTTCGACCAGCTGCCTTCGCTTGATACATTGCCATATCAGCCTCGTATATGAATTGACGTATGAATGAACTTTTTTCTTTATACGAATCAAAGTTTGGATCAAAAATAGTGATGCCGATGCTAACAGTAATTTTAATAGTTTGATTATCTAAGCTTGAGTATGGCGTATTCGATACGTTGAGACATATGCGCTCAGCGACTTCTTTGGCTTGCTTTAGATTTGTATCAGGTAGCAAGATCAAAAACTCCTCACCACCGATGCGACCTAATGAATCTATTGATCTCAGAATTTCTTTGGTACTGCGTACCAACCCAATCAAAACATCATCACCCGCTTGGTGTCCGTAGTGATCATTGACTCGCTTAAAGTAATCGATATCCATTTCCAATAAAGCCATGCACTGCCCATTACGATGAGCTCGGTCAAACTCTTGGATGATTCGTCGATGAATTTCTATTTTGCTCAGTGCATTAGTGAGAAGATCATAAGCATTGACAATATTTAAAAGGTCAATATCAGTCTCATCTTTTGCAAGTTGTCTTTTTATGATAATGATACTGGCGAAAAATAATAGAGAGATCGGTAGCGATAAGAGAGCATCGGTCAAATGGTAATGCCGCGTTTCTATAATGTACAAAATAGGGTAGATTTTTTGGATAATCATGAGACCCAACCCTAAACTTAAAAATAACCAAGCCCATTGGCGAGGGCTTGATTGCTTAAATAGCTGACCACAAAAAACCATCGTAATGATTTGCACGACGAATGCAATACTGTAAAAACCAATCACTATAAATATCGTTACGCTCATGATGAACTTTTCTGGACCAATCTTAAAAAAGTGCCTGAAAATTATAAAACATGATCAGTTGCATCTTGTTCAAAGCCATTACCAAATGGCGATTGACGATCAAACTCCGGCAGTTGATACCCTTTTTCTCTAAATAAATTTATACAAATATCAACGACCCTAGGGTCAAAAAGAGTGCCTCGATTGTTTTCTATTTCATTCAGAGCCTTATCGACCCCTAGTGCAGGTCGATAAGGTCGGTTACTAGACATTGCCTCAACCGTATCAGCTACGCCGATTATGCGAGCCCCCAAACAAATATCATTTCCTTTCAGGCCATTTGGATACCCGCTACCATCTAAGCGTTCATGATGTTGCAACACATATTGGGCTACTGGCCAAGGAAACACGAGCGGCCTGAGAATATCAAAACCAACCTGGGCATGGCTGCGGAGCATGGCAACTTCAATTGGGTTAAGGGAATATGGCTTAGTCAAAATCTCTGCTGGAATGCTAATTTTGCCAATATCGTGCACTAAGCTGGCTAAATTTAAGCCCTCAATCTCGGCAGGAGCAAGGCCCATATCTGTCGCTATTGCGCTCACTAAGTGAGCCACTCTTTTTTGATGCCCTGCTGTGTAAGGATCCCTAGCCTCAATAACATTAGATAAGCTATTAATGGTGTCTTTTAATTGCTCAATAATCCTTGCTTCCTGCTTACTCGAAGTTATAGACTCTGAGATGCGTCGTTCGGTGATATCTCGCACGTTGCATTGAATAATTTTGGTGTGATCAATATTATAAGAATTGCAAATAAGTTCAACGGCTAATCGCTCACCATTTTTTTTTACTAGATCAATATTCTCATATCGAATAAAACCAATTTTTAAGAGCTCGGTGTGTGCGGCTAATGCTTTAGCTTGATCAGCTACGAGACCAATTTGCCAGAGTTTTTTACCAACGAGCTCATGCTTAGAAAAGCCTAACGTTTTTAAGATAAAAGGATTAGCATCTATGATATTACCCTCAGGGTAGGATAGGAGAAAAATACCATCTAGTGCCTTTTCAAAGATTAGGCTATACGTGGGTTCGAAGGCATTCTCAGTTTGAGTAATATGAGTCATAATTTTCCTAAATAAATTTTAATCCCGTTGCCTTAAAAAATCACAAAAATTTTTGAATTAAAAAATTTTAAGAGTTACGTCTTATTTCGCTTAAGCATGTCAAATGTAACTGAGTTAAAGCAAACGGACGCAACAGAGTCGAGTTTTGATATAAATGAATATGCCCTCCCATTCACAACGATTGAATCTTTTTACCCATAACATTGCAATGGCTTTTGCCATTGCAATTGCTTTTGCTGTGGTTGTTGTACCATTTTTTATGGTTCGTTTTCCTGCAATGGTTGACTACCCGGTTCATCTTGCTAGGCAGTTTGTGTTGATAGGTTGGAATCAATCAACGGCTTTACAGGTAAATTACGCGCTAGATTGGGGCATCAAGCCTAACTTAGCCATGGATATAGCCATACCTGTGATGGCTCGCTGGATGCCTATTGAATTAGCAACAAAAATTTTTACAATTATGGCAATGTTATCGCCCATTATCGGTGCAACACTGCTATCGAAAGTGTTAAACACTTCAGCACGAATCACTGCGCTTGTTTCTCTATGCTTTGCTTACCACCTTGCGCTCATAGGGGGCTTTGCCAATTTTGTGATGGGCATAGGCTTGGCGTTGGCTGGGTTTGCTCTATGGATCAGGCTGTTCAACGAATCTTCTTTCATACGCACCATCGCAGGCGTAAGTTTGGTTATTTTATGTTTTTTTACACACTTGTTTGCGCTTGGATCACTTGTATTATTGATCATTTCATATGAAATAGGCTGTGCACTTTCAGATCGTTCAAACGTTAAAAATAAAGCTATTCCACTGATTTTTCTTCTGGTCACGAGCATGATTCTTTGGTTATTAAAACCCGATGGACCTGAAGATGGCTATATTCTATATGGTAATTTTTTTACAAGACTAAAAGTCCTTTTTAGTCCATTTACTGCACAGGCAAATGTATCTGACATAACACTTTTGTTACTTGCCCTGACTGGTTTCTACTTACTCTACAAAAATCAAAAACGGATGCCAATTGAAAAGCGTATGCGTCTACCATTGCTGACGCTGCTTACGATGTCGTTTTTAATACCGCAGGAACTTTCTGGCGGTTCAGTCGTGTCGATTCGTATGCCGATCATCTTGATGTTTGTGTTGATTGCGAGCCTCAAGACTCAAAGTTTAAAAGTGCGTCAAATCAACATCTTGACGGTCATCATTTTAGTTTTTATTATCATGCGAAGCGTGCAGATAACGTTTATTTGGAGGGGGTATGATGAAAAGTTTCAAGTGTTTTTTGCTGAATCTAGACACATACCGGTGGGGTCTCGAGTGATCGCTTTGCATGATCTCAGCTTGATCCCAAATGACCCGCTGATGTCGCATATGGTGACTCTAAGTGTGATGTCGCAATGTGCCTTTGTACCTCATATGGCAAAGCTTCCTGACCAACACCCCATCATTCCCTCTCTTAAGACGCTAAAGATTGATGGTGGTACGTCGATACCCTTAACGCCATTTGAATTGAAAATCGGTACCGACTCTGTCGAGTCAAACAAGTACTTGAAAAAATATCCTTTGACCGGGTGGTCTAGGGCTTACTTTATCGATTGGCCACAAAATTTTGACTATGTTGTTCATGTATACGACACAGGCAAGCGTTTACCTAACCCAGATCGACGTTACCTCAGCATGGTGAAAGAAAGTTCTTTTTTCACGATATATCGTGTGAATGGCAGACCCGACGTGCAGCCCATGATTTGTTCATATGAATACTGAAAGCAAACAGTCAGTCAAACAGCAATCAAAAACCGAATCAGAGCGTGGTGCAATTTTGGTGATCGTGCCACTGCTCATGATCTCGCTACTCGGGTTTATTGGCCTTGTTCTAGACATTGGTTACGCCTACGTGCAGAAAAACCGCCTACAGTCAGTGACTGATGCGGCGACTTTGTCATGCGCATTGGCAAACGCACAAAGCCCAGGGCAATGCCTTGACGGTGACACCGAAATCTCTAACCCAGGGGTACTGGCTGCTGTTGATCCCTACGGATTTGGCCTGACAGCAAAAGTACCCGAGACATGTCCTCATGAATACGCGTCAAATTGCGTCAAAGTCTCAGGCACTATCACCTGGAACACTTTTTTGCTTTCGCTGTTTAATATTCCGACGCTCACTGCTCATACCGATGCTATTGCAGGAAATTTGGGACCATCAACGCCCTGCTTGCATGGTCTGGGCATAACAGGCAACAATATCTCGTTTTCTAATCATCAAACTTCTATTTTTCGATGCTGGATTGCCTCTAACTCGAGTGCATCAAATTCTATTAGTATAGAGCCGCAGTCAGCAGTAAGCACGACGGTAGGCGTTGTGACGGCAGGGCTGATTTCAGGCAATATTGTCTCACCCGTTCAGCTCTTACAGCACACACCCATTCCAGATGCCTACGCAGGAAAGACACCACCGACCATAGGAACTTGCCTGCAAACAGATTACAAATACAAGCTGTGTGATACGCTGCCATCTGGAACATACTGCGGCTTGATCATCAGCCCGGGAAGCTGTCTTACAACTCAACTCGAGGGCACATATGTGATCCGTCAGGGCACCAAGCCTGCTTATCCTGGGTTGAGCTTTGAAGGTGGAAAAAAGACCACTATTACTGGAACAGACCTAACCCTTTACAACTACGACGGCACCATAGAGACTGACAAGCAGAATGGAAATTTAAATCTTTCTGCTCCGATAACTGGTGACTTGAAAAATATTCTGATCTGGCAACGCTTCGATAATATGAATCCACTCGTCATCTCTGGTGACAAATTAGAGGATGGCAAAACCATACAGTTAAATGGCGTCACCTATGCTCCAGGGGCAACCATGACATTCATCGGGGGTAACGAAGGTACGATGACAATCAAAGATATTGTGGCAAATCAGATCAGCATTCTTAGTTCTGTCGATGTCTCGCCTGTAAATGCTGAGGCAGCCAGCCAATTCAGGCCTGGTCCAGTCTTGCTCGACTGACCATCACTCATGGTACATCTGCGATGTTGCACTGATGTTTTGAAAAAAGGGGCTCAGAAACCAACCCACCCCAGTGTAGCTATAAGTTACGGTAACGTTGACCATTGAGCCGGCTGTACCGTCTCCGGATGCTTGAGTTGATGTCGAAGCGCTTGAACCAAAGTTGATCATCTGCATAGCTGCATAACTGTTGGCGACCTGACACGGGTCACTATTACCCGTGGCATCGGTCGAGCAGTTAAACGCTGTGTTGGTATGAATCGAGCCCCACCTCGCACCTTCGCGGGCAGCGTTGGTCATCACGATGTAGTCATACATCAATGCTGAAAAGTTGATAATGGCAAACACCACGATCAGTAAAATAGGTAAAACCAGTGCGAGCTCCACTGCGGCAATGCCAGATTCCAAGGTGCGGTTTCGGCTGCTTAATTTGGAGTTTGTTACCCCCATTTATTGCGCCTGGCGTAGCATTCTGGCCTCAATGTTCATTCTTTGTTTGAGGTACTCACCCCAGGTAATTTTTTTATTAATCAGGGCTAGGCGATTTTCGAGGGTCTGTGTGTGAGCCCAAGTACGAGAGTCTGCAATTTTATTTGAACTGCCGATGTCAGCATTTCGATAGGTCTGGGTGATTTGCTTGCTAAACGCATCGAGCTGAGTTGAGGCTTGAATGAAAAGCTCACGTTCCTGATTGGTTATTTTTGTGTTGTTTGCCAGTTGAGCAAAGGTTATGTTCTCAGTTTGGCAGGGTGATATGAGTCTGAGTTTTTCAAACTTCTGGTTCATGCAAGTGCTTAACTGCGCCTTAATTAGGGCAGATATTTTCTGATTGGCGGCATCGATTTCTGCTGCGAGTGATGATTCCGGTCTAAGATCAGGGTTCGTGCCACAAGCGGAAAGCATGATTGTCGCAACGACAATAACTGTGCTTTGGAATATACCCGCTCGAACCATCTAGAACTCCTAGGCTATTTGTATCCACAACCATTTGTATACAAGTTGAATAAAATAATTTGCTTATATACAATTGCAGTGCCTATGGTAATGAATGCATATATGTTAATGTATGCACATATTAAAACACTATTCAAATCATTAAGTTATTTTTTTTACTTTCAAACATACTTTAACTGTAACGAAATTCATGCTGTAAGTTTTTAAGAAGCATATATTTTTAGTACTGGTCTGAAAAAAACTAGTTTTTTGAGTATTTTATTATTTTGTTAAACCAAAATGTCAATCATTCAAAGATCGTAAAGCACTTCAAGAAAATTTTTTTAACTTTTTGCGTGAGCTCAACATGAATCTAAATTTTACTAAAAAAAAATCTGATTTAGTCAACCGTTTCTCTTCAGAGCGAGGCATCACGGCTATTGAGTATGCCTTGCTTGCAGCGCTAATCGCAGTTGCGATCATTGGTGGTGCGACGCTTCTAGGCACGACGCTAGATGGCTTTTTCTCAGCAGTTGCCGATAAGATTGACACTTACAAGCCCTAATGATTAAAGACGGTGAGCCAAAAAAGGGTTCTTTTCATTCTTCTGATATCTGCCATGGTCGGTTTGTTGGCAGTTTTGGCGGCGTTGCGTTTTATGGGTACCGGTAAGACTGATGTTTCCCCATCAAAGCCGTTATATCAAGTAGTAGTTGCCCAATCTGATCTGAAACCTTACGTCCCACTCACAAAGTCTGACCTAAGTCTCATGCCTTGGCCGGCGACTCAGGTTCCCTCTGGGGCAAGTCTCTCGCTTGACACATTGGTCGGTCAAAAGCCAGTCAGGCTTATCAAAAAGGGTGAAGTGATCCTTTCCACTCACGTTCAACAGGCCGTCAATCTAACCTCTCTTTCAGAAACTATAAAACCTGGGTTTAGGGCTGTCACCATTCAAGTCAATGAGGCATCTAATCTGGCTGGTTTTATATTGCCAGGCTCGTTTGTAGATGTACTCATGCGCGCTCAAAATGATGGAGGCGCCTCTTTTTCTCGGGTAATCTTACAGCGCTTGCCTGTGCTTGCTGTGGGGCATGATCGTGTTGTCAACGACCCCTCTAAACCAAAGCCATCAAGCCTCATCACACTCGAGGTGACCCCAACTCAAGCCGAACAGATCGAAATGGCCCGCGGCTTAGGCAATCTTACATTGCTGCTTCGCAACTCGAATGATCCAGATAAGTCTTCAAGCCTCGGCGTCAGCGCCCAAGATCTGCAACCCGTTTTACCTATCATCGACATCATTCGTGGCACTGAACGAAGCCGAGAGGCACTCAACTGATGTTAATGAGTCAACTGCATCACTCTCGGCAAACAAAGATCTGGCACCTTCATTTGATGCGGCCATCAACATTTCAAAAGATGACATTCTATTTTATTCTGTTTGTCTCCATACTTTTTCAATTCAGTGGCGAAGTACTGGCCCAGCGAAATACGTTTGTCATCACTAAAGTTAAAGTCGGCAGTCAGCTCAACCTCTCTCTGGTGGCGGGTAAGTCTCGTATTTACGAGTTTGATCAGCCCATTGTCAGAATGTCTGTTGCAGCACCAACGATTGCAGACGCCGTGCTGATCAGCCCGCAACAACTCTATGTGTTGGGCAAGGAAACCGGTGCCACAAATATTTTTGTTTGGCATGACAATGAAACGACTTCTGTGATTGACGTGGCAGTGCTGCTGAATACGGCAGATATACAGACAACGTTCACAAAACTATTGCCCGATGAAAAAAATCTCAAAGTCACGGCTGCAGGTGAATCAGTTGTTCTGAGCGGACAGGTCACAGACGCCAGTAAGGTGCAGCAGGCTGTGTTGATTGCTGAGCAGATTAGCGGCAAAAAAGTATTGAATATGCTCCGAACCAATGCATTGCCTCAAGTGCTGATTGAGGTCAAAATTGCCGAGATAGATAAGGCGCTTGCCGATGAACTGGGCCTTCAAGTAAGCGGATCGAGCTTTGCCTTTAGCGCTGCTGGTTTGGGTGCATTAACGGGTGCAGCCAATGCAGCGTTTCAGGTGGGTACAACCAATAGCTTTATCAGGGCACAAGAAGCGAGCGGATTGATCAAAATATTAGCAGAGCCCAACATCATGGCAGTCAGCGGACAAGAGGGTAACTTTTTGGCTGGCGGTATTGTGTTCATTCCTGTACCGCAGTCTTCTGCTACGGGCGGTGGTGCCGTCATTACCTTGCAGGAGCAAAGCTTTGGTGTGGGACTGAAATTCACCCCAACAGTCATGGCTGGCAACATGATCAACTTAGTCGTCAAGCCTGAGGTCTCTGAGGTGAGTCCCCAAGGCGTGCAGGTCAGCACGGGCAATTCACAAATGATTTTACCCATTATTCGCACCCGTGCCGCCTCTACGACTGTGCAGCTTATGGACGGGCAGACCTTTGCAATAGGCGGGCTAATCAGCAATAACATTTCTGAATCTATCATCAAGTTTCCATGGCTGTCAGACATTCCTATTCTTGGTCAGCTATTTCGAAGCAACTCGTTTCAAAGTCGCCGTACCGAACTGGTTATTCTTGTAACACCACGTTTAGTCAAGCCAATGGATGCTCAGCCGAGCCTACCTACTGATCGTTACGTTCAACCGACTCCTTTCGAATTTTTCGGTGAGGGAAAAATGGAAGGCCGACAGCCCTCTCAGAGCCCCGCTATGCCAATCACAGCCGCAGCGACGCAGCCCTCTCCTGCCACACCAGCGCAAGCCACGCCAACCTTTCCTGCCCTTCGCCTCGTGCAAGATGCGGGTTACTAAAGGGTGGGCATAAAATGACTGATCAATTTACCAGACCCATCAGTTATCCACACTTTCCCTTTTCCAGTGTTAAGCGCACTGTATGTATCATAATGGGAGTGATGACATTGCTTTTTATAGGCGGTTGCCAATCAAGCTGGGACAATTCCTCTGGCCACGGTCAATCCGTTAACCAAGCTATTCAGGCCCAACTTGTGAACCCCATCGCCCCAGAGGGTAACTTAGCAGCCCCAACAGGAATGGATGGCCCTGCCGCCCGTTTTACGATTGATAACTACGAAAAATCGTTTAAAAACCCTCGTATCAATCAATCCAATCTTGGGCGTGTCAGCGGACAAACGGGCTCTAGCACGCCTTTGACAGGTTCGAACACATCTACGCAGCCCCAGTAAGCATTCCAATGAAAATTGCCATCGTCACTTCGAACTTGGAATTACGTGATCAACTGGCTAAGCTGGTCACGCAGCATTTTGTAGATGACCAGTTTGTCTTGCTAGCGCGTGAACATGAAGAGTTGCCTCTCAACAGAGTTGATCTGTCTAGTACCGGGATTGTGATTGTGGACAGTGAAAAACCGGATCTCATAGCGTTAGAAAGTATATCTCACTGCACTGAAGATAGCTCCACGCCTGCGTTCATTTACCTATGCAAAGATTATGAGATGGAAGATTTGGAAGCCATGATGCGTGCTGGAGTCAACACCGTTATTCGCCAGCCCATAGAACCTAACGAGCTGATCGAGGCGATCGAGCGGATTAAGCATCGTCGCAACCTGGGTACGACGTATCGTTCCAGAGGAAAGGTTCTGACGTTTGTATCGTGCAAAGGTGGATCTGGCGCAACCTTCATTTCGACGAATTTAGCGTATGTTTTAGCTGAACGTTTCGAAAAAAAAGTGTTGTTCATTGACCTTAACATGCAAGGAGGAGACGCCTCTTTTTATGTTTTGAATACTCTACACACGGAAACATTGGGGGATATTGCACGCCAAGCGGGCCTCGAATCAACAACGATTGCCTCGGCAGCGATTCAGGTGACAGACCGTTTTTATCTGTTGCAATCTCCAGAAAGCCCCGAACAGTCTGCCGGCATCACAGCCCAACATATCGACAACTTGATATCTGTAGCGATTCAAGATTATGATTTTGTGATCTTAGACATACCTCATGTATTAGATGCGGTGAGCATGAAAGCACTCGATCGCACAGATTTGATTTTTCCTGTTATGCAACCTATGGTGAACTACCTGCGTTCGATGGTCAAACAACTCAGGGTTCTTTCCATGCTGGGTTATCCAAGTAGTCATGTTCAAGTGGTGCTAAACCGCATGGATCATAACATCAACCTAAGCCTAGAAAAGATTAGTGAAACGATCGATCAACCCATTGCGTGGGTGGTTCCTAACGACTTTAAGCATGCCATTGAATCAGTCAACCTAGGCATTCCAATTGCAAAACTGGCGCACGAATCATCAGTCACCGAGGCGCTTAACCAGATAGCTGAGAGCCTCTGCGGCACAATCGGTAAATTAGAAAGCGAGTCAATCGTATCTAAACTCATGAACTGGATGAGGTAAGGCATGAACCTGCGCGAAACCCTTTTGCACCAAAATTTTTCAATTGGCCGAGGTAACTCTTCAGGAAGCGAATTCTTTGATAAGGACCCACTAGAGGCAAAGCTGCGTAGCAAGATTCATCAAAAGGTCTTGCACCGTCTTGACCTCGCTACCATTGAAAAGATGCAACCAGAGGAAATCAAAAGAAGTCTAGAGCAATGTGTTGAAAAAATTATTGCCGAAGATCACATTATTCTCGGTGCGCGTGATATTGAGCTGCTGATTGAAATGATTCTTCATGAAATCAGTGGGCTGGGGCCTCTGGAGTCGATCTTGCATGACCCAACCGTCTCTGATATTTTGGTGAACAATGCACGGTCAGTCTATGTGGAAAGAAAGGGCAAGCTGGAAAAGACCAACATTCAATTCAATGATGATCAGCACCTACTCGACATCATAGGAAAAATAGTTGGGCGTGTGGGGCGGCGCATTGATGAATCTAGCCCCATGGTAGATGCACGACTGTCCGACGGCTCGCGCGTTAACGCCATCATTCCCCCTCTTGCTCTCGATGGCCCTGTGCTCTCCATCAGGAAATTTTCTGAAATTCCGATCAAGATGAATGATCTGGTCGGCTTCAGATCTCTGACTAATGAAATGTCGATCATCATCGCGTCCTTGGTCAAGGCAAAAACCAACATTCTGATTGCTGGTGGAACCGGCAGCGGTAAAACCACACTTTTGAACATCATGTCGGGCTTCATTCCGGAGAATGAAAGAATTGTGACAATTGAAGATGCTGCTGAACTCAGGCTTCAGCAACCGCATGTTGTCAGGCTGGAAACCCGGGCCCCCAATATCGAAGGCAAAGGTGGCATCGACCAGAGGGCATTGCTGAAGAACACCCTTCGTATGCGACCAGATCGGATCATTTTGGGTGAAGTTCGAGGCGCTGAAGTGCTTGATATGCTCCAGGCCATGAACACAGGTCACGAAGGCTCTTTGACCACGATTCACGCCAACTCAGCACGGGACACACTGACTCGGTTAGAAAATATGGTTGAGCTGACCGGGCTTACGGTCAACCTGCGTGCACTTAGACAACAGATTGTTGCAGCGATCTCGGTCATCATTCATATCGCGCGTTTGAGTGATGGCAAACGAAAAATAACGGGTATTCACGAAATCATCGGCATGGAGGGTGACATGATCACCATGCAAGATATCTTCAAGTTCGAGCAGACTGGCGTCGCGCCTGACGGCTCAGTATTGGGTCATTTCCGTGCGACGGGTATTCGTCCTAAGTTCGCTGAGCGGTTAGCGGCCCGAGGCGCACCATTGGCAGATCATTTGTTCGATCCTGGTCATAACTAGAGTGTGATGATGAACACACTGGTCTGGTGGCTGATTGTTTTAGCTGTCATGTGCTGGTCAGTGACGCTTGTAAGTTTGGTTGTTTTTTGGAAAATATCGCGCAAAACTAGTGACAAAATCGAAAAACGGCTGCAGGAAATTCGCCCTCATTTTGCTGACACAGAGCGATTTGCCAGGCGTCGACTTAGTCAAATTGATGTGTTGGATCGTTGGCTTGAAAGCTCTGCACTAGCTAAAAAACTGAATCATAGCCTCTTATTTGCCGGTACCAAGCTATCACTTGACGTCTTTGCCAGTATGATTCTTAGCAGCTTATTTTTTGTAAATATGCTGCTACTTTTAGTAAATAGTTCTGGCATATGGCACCTAATCGTCTCATTTGCGATAGTTTTTTTCCCCATCATTTACCTACACTTACGAATCAAGCGCAGAAGTAATTTGCTCGAATTGCAACTGCCTGATGTGCTAGATTTCATTTCACGCGCCATGCAAGCAGGTCACTCATTTAGTGTGGCCATGCAAATGGCAGCCAGCGAGGCGCCAGAACCAATCAAGGCGGAGTTTTCAAAGACACAATCTGAGTTGAACTTTGGCATCCCCGCCCAGAAGGCTTTGGGCGATCTAGCCGATCGGATTGACAGCACAGACTTGCGTTTTTTTGTCATTGCGGTAACCATTAACCGGGAAGTCGGTGGAGACTTATCCGGTCTGCTCAACAACCTATCTTCCATCATCCGCACCAGAATCGAAATGCGTGCGTCAATCCTCGCGTTGAGCGCAGAAGGACGGCTGTCAGCTGTCATCTTGAATGTGTTGCCGTTTTTCATCGGACTGGTGCTTTACTGGATTCAGCCTCAGATCATTTCCGTACTCTGGAAAAGTGAAGTCGGCCTTGATTTACTCACAATGAGCC
>Ga0208544_10001541_pt1 | contig 15808 bp, 24 predicted proteins | sample DEB08_DNA_9_FD_184526 | JGI IMG/M metagenome (GOLD analysis project Ga0208544, IMG submission 184526) | Aqueous microbial communities from the Delaware River and Bay under freshwater to marine salinity gradient to study organic matter... | ecosystem: Environmental > Aquatic > Marine > Coastal ... | reverse complement strand
CCCCCAAAACCCCAAAACCCCACGAGACGAAGTTCAAGGATTGAATATACTTGCGTCTATAAAAGGGTAGGATTAATTCTGATAATACATATCTTATTTATTATTCAACGTGCTTTAAGAGAAAGGATCAAAGTATGGTTGATGCAAATAACACGTCCGGCTACTCCGACAAGTGGCTCGACATCGAATCCAAAAAAAGCTTCAATGCCACAGAGCTTAGGATCACTACTCCCACTACTATTACTGAAGAAGAGAGGAAGGAGTTCTCTACACCTCCTGGTCACCAGGAAGAGAAACTGAGTGCGGCAGTTCCAGCATCTGCCCCCGGTCAAAGCGTTCCTAACTTCCCCTCAAATAGGCACCAGCGCACGAAAAGTGTAAAACGAAATAAACCACTTGTAGAGCCAACAAGCCCCAAACAAACCAACTTCTTCACCTCGATGGTGTCTGGGTTTGGCGAGCTCCTGACCCTAGGCTAAGGCGTCCGTGACCAGGCAACCTTGAAGAGAGAAGCTCCACCACAAGAAAGGTTTGAAAGTTTCCGCACAGTTGTCGGCCACGAGGAGCCCGACATGCCCGAAAAACTTAAAAAGTAAAGAAAACTCCTCCTCAGTCAAGGCATGCCCATAAAAGATAGGATGACCGTAGCTGTCTCGATCCTTCAGGAAACACGTCCTCAGCAGTACGTGAACCGGCAAGGTGACTTGAAACCCTTGACAAGCAAAATGAAAGAGCCTCAGGTACTTGAGTCCTTCGACACCATTCGCCTGCACATCCTGCTCGAGTTCCTCTACGACTTCTCCGCTGAGTTCATCTTCAAAAAGAATGCCAGGTCGAAGCTATTAAGCGAACTAGGCTCTTCAAGCTTGGGCAGCGATCAGGAAAAGGTTCGCACCCAGATCATCCACCAGCTATAGGTCATCGTCGCCGTATGCTACGCTAAGCTCCAAGCTCAGAAGCTGCCAAATGCGCTGAGCAAGAGTGGCCTTAACCCATCTGCCGACATTCTGGTCACGTCGCAGTGTGGTCGCAAAGAGTTAAACGATTAACTGACGCTGACGACTGATCTGTTCGCAATTATGGTGTCCGATACCCCTGAGCTCCTCCGCAAGGACTTCCTCGATGTCATCTTTTTCTTCACTCAAGCGGCAGTTGATGAATATGCAACGACGTTCAGACAGTGTTCGCTTGGCGGCGGTGTGGGCCGCACGGGCGGAATCCTTGGCCACGCCAAAACACTTAATCCGAATCGGAATCAGTCCTCGAGCTAGAGTTCCCAGAAGATGAACGGGTTTACTGATGAGCAACTTAGTTTGATAGAGGTGGGAGTGTTTGGTGCACTGTCGACCTGCGCTTGCTTCCTTGATCCAATGGTAAACGAAAAGGTCGCCAACCTCTACGACGACGAGATGCAGTAACGCGTTAAGCTGATTCTTCTGAACTTGCTGAGTCTCACTTCGCGTATGGATGTGATATTCTTCTCCAATGTGATCTCGATCGAGTATCGCCATTTTTTCATTGGCCACGTTAATGTATTCAGAAACTTCATGCTGGATACCCACGACGGAAACTATTACACGGAGAGTAGTCTCATGAACATGCTGCTCCAAGTGACCGTGCAAGCCTGCAACCGCTAGAACCTCAAGGCGCGTATGTAGCAGCCGACGAAGGAGCAGGTCAAGTTTTAAGATCAGTTCGAAGGAAAAGTCCTCCACTAACTTGACAAGATTGCGATTAAACAAGTCTAATACTACTTGTTGACCGAGAAAGTCAATGAAAGCCCAGGGTCGATGACGGGTAATAACGACACAACACTGATGACAGATTACTCGCAAAGCGACCTCAGGACAAGTAAAGGACCGACTGAAACATCGATGCAGCAAGATCCATCAAACACCTCGGCCACTGCGAAAGAAAACCCTGACAACTTTATCGTAGAGATGTCAGGCGGGCTTCCCAACGAAAAAGGAGACGGCAAAGATGAAAGAGAGGAGAGCTTGATGGCTGTGGGAGGACCGCAACAAGATTTTGATCGTGAGTTCCAGGGAAGAGAGCCAGCTCAGAGTCACACGTCGTGCGAAGTCTTAAGAGACTAGGGTGCTTTCATGGGTAAGAAGTGTACTCTGAACCCGGCACAGCTGGCCCACAGCAAGCTTAGTCAGGTCAACTGGCTACGAGTAAACATGGCTCTCTTCGAACTTTCAATCATGCTCATGCCAAAGTACTACCAGAACCCTCAGAACAACCCTGGCTCCAATGGTAATTCGCCGGGCTTTAGAGGCGATGTCGCTTTTAACATCGATGATGTGACGAGCTACTTGAGCCACATCTGCGATCTGTTCAGGATCTAGATCTACTTTGTGATGCGGTTCGGCTTTTGTGAGGCTTACCTACAGCAGGTCGAGAAGCTGAGTGACATTCCTGTGCATATCGGCTACAATTGCATGCTCTGTATCACGTTGTAGAAGTTCTTCCGGCTATTTTTCGACCAGAGCTACAACACTGACTTCAACGCCAAGGTGCTCAACCAGATCGAATACATGACCCTGCTGATCGCTAGAAAGGCCTACGATGTTGTTGACAAGAACCATTATCTCAAGGTTTACTACCTTCTCTTCTATAACCAGAAGCTGGAGCTGATCAGCACCTTTGCCGACGAGGCCGAATGTGATGCAAAGACTCTGGCGAAGGAGCGGGAGTGGAAGAAATCCCTTTTCGAGTCACTGTTCCAGCTTTTCAAGATCGACTTCTACTCGGACAAGTACATTTCGATCTTCGAGGAGACCTTTGACATTGATGTCCGCGAGCACACGATGTACCTGTAGGACATCATCTTCCGCGAGGAGCAAAAGAAGAGCAACGACAATGAGTGTGCATTCGAAGCGCACACCTAGCTGAACAAAGTTTTGACTCAGTCTCTCGCCCTGCAGAAACTACTTGCACTGGCCGCCAAAGATGCCTACTTTAACAAGCTTTGCTGGAATGCGGTAATCGAGGAGTTTAGAACTAACGAACCCGGGTCGCCCAGCTTCTAAGGAGCAGGAGATCCATCTGGAGACGTGTACGTGGTGCGTAACATAAATATAAAGCTGCCAGAAGGATTGTAGCCCTTGGCCACTACAGAGTATGTCTTGTAGGGAAGGACTTACTCCAGTCGCGTCTACTAGTATCTAAAGTTTGCGATTGGCCTATTGAGCAGGGAAGCCCTGCACCAAGACTCCAGCAACGTGTTCCATACTCTGATCGGGTCCGAAAACCATTACCAAAACTTCCATCAAACTCCCTAGAAAACGTACGCGATGGGCCAAAAGTAGAGTTTCGCCGCAAGTATCCGACTATCCCAAGCACCCGTCAACCTCAGCCACAGCAGCTTTTCTAACGAAAATGGAAATTTCTCGGACAGGCCTTTCCCTACCAACGGAAACAAGCAGTGCGATGACTGCCTCAGAGTCTAGTTCCAGCAATTCAAGATCAGAAAGCAGACCAGCACGGCCAACTTGAGCACTCTTTGGGCTCTTGTTATCTCCAGAATCAAAGTCTTGCAAAACTCGCTGACTTAGTAAGATCTCTTAAGGTAACGCAACTCAGCACCTGGCACTTCCACTGTCGGTGGACCTAGCTCAGGTACACCGACTGGCGGCGTCAAGGACATGCAAACGAGGCAATAGCTACTGACTATGAACAAACATTTTTCACAAAGAGTTCTCGATAAGGCAAGCAGAAGATAAAACGACAGAAAGGGCTTCGAGATTGTCGAGAAGATCTGCAACCTACTGAAACGATTCTTAATCTTCAGCTCGCAAAGTCAACTAGTTGTCGAGTCGTTACTCGAACTCTTGACAGGTGGTGGTGTGAACTCCTAGAGCAGATAGTCGACGGGCCGACCATCTGGGTAACAGCGCACAATAGCTGAGTAAGAGTTTGCGGAGATCGGGGACACCGAGTTCAAGCTGCTGACGTTGAGAAACATGTGTTTCCTGATCGACTCCACTCGCAAGATGCATAACACCGTGTGGGTCTTTGATTCTCTGTATGCTGTTCTGAACACCAGCTACAAAAATCATTTCAACTTTACGGTAAAGGAGAAAGAGAGATTATTCAGAGAACGCGAAAACATCTCGAGTAATGCTGCGGGCCAATCCAACAGCGACCCTAACTCTAACCCCGCTAGGTCCGGAGGCATGGGCGCCGGCTTGAGCCGCAGTCGTGAAGTCAAATCTGTGGCCTAGATGATGTCTCAGGTTAACTAGTCGCTCGGCATGCTTGCCGACCATCGAGAAGTGTGGAGCAAGATTTAGAAGAGCAAATTCAAACGTGAAGCCGAGATTGCCCTCTCTATCGTCAGTCTTTATACACGGGTTGTCTGTGCGAATGCAACATCCTTGGAACTGTTTGAAAGAAAGAAATTCTAGGAGAACGTGCTCTACATGATCCACAAGGTGGTTATCTAGGAAGGGTCATGCTCAAGCGACCTCGTCATTGAAGCTCTCGCTGCATACCTGTTCCCTCGTGAGGAGCCAACAGACCCTTTCCGCCTACGCGAGTCCGGCAACCAAAACATCCTGTTCGCCACCCTCAACCCTAACCAATCCATGGCCAACTTCGCGATCTTCTTCTATGAAAGAATGCTCGACTTTGTGCTGACTTGCGCCCTCGAGTCGATCAAACATGCTCAGTTGGCTGCCAAGACACAACCACAGCCGTAAGCAGGTATTTTGGAAGCGCAGGCTTAGTAAACTATCCGCCGCTTGATCGAGTCATTGCACTAGAGAGTGGTGGTGTAGGAAAACATGACGAGCGAGTTGCTCAAACTTGGCCGCAGCATCAAACCTGAGAACATCAACTAGCTCAAGAAGATCTTCATTTACTTGCGCGAGTAGCAGGAGAACAGGGGTGTTGATATGAATTACACCGTGTAGCTGCTTAAGCAACTGATCGTGCGTATCTTTTCGGTGGTTCCGAAAGCAATCCAAATGAGAGACTTCTTTGCGTTCCTCAGGGAGATTCTGTACTACAACAAGTAGATGGACGAGGTAGATTTCCGCTTGTGCGAAGATGTACTCGCTATGCTGAATGACGTGCTGCGAACCAAATCGGAATCCTTGTCGAGTAAGACTGTCATGCTCTCCAACTCGCGCCAGCAGAGCCGACCAGTTCAACTCCTCGACTTCTTTTATTTCTCGAAGTTGACACCTGGAACCTTGCTGCTGAACAACTTCAAGGTGAAGAACGACCCCTTCGTGTGCGTCATGTTTAAGATCTAGATAGATAAGGTAGCTCAAGACCTCAAGCTGTTGCCCAAAAACGATGGTAAGCTACCAATGACGCTTTTGTCATTCCATTAGTCGTTGTGTGCTGATGGAAATGATGTGCGCTCGCATAATACCAAATTTGATCTTGAGATTGTGGTGGACATGAACAAACACATTTACTAAGTGAGGGGAATATCGCCTCTACGTGGGAACTAACCACTGACAGATGCACAGAAACAGTAAATGAATCAGTCCTTGACGGGCAATCTCGATGGCCAATGGCATCTCGTGCTCATCAGGTTCAAGAAAAGAAGAGCCGCCTTTTAACTTTAAGAAACCATCACCGCTGAGATTCACTTGGACAAGCTGGAGAAGAATGCCTAAGTGTACACGCTGAATAAGTTCGACGTGAAAACCACCTACTTTTTAGCGATGGGAAACAGCGTCTAAGACATCTTGGCCACTCAGGGCCAACCTAGCATCAATCGTCATTCACTTAGTAAGACAGAGAGTAGGGGCTACTTCCGAGGAAGATGTTCTATTCCACTGTTCTTTGACAACATAGAAAACTTTAAAAACATCTTGAGTGATGAAGACCAAGCACGAGCACTGAAAGACAGCTTGATCGAATTCATCAATACAAAGAACATGATTAACCACAAGAATCTGGATCTGAACCCCTACATAAGGAGGTACGCGCAGGCGCAGAACAATCTAGGTTCAGCGGGTGACCAGATGGAGAACTTCGGCTACGTGGCTGGAAGCAAGAACAAGAAGCACATCATTCCAGACTTCTAGACCTTGGACGAATACATCCAGCCTATTATTTTGCTGCACACGATGGCAAATCAGCAGGGATACCTGTTCGCGGTCCACTCTAAGAGACCTTCGGAAGTCTTTGTTGGCCTTGGGGGCTTTAAACTCATCTACCCGCTAGTGGAACGGGTCGTGAAGTCGAATCTTGTAACTCTGGGTCGTAGTAAGCCCGCTGCCATCCTCAGCATGGTCTTCCTCCTCTTGAGAACACTGGCACATTGTGAGCCGCAACACATCAAAAGTCTGTTTAGGAAACGAAACCTGATCCCCTTACTCAGATTCTGTCTACTCCGTATCGGCAAACACGGGATGATGACCCAAGAACTGCTCATAGAAGTCAAGAACGTGCTGCGTAAGAACGTTCTTGCTACCGTTCGTTTCATTCCTGTGAAGCAGAGCTCTCACTTGTAGCAGAATAATGAAGCATCGCAGCAGAAAGACATCGGCGGTTTAGCTGAAGAACCAAAAGATGAACAGAAGGTCGTCTTGCAGCAGATCCCTTCGATACAAACAGCAAACCTGATCATGAAACAGCATGAAAACTTCTACGCAGAATTCTTGCGAGCGTTCATGAACATTATCCTGCTTGACAGCATCTTAGGGCTCTAAGTGTGCCACATCACAAAGGCGCCACGAACAAACAGTTCAACCACTCTTTCGTCTATTTCAGCGACACCTCGTTCCACCACCGTCATCAACGAACTCATCGAGCTAATCCATAAAATTTGCTGCCCACCTGCTCGTGGCAGATCCCTGCTGGGAAAACGATTGGAAGCGATGTACAGTGGGGGAGGCGGCGGAGGCACCACTCAAGGAGGCGGAAGCAACTAAGACTCTTCGCAGCATTCCGTAGTGACGAGGCAGAAAGAATAGAGTGAGATTGAGAAGCTTAGCAACTAACAAGATACCGACTACCTGAGGCTAAGAGAGATTGTCGTCGAGAAAAAGACAGTGACGTTGTTGATGGACTTCATCAACTAGCACTAGAACAGTTAGGCGCAGATGAGAAACATGAAGCTGCTCCAAAAGATCGGCGAGTGCATCGCCTGCACGATCTGCTATCTTGACGACGGTGAAAGTTTCAAACAGATCCTCAACAAAATCCAAAAGGAATACGCATCGTTCTCAAAGGGAACACTCAAGATCTACTTGTTAATCATTCTGAAGATTATCAGAGATGACGCTGCGATGAGAAACAACAAGTCAAAGCTCGCAGCAGTCTACACTAAGGAATTCAAGACCAACCTGCTCGCTCAACTAATGCACCAGTTCGAGCAGGAACCAAAGGAGAGGTAGACCGAAGAAATCAGATAACTTCAGGATCAGATCATCTCACTTGTCTTGCTCATCCTCGTGTAGCTCTACTTGAATAAGAAAACCAAGCATGGTACGTTTGAGTTGCATGAGAAGCCTGCCATCGCTGATGTTTCCAAGAAGGAGTTAATCGAAGAAATTCACAAGTTTTTGAAGCTAAACACGACTCTTTAACAGGAGAGCTACTTCACCCTAATGTACTTGGCTTTCTAGAAGAGAAACGCTTCGTCACTCCCCGATGTCATCCCTAACATCGACTAGGTGATGATTGGCATCCGCACTGCAGAGCTGAAGCGTGACGAGATGATTTTGAAAAGTAAGGCTACTTATATGGTGTACGACATTGACTTCTACTTCCTCGTCCTTGAGCACTTCTCGAGGTACACAGACAGCACCAAACAGGTCTTTTTCTAGAACTTCTTGCTCTTCTTGAAGTACCATCAGCAGTCTTTCATGATGGTGTTCCAGTCTTCCGATGTTGAAGGCACTAAAGGCTACGTCGCTCGTCTCAGGAGCTTCTTCTATTCAATAGTAAACCAGTGCTTTGACTCTGGAGATCCAGCTTTGGTCGATATGGCTCAAACCGTGATAGTGGAGGTGAGCGTGTACCAGCTGATCCACGTCGAGGATAGAAAGCAGAAATTTTTGACAGAGTCCGATGAGTTCGGCCTTGCCCTCTTCAAACGAATCTTTGTGTACTTTGGCCGTGACCTCGACAAGCAGAACCTGCTCTTGCAGAAGATTATCAAGCAGCTAGTCCGGGATGTGAACAAGAACGAATATGAAAAGCACCCGCAAGCCAGGATCAACCTCAAACTCATCATGCTTCTGCAGTTCATTGAGGAGCTTTACTTGAGATTTAGAGTGGAGCTGAAGGGCAACAAACTGTTTGTAGAGAGTTTGGCCATTCTTATCTTCTTGTTTGAGCAGCTCGGCATCTTGAGTTTTGACTTGCCTGATCCATCGATCCAAGAGTTCATCGAAGGCTCCTCGCCGACGAAGACCCCCTCCAACTCATCTCCTGATGGAAATTCGAGCTCACAGTAAGAGCCAACTGCTAAGAATAGCATGACAAATTCGGATGCCAGGAAACCGAGCGTCCGGGTGGATGACTAACTCAAAAATGCACCTGTCGAAAAAAGAACTCTCTTACGAACACAGCATCTCGGCTTACCACTTCATCACAATGCTCACCAGGGCGCTTTGATGCACAAGTAGAAAGCTGACTCCCCCGCCATCGGCAAGGATAATTCTTCAAAGGGCGGTGAAAAGGGACAGGCATTGCCTGGAGGTTCAGGTGCTGCCTCCGCATCTCCCACAAAAGAGAAAGTTACTGATTCAAACAGTTTCATCGGCGGCGGACCCTTCCGCATCTTCCTGCACCTTCTGTTGCGTGGCATGCACGACAACTGTGACCAGCAACATAAGCTGTTCTCGCAGTACACCGAATTACTTCGCTTCATTCTACTTAAGGAAATCACTCCTTTCCTGAGCGAGGTAATCGAAGGCCTGTTTAGAGACGACCGGCTGAGTGGCAATGTGGACCCCAGGGAACGAAAAAACAAAGCTTTCCAGTTTGTCAATAATTTCGCGTTTGGCTCCAGCTACAACCTCTTCAACAAGGTTTAAGTGCTTAGCAATTGCCTCAATGCCAACAACCCACTTACAGTGACCACGACGACCAACTGGAGCGTGGCCACTTCCACTTTCCCCAGCAGCGAAACTTCAAACGCAGGCTCTAGGGACGTCAAACAGAATACCTCAGCAGCTCCTGCGGTTCCAACAATGAATAACATGACGCGCGATCGGATCGTCTCCGGTGTCTCTTCAGACAACATGTCGTCTGCCAAGAAACCTTAGTCTCTTAAATCACTTGACTCATACAACTCGATCTCTGCGACTTCTATCCAAGGTGGTGGAATGTCGATCGAAGCAAAGACAGCATTGGAAGAATTCAAACTCTTTGAATGGACTTTGAGAGGAATGTACGGGACGATGGTCGACATGGAGCATAAAGCGTACCCAAGCCTCGGTCTGGACACAATCGAATCGTATAAGACTTTAAAGACTGCGAAGAGCAACTACGCGGCGATCTTCGCCAAGAATGCGAAAAATTCCCCCTTGGGTATCACGATGACCTAGAAATGTCTTCCTGGTAGTACACTAGTGGAAGGCCTCGTACTGACTCAGATCATCGGTGAGAGCTTTGAAATCATGTCTAAAATACTTGGTCTTCAAGATGACGATAGTCGACCAAGCAATGCCAGCAGGTAGACAGTGGAAAGTACCCTCGCCAATTTGCATTCCGATTTCATTGGCTCCTCCTAAATGAGCGAACGCATCACTAAAAGTTCCAAACAGAAAAATCTAATCAAAGCGAAGTTGAAAGAAAGCGGCGACAGGCAAAAGAACATCTCATGCGTTCTTGAACTGCTATACGACTGCATGAACGAGCAGCTCTTCAAGTAAACTTCGCCGGAGCAGTAAACTAGATTGGATAATAGCCCATACTCGTCTCCAGCCAAAAAGAGCGTAACTTCGGTACGGCCTTCCGACGAGGCTGCAGGAAGCGTTTACATGGATTTGATTAACAAGCAGCTACAAAGAAAGGTGGTTAAATACTTGGCATAACAAAGTTCACCGCAGCCGAAGGAGCTCAAGCAGCAGATCCTGTACTTCTGCAACCCTAAGAGCAATCTCAACCCGGGCGACTTCAACTCGGTAAGTGAGCACCCGGACGAGTTAGATGACAAGGACAGCATGCATATGTCAGTCGATCCGGGTCCCTACAGTGACGACAACATGGACTTTAATAATGTCGAGTCGCTCAGGTCGAGAAAGAAGTCGACGAGCGGCTACCAAAAGAGGCCAGTTGCATCGCCAACTGTTTCTGACAAATCTGAAGGAAGCTTTGGTGACAGCCAGGGGAAAGCTACTCTATACAATTAATAGCCAACGATTGAAATCCGAAACCTATTCACTGACCACTTCAACAAGGACAACGAAGAGGAGAAAACGAAAGGGCTGAGTCCAAGCAGCGGCGCTTCCGGCGCATCTAACGACCGTTCGAATAGCAGGAAGAAAACCAAATCTTTTAAAAAGCTTGCAAGTGCACACAATCTTACCATCTATAAAGACAAGAAAGAGGGCTAACCATTTGCTCCTATTCTAGAAGACCCCGAGGGAAGGCTAGTCAACAGCACTATCAGTGGTGCGAGCTAGCAGATAGTCATTGAGACGGTCGAGCCCACCACTCCTGTGCTCTTCGAAAAACTATCTGGCGAAATTTCCTCTCCGGACTCGAAACGTGAATCATGGATCCCCAACACCTTAGGTTAGTCAGGCACTTCATCACAACTGACTACCCGCACCGACAAAAAGAGCCAGATTCAACTTTAGATCAAGAGCTTTATCAGCCATCTCTTCGTCTCGTTGAAGGGCTTGCGCGAGCAATAACAGGAAGGGGATGAAGATCTCACCCTGGCTCACTTGACCAACATACTGCAGCAAGCATTATTCGATCAAAGGGCGCATACGATGACCGTGGCGTTTACGTCAGCGACGTCGCATAGGTTTGCAAAAGAATTCGAACAGGTCAAACATAATTCAGAAAGACTCTTTAAAATTATCTATGAAGAAATCGTGGCAATAATCTAAGATAAAGGCAATTAGCATTCATTTGGGCGCGTAGTGCCTGAAAGTTCGAAGAGAAAAGCTTAGGTCTTCGACGGGGACAACCCAATGAACAACAGTTCAAGCAACCTTAACGGTCCCCTTGATGCATATTCCTCGATGGGCAACATGAGAAACCACAGATCACGAGTCTCGCAAGGGCCAGGCAAAGCTAACAGAGACGAAATCTTCAGAGCTCTTTCACCAAATGCTCACCCGAAGGAGGTAGGACAATCAATGCTGGTGCCAAGCTTTGGCGATCCGAAGCACACGGTAGGTGCGTAGCCGACGATGAACATCTCGTCGAATGAAAATGCATCTGGCTTGGTGCAGCAAAGCCCCGTTTAAGAAGCCATGTACTCGCTAAGCTACCTCTACACAAGGGAACAGTATAAGAAGTTAGTGAAGAGGATGAGCGAAGATGTGAGCTCGATTTGGTATGACCACCTCGAGGAAGTCACGCAGGACTACCAAGACATCAAGGAAATATACAACACGATATACGCCCCAGTAGCCGATAACGTGTATACATCGACCATGTACAGGGAGGAGCAGTTCAAAAAGATCGAGAGGATGAAAGAAGTAGGTTCTCAGCGCGACGAGATAAACAACACGGTGTATAACGGATTGAAAAACGCGCGTGAAAAGTATGGATCTATTTTGGAGAACCCCACCTCGTATCAATACTTCGTTAAGCAAAGACGTAACTTGGACAAGTGGGGCCGTATGATGCTGCTGAAGCCGAATCGGAACTTCCACGATAAAGAAGGCTGGGTCTACTACGAATACTACATCCACGACTTCCTGAACAAGCTTTTCGCTGTCTCGATGCTTAACGACTAGGACTTCAAAGACTGCTCGAATCCAATCGTGCAACACTTGCAAGCTGAAGATAAGCGCGCCCAGCAAGCCAGAGAAGCCGCGTAGATGTAGGCGAGAGAGCAAGCTCGTCGGAGAAGCAGACGTAATCTTCCGCCGTAAACAACGAACCCAAACTTGGAGTCGCATATTAACGCAGTGGAGGCAGTGCACGAGGAAGTAAAAGAAGAAAACGAGCGAGAAGTAGACAGTAATTCAGACAGCTTATCCGGTGAGAGTAGTCCGAGCATGAAAACGCCCACCCCTAAGGTGAAGATTGAAGACCTGAGTGACGATGGCGATTCTGATTTCAATTCATCGGTCACCAACACGGAAGAAGGCGACGAGTCTTACGACCTCTCTCCTACTATGAACACCAATAATAATCGGACGAGGGTTTCGAATCCATTTACACCGGGCCAGGTCTCCCACGAGTCCCAGCATGAAGATTCTGAGCTGTCGATGCCCTTCTCGAGACGTCTGCAAAACATCAGAGAGCAGCTGCTCAAGCAGGTTGAGAGGAATAGACTGCTCTAGAAGATATTGAATGACCCGGATTATGACCCTGCCAAGCCATACACTTATCAGTAGCCTTCCTCACCCGAAGAAGACCAGCAGGAGAAGGAGGTCGCTGCCTAGTAAAAGAAAACATTTAAGCTAAGCGCCATTCTGAACAACGAGGAGAAGAACAGGATCAACAATCAGATCGACAACGTGTTCGGTGCGCAGATGATCACGCCCCGTGGTGAAATCTGGGGAGACATCGTACTCACCAAAGACTATTTCTCGTTCATCTCATATGGCCAGAAGACCCCCGAAGACCTCACCTACGCGAACTGCAAAGACGACATACTGGAGAAGAGAACTGTTATTTACAAGTGGAACGAAATTGAAGAGTTGTTCAAGAAGAAGTTCAGTAACCTGTACATCGCAGTGGACATCTTTACCATCTATAAGAAGAACAAGACTTTCAACTTGACCACTCTTGAAAAGGCCGATCGTTTCTTCAAGCTGATTGACCAGATCAAGCAGGAGAATAGCAAGATGCTCAACTGCGACATCATAGCTAACCCAGTTGACACGTTCAAGGCACGAAGCTACCTTCTGAATTGGAAAGAAAACGAGATGTCGAACATGGAGTTCTTGCTGCTGGTCAACAAGTTCAGTGGGCGATCCTTCAATGACATGGCCTAGTATCCCATTTTCCCATGGGTGCTCCAAGACTACGAATGTGACGTCTACACCTTCCATCATAACTAGAAATAGAACCCAACGAAGGTATTCCGCGACTTCTCGAAACACACGGGCATCTTCAGCAACTAAAAGCGTGACGCCTGCATCAATTAGCTTAAACAGACCACAGACATGGATGAAGACGATTTCAATGCGACTCTGTACGGACCTGAGCCCTTCACCCTCAAGTACACCTGCTCCAACCGCCTGCTCATGCTTGACATGCTTGTTAGGATGGAGCCCTTCACTAGTTCATACTACAAGCAGTCGAGAAAGAAGGAGGACTCAGATCGCGTGTGGTACAGTTTCCAGTACGCTCACGGGTTGACGTGCACTGAGGAGCAGGCTAACCTGGAATTGATCCCAGAACACTTCTACTTCCCTGAGGTCTACATGAACAAGAACTTGATTCATTTGGGTTACCATAAGTAGAATGTGCCCAAGCCACACTTAGTCGACTCTGCTTTCATGCCGTCCTGGGCCATGAATCAGCATGACTTGGTGAGACTAATGCGAGAATCACTAGAGTCTAAATACGTGACTTAGCACATCGGCGAGTGGCTGGACTTGATCTTCGGCATTGACCAGAAGAACGAAGATAAACACCACCGCTACTACTGCATCGCCTACGAAGAATGGCATCAAAAGAAAGAGAACAGGGAGATATTCGCTAACACGATGCAGATGCGTATGAATTTGCAAGAGTTTGGCCAAATGCCAGCCAAGATGTTCGATCAGTCCTTGCTTACCATTTCCAACAAGCAGCAGTCAGCCAATGACAAAAACCAACTTGACAATACATAGCAAGAGATCATCGGTTATGATTAGAAGGTGAAAGTTCCTGTTGCGGGCGACGTCCGAGCAATGCAAAGCATCATAATGACCGATGGAAATTAAAGCATTATCGCGCCTGATGAGTAGAAGTAGGTCGATTCGAATGGACAAAAGCGTCGTGCTGGCCATTCTGCCATTAGCAACCTCATCAACCATTTCATAGAGAACGGAAAGGCAAAACGATCAGAACTTAAGCTGAAGCGACTCGCAGATCACTAGGTTCTGAACCCCGAGCACAATATCGTCCACATGCTCTTCACATCTCATAAAAAGAAATGTCTAGTGTTCCTGAGGTAGGAAGACCTAAACTCCCACAAGAACATCTGCGCCGACTTCCGCCATAAGACTGGCAACCTCAACGTAGCCCTCTGCATCGAGAACTTCGACAAGAAAGAGTTGAGCACGAACAAGCACTACGAGCTCGACTTGAAATACGAGCTAGTTGCCGATAACCTGAACAACGTGCTGGCCGAGTTCACCGACAAGTGCTGTAAGGATGCTAAGTATCTGTACGTGTGTGGCTACTTGGACAACACGGTGAGGATTTTTGATTTCCATAAGAAGAAGGGCTCCCATTTGGTCCACATCTTGAACAGGCACAACGCCAGGGTGACGTGTGTCAAGTTCTCCCGTGACTACAAATTCCTGTTCACTTGCGACGCTGATGGTGTCATCCTTCACTACTAGAGGCATTGTCACAATACCGAAGGGCCTGACATGGTCTTGCCCAATGCAGAGTACTCCTCTGTTCCAGGGGTTGCAGGCAACCAAAGCAAGAGAATCAAGGAGTTCCCGTTCAGTTTGATCGAAGTTGTACACGATTAGATGGATGAGATCGTGGCCATCGACACAAACGGCACTCTTGAAATGTATGTCACACTTTCCAGAGACGGAACTATTGCTGTCCGTTGCATCCGCACAAGCCATCTTTGGGTTCATTTCAAGCTCTATTCACGTGCTGAAGATCAAAACTAGAGTCTTTTGTATGGCTTCAGCAAGAACTTCATGCACATCGACGCCCTGAAACTTTCTCTCCACGGCTACATCGTCGTCATTGGCAACTAGCCAGAGCCGAATGCTTCCTCTGTTAAGTACCTAGTCTACAGCTTGAATGGTGACCTACTTCGCCAGTTCCGTGAGAAGATCCAGATAAAGAATGTCTTTTTGAACAGTCGTGAAGACCAGCTGATCATCGCATTCAACTACATGTTCCAGGAGGGAGACAAACAGATCATGCAAGGTAACATCACGGTCAAGAAGCTCTATGGACTTGAGAAGGTCGCCAACCTGTCCTCCCTCGTCTACAAGGAGACCATCAATCAACTGCAAGAACAGAAAGTTATCACGAACAAATACATCCCATGTATCGAAGCCATCGTTCTCTCACGCCAAGAGCGTAACTTCAACATCTTCTTCGTGAAGAACGACCCCTAACACGTGTTTTCGGGCAACGAAGGCAAAGAGACTAAAGAGATCATCTGCTTCGATGCAAGTAAAGTCGCCGTGTGGAACCAACTCGATGGGTTTGGACTCGCAAATTGATGCAACCAGACATTCCAACTGCGCTAATAATAATAAAGGAGAGGCTGGCTGAGACTGACTCGATGAGAAATCGGAGGAGCTCTCTGGCCTTTGTTCTGTTTGAGTTCTGAATCAGAGGTCTGAGAGTCACCAACGCCCATATGCTTACGACTACAACCCATGTACCGAGTGCAGATCCAGCCCAATACTTCTAGCTTTAAACTAGTTTTGATTAACAATAAATTCTTACATCTTAAAAAACTTACTCTTATCTCAGGTCATCCATACGGGGTTTTGGGGTTTTGGGG
>Ga0208544_10001539_pt1 | contig 15854 bp, 15 predicted proteins | sample DEB08_DNA_9_FD_184526 | JGI IMG/M metagenome (GOLD analysis project Ga0208544, IMG submission 184526) | Aqueous microbial communities from the Delaware River and Bay under freshwater to marine salinity gradient to study organic matter... | ecosystem: Environmental > Aquatic > Marine > Coastal ... | reverse complement strand
TACTACTACACAAACAATATCTGCTCTGGTCATAGCTCGAGTTGTTCTCATGATTGACCAGTTTTCTACATTTCGAGTTCATACTCGTGAAAGTCTTCGGATACCAGCTGTATCTATAAGTACAAATTCTTGTTCCTCATACTTAAATTTAGTATCGATAGAATCTCGAGTCGTACCTGGCATATCTTTTACCATGACCCGATCTCGACCAACAATAGCATTAATAATTGATGATTTTCCTACATTCGGTCGCCCAAGAAGTGCCATTTTGATGATAGTATCATCGTATTCTTCTAATTTATAATTCAGTCCTTTGTCTGTAAGAAATTTAGCTACAAACTTTTTAACATCTTTTAGTCCATAGTTGTGACTCACTGAAACTGGGAAAAAATCTAGTTCTCATTTTCATGCTACAGAATATGCTTCCATTTGCATAGTTTCATTATCTGCTTTATTCGCAACAAGAATAAAGTTTTTATAGTTATTTTTGTGAAGTAATTTGAGTACTCGTGAATCTAGCTCTGTAAAGTTATCATATTCGATAACCCAAACAATCAGATCAGAATCTTCAAAAGCTCGTTTTGTTCGCTCAATAATATCATCAGCAACTTCATCATCCTTACTTCAAAAGTCTAATCATCCTGAATCAGCCATGATATAAGTCATATCATTATCATGGTCATTGTATTCGTATTCTGAGATATCCCGAGTAGTACCAGCGACGTCATCAACGATAGCGATTTTATGACCTGTATACATGTTGAAAAAACTCGATTTTCCAACGTTTGGTCGTCAAATAATAGTTACTTGTCCTAACATAATTTTGATTGTAAAAATATTTCATAATTCTTTTCCCGCTTGGCATCGCTCTTGGGGTTCTTTCTATAGTCGAAAGTTCTAAAAGAATAATCATAAAAAATAAAGTAGTGTGAGTATATAGTTATATTTTTAAAAGCAAGTTTAAAATTTACCTGATCTCTTAAGTACAGCATATAAAACAAACATGACTAATACACTGACTGTAAACAGTCCATAGACAAAAAGTGGGCTATCTTGATATGGTAGAGTTATATTCATTCCATAGAAGCTCGTGATCAACGTAAGAGGTAGTAAAAATGCTGAAAAAAGTGTCAGTAATTTTACAGTATTATTAGTTCGAATATCAATAATAGACTTAAAGGCATCTTCAACATTGTCTATTTGTTCCCAAAGGATTTTAATGTCATTAATAATCTGGTCGAGTTTATCCTCAAGATCTTCAAAGTATACCTCCATCTCTCAGTCATATATTTTGTTAATCACTCGTTCTATATTTTGTAGAGTTGTTACCTGAGGAGTAAACATATTTCGTAGTACGGCAATATTTCGTTTTTTCAGCATGATGTCTTTTACCAAGAAGCTATCAGCTTTATCAAATACACTATTTTCGAGATTTTTAATATCCATAGATGACTTTTTAAGCACACCAAACATTTTCTCCAGCATAGCTTGCGTAATTTCGTAGAGAATATACCCACTGGTAAATTTTATCTCTTTATCTTTTTGAGTTTGTTTGAGTCCATCATAATGGTTAAAGATTTGATCAATTTGAGAGAAACTATGATCTCTAAACGTAATAATATAGTCTTTGGAGAAAAATATATTAAACTCGTTGAGTACATATACTTTTTTTGCTAGATCAAATTTTGGAAAGTGATACGTAATAAAACTATAACCGTCTTCTGGATATTCATCGATTCGGGGTCGTTGATTTGGCTCTAGACAAGCCTCTACATCCAGTTCATGAAAGCTATATTTATTCAGTATCTCTAGTTTCTCCCCCTCACTTGCTCCCACCACATCAATCCACTTGATATGATTTATTTTTAATTTTCTGATCATCCTATCATCTCTTAGAAAATACTTATTTTATCTACTATATTAATTTATATAATTTAATCAAAATTCATTAAGTATTGACAATCATTATTTTTATATATAATCCATTTACTTAAATAATAAAACTATATAAATACCTATGACTAGCACATTAAAACAAACTCAAATAGAAGATGATGATTTTGAATTACCCACTAAATGTGATGCTATAGACACATATCATGATTCTATCCCTGAAGTATGTGACACAGTTAAAAGACTCGTAAATCTACAAGTAATATTAAATCAACCATGACTACAGCAAAGTAGCATTGATATATATGAAAATAATAAATCAGATTTATTAATAGAGCTTACTACTGATGACATGAATATGGCTCTGTTTTTCACAGATAGTACAAACAATATTACATTATTTCAAAATATATTCACAAAATAAAAAAACTCCCTTTCGGGAGTTTTTTTATTGGGCTAGGCTTTTAGTTTATCTTAAGATTTTATTAGGGTTTACTTAATCAACATATGTATAATAACACTATATTATATAATAACCATATATATTATGAATGCTCTACAAATACCTACTATAACAATATGACCCCCTGATTCTAATCAACTTATAATAGATAGGACTAAAAATTTTTTCAATGAAAGTAATGAGTTCATTACAAGAATAAGACAACTAATAGAACTTACAAAAGACAAAATACTATTAGAAAGAGGAAATATAGATAGATTAACAACATATGAAATTGTAGAAGTTGCATGTGATATTAGTAACATAATTAACTCTATACCTGAGAAATATCGATCATATTTCAAAGAAACAGCCTTTTTCTTTATAAACAATCCTATGCATCCTGAAGATGAAAGAATCTTCAATCTTATATAAAAAAACTCCCGAAAAGGAGTTTTTTTATTTGTTATTAATCTTCATCAAGATCTAATTTTATTTTGAGTTCTTCAAGTTGTTCATTATCAACGACTGTTGGAGAGCTCATCATGAGATCTACTCATTTTCCTGATTTTGGGAAAGCGTAGATATCTCGGATGTTTGTCTCATCAACATATATCATAAGAAGTCGATCCATACCGATAGCAAATCATCCGTGTGGTGGAACACCATACTGGAATGCTTCGTACATAGCTCCAAATTTTTCTTTTACCTCAGCTTCACTTCGACCTACTTTTTCAAAAGCAGCAACCAGTGACTCAATGTCATGATTTCGAATAGAACCTGAAAGTATTTCGTACCCATTACAAGCCAGATCGTATTGAACTGATTCTACTGCAAGAAGATCTTCTTGCTCAAAAGCTTTTTGACCACCCTTTGGCATAGAAAATGGATTATGACCAAAATCTACCTTACCAGTAATATCACTTATTTCAAACATTGGAAAGTCTGTTACCCAACAGAAACAAATCTCATCTTTATTTGCTAGAGATAATAAGTCAGCTAGGTGATTTCTAAATTTACCCATATAGTTCCAAACGGTTTCTTTTTCACCAGCTCCGAAGAATACTACATCACCTTCCTTGAGTCCAGTTCGATCAACTATCTCTTGTAGGTCAGCTTCTGTAAAAAATTTGTTGAGTGGTCACTTTAATCAATCTTCCTTCATTTGGAAATACCCAAGTCATCCTGCACCAAATTGTCGAACGTACTTTTCAAAATTTTTCATTTGAGTCTTTGAGAAATGAGTATCTCCATCTGTTACCTTAATAGCTTTAATTCTATTTCATTTTGTATCCTCAGCGATTGAAGAGAATATTTCATTACTTGATTTAGCAAAAATATCCATTACATCAACGAGTTCCATTCCATATCTTAGATCTGGTTTATCTGAACCGTATTTTTCCATTGCCTCTACATATGTAAGAGAGAAAAATTTACCATTATCTCTGATAATATCTTTTCCATCTGTCTCACTTAATATCTTTTTACCACTGAGTTTATTTGTAATGTCTATAAGGTATTCTTCTACTACATCAAACACATCGTCTTGTTCTACAAAGCTCATTTCGCAATCAACTTGATAGAAATCCCCTGCATGTCTATCTGCTCGTGGGTCCTCATCTCGAAAACATGGAGCTACTTGAAAATATTTATCTATACCACCTACCATGAGTAGTTGTTTAAACTGTTGTGGTGCTTGTGGTAGTGCATAAAATGTGCCTGGGTGTAATCGTGAAGGAACTAAGAAATCTCGAGCTCCTTCTGGAGAAGAGTTTGCAAGGATAGGAGTTTGAACATCCATAAAATCTCGCTCTACAAACCAGTTTCGAGTATAAGTAGTAAAACTTGATCTGAGTTTCATATGATCAAGAATTTTTTGTCGTCGCATGTCAAGATATCGATATTTAAGTCTGATTTCTTCATTTGCTTCTTCACCATGACTATCCAGTTCAAATGGAGGAGTTTTAGATTTTGAAAGAAGAGTTACTTGCGAAGTAATAATTTCTATTTCACCAGTAGTCATATTAGGATTTGTTTGACCTTCTGGTCGTGATCGCACCTTACCAGTAACTTGAATAACATATTCACTTCGAAAACTATCAGCTGTTTCCCAAGCTTGTTTATTATCTTCTGGATCAAATACTACTTGAGTGAGTCCATATCTATCTCTCATATCTATAAATATAATACCTCCATGATCACGTCGATTACTGACCCAACCAGAAAGAGTGACTTGTTCTCAAATATTCGCTGATGATAGTTCATCACATTTATGAGTTCTTAACATAATTTATTTTTAATAAATAATAAAAGCACAGAAATCCATATAGATTCATGTGCTTTTGGTTCGTTAATACGAAAGGTGCCACCAAAGCTAGAATGAAGATATTCATTCACTACTCAATATATTATTTTTACAAAGTATTTCGACTTTGCGAGGTTCTAATCAGATTTACATCCTTTCTTCCCCGAGCTCACAGTTGTTTGCTGCTCTGACGCTGTTGCCTTGATTATAGCTATATTTTTATTTATGCAAATGTATCTTATCTGTTTTTTATAATTGACTTATCTTTAATAATTTTTAAACTCACTTTAGTGAAGCAATATCAATTAATTTTCATAATTAACTTGAGATTGACTGCAAAGTACCGTAAGGGAAACGTAGTATTTATTGATGAAAGACGTAGAAATGTGCGATAAGCTTAGAAAAGTTAATAATCTAACTATGACTCTAAGATTTCTGAATGGGGAAACCTAACCTTAAAACAAGGTTACTCATATTTAATGAGAAATAAATACATCACAAGGATTTTAAAACAAGCTGGTATCTATTACCAGTCTTTTTTTACTTAAAAATATTTTGCATATTTTTCATGTATTTTACTAAATTTTTATTGTCATTAATATGATCTTTTAATCGAGATTCATGAGGCATCTTCATGAGATTCACAAGAGTTGAATATACAGCTAGATCTATAAATGAGATACTCTCTCAAAATATAAATTTTTTCTTTCAAAGAAAGTCTACTATCATTTCTATATCTTTGATTCATAAATCTTGAATCTCTCACCTCTCTCGCTTCCCTGTTCATTGTCATTGTAGGTTTCTCAGTATATTTTTTCGTACTATATTAGGAATAATAAGATATAAAAACTTTGGCATTCCTCCAAAAAATGCTTCTTTGGTAATTTTCCAATTCTTGTCTACTCACCATCTCTCTGAAACCATACACCAATATAAACTATCTTCTAGTGTTTTTAGGATAAAATGTGAAATACTTTTCTGTGCATCATCAAGATGCCTATCCATATCAAGCTTATATTTTTCATCAATATAATCAATAATCAAAGAACTATCTGTCAAAATCTCATCACCATCTGTGATATATGGTATTTTTCATCGAGGAGCTTTAGATATATCAAAATTCGTTATTTTCTCATATTCCACTTTATTATGAATGAGATATAGCTCTAACTTCATACAAAAGGGACTGGCATTTAAAAATCCCCACTTTTCTGCTGGAGCATATAGTTTTATCATAATTGCTTCGTTATTTGATTAAAAATTGAATACATCTACTACTTTACCATTCACTCGTACATCATCATCTTCATCGAGGACTATTGGTGTATGGTATGCGTCTCTTGATTTTGGGAGAAGGTAGAGGTTTTTTCATTCTTTCTTAGGAACTTTGAGAGTCGCTGCATTGTTTACAATAAATAGAAAAGCTTCTCGCTCATTCATGTTTACTTCATCTTTTTTAACGAGAACATAACTTCCGTTATCTATAATCTTTCCATTTACTTCGAAGTTATTCATACTGGTTCCTTCAACCTTGAGTATAAAGTATTCTTCCGCTGTTCCTGAGAGTATTTTCTTAGAAACTGGAAGTGAACCGTATTCTCCTGAAGTAGCTTCAACCAATGGTGTACCTGCGTTTGCATATCCTAGGATAGGTATGTTGAGAGTGGTTTGAAACCCGACTCCATTCCCGAGTGTGATACTTCGAAAACCTGAACCTCGAGTGATAAATCCTCGTTTTTCTAGTACTTCTAGGTATTGAGTTACTCCCCGCTTAGATTTTTGAGCGAGTATGTTTTTAAGCTCTTCGATGGTTGGTGATTTACCATATCGAGAGATGAAATCTGTAATCTCGTCGAGTACATGCTGTTGTTTTTCTGTAAGCATAATGTGTATTATTTAAATAATAAACCTCTATCCTTCCTTTACTCCACTTATTAGTATTTCACTTTCAATAGAGAGGAAGAATCTAACAGATTAATATTTTTTTAATATATACTGTATATACTCAGTGTATATATTTATTCAGTAAGGTCAAATAAATATTTGCTTATCTATTTTTTTCTATATAATTTCTCACGGTTATTTAAAAGCCTTAAAAAACCAAAGGACGAGAAGATAGTGCGTATTAAGCAGCAATGCAATATCCTTTATCTTCTTATCTCCTTATGTGTAATATCTGGTGCCTTGGTAGAGTGGTCATACAGCAGTCTGCAACACTGTTCACAGCGGTTCGAACCCGCTAGGCACCTCCAATAAAATTTATAAAGAAAAAACAGCTATTTAATAGCTGTTTTTCTTTAAATTAAATCTTTCAATAACATATTCTCTTCTTGTTCTGAAAGATACTGCCACTTCCCACTCTCGATAGCCAAATCTAAACTACCAATACTGACTCTGCTTAAGCTAAGTACTTTTAAAGGAGTGCCAAATTTTGGATCTTTCATAGCTCCAAATAAACGACGAATATGTCTGTTTTTTCCTTCGTCAATTTGTACTCTTAGCTTAGTTTTTGCTCAGCCAGCTCATATTTTTTTTATCATAAGTGCTTTGAGTATACCAATAGGAGTATCAATCCCTTGTAGCGCAGTTTCAATATGTGTATCAGTTACATGCCCTCTTACCCATATTTCATATATCTTGATACATCATCCTGGTTGAGTAAGCACATTCCCTATTTTTCCGTTTCTTGTGAACAATAAAAGTCCTTTGGACTCTAGATCAAGTCGTCCAATAGGCATCCAGCCGTCATCAAAAGCCCATTTGGGTAGTAGGTCATACACCGTTTTTCGTCCACGTTCATCAGATCGTGTTACGACATAGCCCTTTGGCTTATTGAGTGCGAGTAGGTTTTTTGAGTCAATTATTGTATCCATAAGTATTTTATTTCGAAGACATGAAATAATATTATCTTAGCCTGATTCATAAATTTTCAAAAACTAATATTTTTAATTCTCTCAAAATCAATCAATAACGACTATCCTAATAATTCTATAAGTAGAAAATAACTACCAATTTTATTGAAATAGTCTATAATTTATGCTATCATTATATTAAACTAAAAAATATTTAATTTAGATTTATGAAGTATTGAAATATTCCTGAAGATAATGACCTTTCTAGAGAATTAAAATCAAAGTATCGAGATATGAAAAAACTCTTTGATGGTGAAATTTTAGAAGAAGATTCTTTTACGGATTGTTTTTTAGAAATTTATGAAGAAATCCACAATAAATTAGTAGCTCTACTCATCAAGAAAGATATAAATCAAGAAAATCATCAACAAGCTGAAGATTTTATAGAAAAAGTATTACAGAAATCCTTTAACACAGCTATAGAGAAAATCATCGACTTAAAAACATGAAGTATCAAAGAAATAGACTATAGTCTATTTCTACCTTGAACAAGAACTAATCAGAGTAATTCAAATAAAAAATGGTATAAGGTCAGGCAAGCAGATAAATATAATACATTTCTAAAAGTTTACTATGACTTATTCTTATGAAATAAAGATATTACGATAGATGCCAGTAAAGAGAAACTAGACAATAACAAAGTGAGAAAGTTTCCTTATAAAATAGTTCAAATTCAGTCTTCTAATTTTTCAAGAACAATCCTGATTTCAGATCAAATATGAGAAATAACTTTTGTATATGATTGAATAATTGATACAGAAGAGTTTCAAAATATAAAGAAATGAGCCCAGATAACAGAAGTTCCTTTTACTACAATAAAATATGGTAAAAATTATGCTTCTCGTCTCAAAGAAACACTTTCTCCAGATTATGATTTTACAACAAAAAGAGAGAAAAGAAAATATCCCACTTCCACCGAAGCAAAAAAACAAATTTATTCAACAGAGAGTAATTATTTAGATCAGCAGGAATTATTTCAGACACTCCATAACTATCAAGGGAAAACTACTCAAGAAAGTTATGAATATTTTATGAATCTCCCTAATTGAGATGCAAATACACCTGAATCTATACGTTGACTCAATATTAATTGAAAGTCAGGAAGAGCATTAAAAACGCTATCATGAATAAAAACACAAGGTGCTATTCATACTATCTCAGGTTTTCAAAAATGGATTAACAAAGTATTTGAATGACAAGATATAGAATTCATTGAACCACTAACCACAGAAACACTCATTACAAAACTTCATAAATACAAGTGAAGTATTCAGGAAAGTTATGAATATTTTATGAATCTCCCTGTCTGAAAAGCTGATAAGCCTGAATCTACTCGATGATTAAAAATTCAATGAAAATGATTAATAGAATTAGTGGATATCTCATGAATAGAAATACAAGATGATATTTATACTCTTTGATGATTTCAAAAATGGATTAATATAATATTTAAATGACAAGATATAAAGTTCATTGAACCACTAACCACAGAAACACTCATCACAAAACTCCAGAACTACAAATGAGGTATTCAGGAAAGTTACGAGTATTTTATGAATCTTCCTATGTGAAAAGCAAATCAACCTGAATCAATTCGTTGATTCAAAATTCAACAAAAATCAATACTCGCATTGAGAAAACTATCATGAATAAAGATACAAAATGATATTTATACATTTTTATGATTTAGAGAGTGGATTAATCATATATTTGAATGAAGAGATACGGACACAAAAAAAGACTCTCTAAATTAGAGAATCTTTTTTTGTCTTAATAATTATCTACTTCGAATTTTACTCAAAAGTCTGAGTATTTCTATATATAACCAAATCAGTGTTACAAGGAGTGCAAAACCAGCATACCATTCATAATACTTTGGCGCTTTGGCTGCTACGGCTTTTTCCATAAGATCAAAATCAAGCAGCAGATTAAAGGCTGCAATACCGGTTATAAATACACTAATCCCTATCCCGAGAGGTCCATTTCCGTGAAGATATGGCACATTATACCAACCTGATAGACTTCATACAATACTGATCAAGTATACTACCATAATAGCCCCTGTCATAGTGACTATGATACTTCTAAATTGTTCGGTTACTTTGATAATTTGTGTTTTATACATAAACAGCATCAGTCCTGATACCGCAAATGTGAGGCCAACAGCCTGCATAACAATACCTGGATACTGTAGTTCAAAAAAAGCTGAGAGTGTTCCTATGATAATTCACTCTATCACCGCGTATACAGGAGCGACATATGGAGCGGTAGTATCTTTAAAGAAAATCACTAGAGCCACGAGTGCTCATACTATGATAAGTGGAATAAGAAAAGGTAAAAATAGTGCAGCATATTGCCATGTAGCGAGTGCTGAAAGTACGGTTAAAACAACGAGTATAATAGATTTATTAATCGTTCACTGGAGCGTCATGAGCTCACTTCAAGGATTTTCAAGAGTTGAAAAACTCTCTGGTTTCATTACTGGATTTGCCATTTTGTTTCATTTAGTAAGTAATTACAGACATTATACGAAGTTGAGAGAGAGTTTCAAATAAAAAAATCAGTGATATTGCTCACTGATTTTAATTTTCTTTTGATAATTCATTAATGATTTAAAGTATCCTTACAAAGATCCATGAAAATATATTTAATTATAATATTACATCCAAGACCCTGGGCGAAAAGATGTTTCATTTATAACTTGCTCTATTAATCGAGCATAGTTAGGATGCCCTCCTTTTATATACTAAGAACAATTTATTTTACTCAATGCCATCCTTAAGCTTTCATCTCACGCATCATTACACTCAAGTATCTGTAAAGTTATATCTCTATGACGATGCTTCTGTAATCAATACGCTGAAGTAATATTATCATAGTATTTAGTTTCTCACTTCAAAAGATCTAATGATGTAATTGATGTTTCATTTAAATAATTACTTTTATTCATATATTTACGTATAAAGAAGTTAATTTGATATATAATAATCAAATTAAAATTTAAGTCAAGTTATTTGTTTGATTATTATATATTTATCCAGCCAGCTTATCATCAGCCACAAAGTATTTTGGATCTTCTATAATATTTACATCTATTATTTGCTCTGCGTTTTTAATAAGTTTTACGCAATCAGATGAAAGATGTCTGAGATGAAGTTTTTTTCATGCTTTGTGATATTTTTCAGTGAGTTTATTAATAGCTTCAATAGCCGAATGATCACTCACTCTTGAGCGAGCAAAATCTATAATAACTTCTTTAGTGTCATTTTTAATGACAAATCGTTCTTTGAACTTAGTAATAGAACCAAAAAATAATGGTCCATCTATTTCATAATGAGTTCTATTTTTATCATCGATATATCGCTTTGCTTGGATTCTTTCGGCCTTATCCCAAGCAAACACAAGCGCTGAGATAACCACTCATGAGATAACAGCAATAGCGAGGTCACCAGTAATAACAGTGATAGCTGTTACGGCTATAATAGTAAGTGCATCTGTTCGAGGAATTTTATTGAGCATCTTGAGTGTTGGCCAAGCAAAGGTTCCTATAACAACCATAAACATCAGCCCTACCAAGGCAGCAAGAGGGATAAGTGATATATATGTAGTAGCAAACACTATGAGTAGTATCAAAAATAGTGCTGCTGATATCCCTGACATACGTCCTCGTCATCCACTCGATATATTAATCATAGATTGTCCGATCATAGCACATCCTCACATAGCTCCAAAGAAACCACAGACGGTGTTAGCGATACCTTGACCGATAGACTCTCTATCTCAGTTCCCTCTTGTTTCTGTAATTTCATCAATAAGAGTGAGTGTCATGAGTGATTCTGTGAGTCAAATAACAGCCAACACCAGTGAATATGGCAATATAATTTGAATCATCTCTATAAAACTCACATCTATTTGTGGGATATGAAAAGTAGGAAAACTTCATACCAGTTCTTTATATCCATTCTCTGCTAGATACGAAGATACATTTCGAACTCATTCTAAACCTGGTACAAACAATGCCAGTAGCGTTACTACGACAATCGCAACCAAACCAGAAGGAACTGATTTTGTCAGTTTAGGAAGAAAGTGAATAATACACATAGTTAGTCATATCAGAGCCAGCATTATAACAATATCTATTCACCCAAGCCAGTCCCCAGAGACTTTGAACTGCCCCACTTGAGCAAGAAATATAATAATCGCCAGCCCATTTACAAACCCCAGCATAACAGGATGAGGAATCAATCGTACGAGTTTTCAGAGTTTTAATAGACCAAATCATACTTGCAAGGCTCACATAAGCACCAGTGCAGCAAAGAGGTATTCAATACCATGCATCACTACTAAACTCGTCATAACCACAGCCAATGCCCCCGTAGCACCACTAATCATACCTGGTCGACCACCAAATATAGCAGTGAGTAACCCCACTAAGAATGCAGCATGTAATCCAACCATAGGATCTACCCCAGCCACAAATGAAAATGCAATGGCTTCTGGAACCAGAGCCAGAGCTACCGTCAGACCAGTAAGGATATCTTGCTTCACTTGAGGCAGATTTTTAAATTCTGAAAATAAATTTTTGAAAATTTGTGTCATAGAATGATATTTTTAATAAACAATAAAAGCCCTTAAATCGGGCTTTTAAATAACCGGGCAGATGGTATAGATTTTTTATGAAAAATCAAGAGCTATATCTTCTTAAAAAACTCAGTTCGTAGGACCATTTTACCTGACTCTATCAGATCAGCATCATCGGTGAGTTTGATATTTTTAAATTTATCACCTCGTTTTATATCTCAAGCTCAGTTTACTTTAAGGTCTTTAATCGCTACTACACTATCTCATGCACTCAAGATTGCTCCATTTGCATCTTTTACTTCAATATTTGCAGTAGTATCTTCATCATCGAGCAGCCAACTCATGTCTTTCTTTTTCTTTGCCATTTTTAGTTTTGTTTAAGTATAGATTACTAGTATATTGTAGTAAATTATATAATATTTCCAAAACAGATATACCATGAAACATATTCTTATATGCTGAGCTCTATTATCTAGCCTATTACTTTGAGCTATCTCAGTTAATGCTAGTGAGTCAGCCACTGCCAACGTCTCTGAAAATACTCCTGTATGAAAAACACTTTGAAGCAATAGTGCGGTGCATGTGCTCAACGTAAATATATCTTCAGGAGCACAAGAGGTTTCTCTCTCAGGACTCGAGATAAAACGGCGATGACTCTCTGATAAGCATGCACTGGATTGAATTTCAGTATTTTATGAAAATGATAAACTCAGTAAAAGTAGAGATGACAGTCAATGAAGTGACGATCAGGCCAATATAAACTTTGATAATCTTTTTGTTATTCCAGCCAATACTACTATCACACTCGCGATAGTGGCAAGTATTCCATCTATCGTGGCATCCCCTGAAATACAAAACCAAAATTTCTTTTTAGAAGTCAGTGATATTATTTCAAAAGACGAAATCAGCTTTACTCGATTAGCAGGAGAAAATTTTAGAATTTGAGGCGTAGATGAATTTGTCTCAGAGATAGAGATTGATGAACCTGAGGCAAATATACGACTCGGAACAACACGAATGATCTGAGAGTTTGATATACAATGAAACCCCTCACGTGATAATTATATAGAACTGATTCGATTCACGACAGACTATAGCGAGCTAGAAAATGATTTTTCTGAGATACGCTTAGTCTATGAAAACCAAGTCGTAGCTCTCGGAGAAATATATGACGATGAGTATATTGTTTTTGAAATACAAGATGGACTATTACTAGAAGCTGATAAAAAAATAAGCTTAAAAATACTCGCTCGAGTACAATCAAGAGTATCAGAAACGTTAGCATTTGAAATAGAATGAAGTGAAGATATTGTATATAGTAACAGTTCAGGAGAAATTATATCAGGTTATGTATATCAAAAAGCTGAAACTACAAAACTAGTCATTCAGATACATTCAAAATATTCTAAAAAAGCCATACAAATAGCTGATGCTATAGAAAAAATTATTTCAAAAAAATCAGAAAATAAACAACAAGAGTATCAGCAAAATATTATTATTACTTTAGAAAAATATATAATAAAAAAACCTCAGCACAGTACCATACTATGAGAGGTAATAAAAATACTCAGTAAATAGTCTTTTTTTATGAAGCTTTCTTATTATGTGAAAGCAGCTTACTGACGATGAATGGATAGATTAATATAGAGAGTATCACCATAACATAGGCCAGTGATAGAAAGAACTCTCGGTGAATATAGTCGAGTGGAAGCATGAGTATCAGTGCTATAGAAATAGCTCCACGTGAACCCGCAAAATTTAAAAACGATATGTCTTGTTTTTTGAGTACCTCACCATCTATTTTAATAAATCGTCGAAGTAGTGTGAGCGAAGCCCATCTAGCAAACAGTAGCAACACAATAGCACAAGCAATGATAGCTGGAGTGAGTGTGTGTGCAGCATGAATAGCAAAGTTCGCTCATAGAATAAAGAACAACGTTGCATCAGCTAAAAACTCTAAATACTCCCAAATACTTGTTCTAATTTCTAGATTGATTTTTGTATCTTTCCGTGGATGATATGCATAAGTTAGAGCTCCTACAAATACGGCAATGATCCCCGAAGCATGAAGAGAGTCTGCTAATAAAAATCATCCATAGGCAATTACTATTCACATATTTACTTTAAGGTATGGATTTGTTTCATCCCAGTGCTTTAATATCATCCGAATAATTCGCGCTAATACAAATCCAATAAAAGCTGCTCCAGCGATACTCCAAAATACATCTTTAGTGAGTTGAACAAATTGTATATTCGACCCAGCTATAATAATAGCTGTAAGAACCGTAAACATAGTTACAGCGATACCATCGTTGAGAATCGACTCTCACTCTACCAACATTCTCTTTCATCGCGAGATTCCTTTACTCTTTCGAAGCATAGCCGTAACAGCGAGTGGATCTGTCGCAGAGATAAGAGAACCAAATAACAAACCTTCTAAAAATGATATTTGAAAAGTGAAATAGAGTATGGCTGCAATAATAGTCGCACTCAAAATTAAACCTACACTGGCGAGTAGACTCGCTGGTATCATCACTTTTTTAAAACGTTTAAACGACATATTTCGCGCATTTGCGAATATGAGTATAGGTACAAATCAATACAATATAATCTCTGAAGACAATACTATGTCAGGTAACCCCCAAGAGGTTGTTTGATAAATACAACCATATATTGCACCAAACACAAGAACCCAAACTGCTTCTGGTAAAATGAGTTTCTTTTTATAGTGAGATATAATATTGAGGAGCAAAAATCCAATTATGATCAGTAGAACCAATGATATATTCATAGTTTTTTATTTACAGTTAAATGTTTGGAGTATATCTTCATATTTTGATATGTCTGTGACACCCACCGGGAGCGCTATAGTAAGGAGGTATCATTTTGTATCAGCACATACAGCAGCAGTTTGAATAAACTTGAGTTTCGGGCTATCAACATTATACCGTGCCTCAAAATTATAAAGTTTTGATACGTCACCCGAGCTAAATGTGATATCTTTCATATCAAGCTTTGTGTATTCATTATATTCTCTCTCGACACCAATGTTATTAAGAAGAGAAAAGTCACTCGACGACGTTGTTTTTGTGAGATCCTGAGAAAGTATCAAAATATTATTCGCAAATCCATTTTGTGTATCAACTGAATTAGCCGCTAGTTCTATCGATCCATTATTTGGTTTTGGTAAGAGTCCATCTATGTTGTTGACCACTTCCCAAGCAGCTGGTATACCCAGTGAAAAACTCGATGTTTCAAAAGGAGAGAGTCATTTTTTAGATGCAGCTGGATCAACAGAAGCGCCCTCGCTTACACTATCATCTCATCCACATGAGCTCAGCAATAGCATAGCCAGAATTCCTAAACATACTTTTTTAAACATAGACACCTTTCTTATAAAAATAAAGAAGCAATAATAGCTCCTGCCATAAGCAATAGCACAAAAAGCAATACAAGAGAAAAACTGATATGTTTTTTCACTAAAAACTTTTTTACTATCATTAAATGAGCTAGAAACACAAACGATATCACAAATACAATATAGCTATATGGAAGTGTTTGAGTAAGAGCTGATTCATAAAATCAAGCCCCTACAAAGAAATAATTGAGAGAAAATAACAACACAGCAAAAACAAAGAATATTTTAGCAGTTTTGAGTCTCACATCTAAAATTCACTCTCGAGAGCTAAATTTAGATGCGATTATTTTTGATAATTTTGCC
>Ga0208544_10001537_pt1 | contig 15862 bp, 13 predicted proteins | sample DEB08_DNA_9_FD_184526 | JGI IMG/M metagenome (GOLD analysis project Ga0208544, IMG submission 184526) | Aqueous microbial communities from the Delaware River and Bay under freshwater to marine salinity gradient to study organic matter... | ecosystem: Environmental > Aquatic > Marine > Coastal ... | reverse complement strand
ATTAGAGCTTATATAGAGTTCTACAATCGGTGCTTAGTAAAACCTTTAAAATGGAAGTTCAAAGGGTTCGACAAAGGAAAGAAATTGAAGAATATTAACTGCCGCTAACTTCTTGCGCAAACCACTAGCCATATCCAAAAATCGGGCTGCTCGGCAATAATTTCATCCCATAATTTCTGTTCCTTATCTTGATTGCTACAAGAACCAAAAGCTAATACAATTTTGTCTTTCTGTATAGAGGTACGTACTAATTTTGTTGGTGCACAACCTCCAATTAGTAGGAATAGACAAGAAAAAAATGGGATGCTTTTCATTATTTGTGTTTACTTTTTGTCGAATTGTAATACCGAAAGCTTTCGGTATTATAATCAGAATTTTCTAGAATTGATAAAAAGAACCGTCTTTCTTACACCCAAATAACCTTATCCGCTGCCTCGTGCCATTCCAAATAATTCCCCAAATATCGGTCATCAATTTTTCCACGTTTTACCTTAAGGGTAGGGGTTAAGAGTCCATTATCTTCCGACCAAGGCTCTTTTTGTACAATGATAGTAGAAATCTGTTCAAATTTTGCTCGGTCCTTATTCGCTAATTGTATACTTTCGATTAAAGCGGCTTCTACTGCTGCTTTGTCTGCGGCTAATCCAACCTCTGATAAATTAACCAAGGCGATAGGCTGTGGAATACCTAAACCAGCCACACAAACTTGCTCGATATAATCATTTTTCATCAATATTTCTTCCATTGGATTAGGCGTCACGTAACTGCCTTTAGAAGTTTTAAAAGCATCTTTGACTCTGCCAATGACCCGTACATATCCATCTTTATCAATGGTACCTCTATCCCCACTATGCATCCAGTCATTAATTAAAACTTCCGCTGTTTTTTCGGGATTTTTATAATAACCTGTCATCATATAGGGCGACTTCATTAAAATCTCGTCCGTTTCTGGATGAATTTTTACTTCTCCAAACGGAATAGCCTTCCCTACTGAATCTTGGGGTGAATTTGGGTCAGGACTATTGGTCATTGACCCACAAACTTCCGTCATGCCGTAGGCTTCGATTAAATGAATGTCTAATTTTTTATAAAAATTCTTGATAAAGGCAGGGGTTATAGCTGCACCAGTAGCGGCTATTCTAATATCTCGCATACCTAATGCAGTCCTCAATTTATTTTTGGTCATACTACCAATAATCGGAATTTTGAGCAAGAAGTCTAATTTCTTTTCAGGCATCTTAGCAATAACGCCTAAATAAAATTTGGTCCAAATTCTTGGAACGGCAAAGAACATCGTAGGTTGAGTATCTTGCAAATTTTTAGCAAAAGTTTCCAAGCTTTCTGCAAAAGAAATCATGCCACCCCTTGTAATTACAGGCACTTCTAAGCCCAATCGTTCTCCCACATGATTCAATGGTAAAAAAGACAAGCAACGCACCTCTGGAATGTTGTAAATACCAATCCAATTGGTCTTTTCTTCATTTTCCATAATCAACCCTGGCGTTCGGTGGATATGCATGACTCCTTTAGGCGTGCCAGTAGTACCAGAAGTAAACTTGATGGTCCAAAGATCATCTAAATCAGGAACAAAATTATCCGTGGCAGGTGGGTTATTAGCGATTAAATCATCCCAGTTTTCGCCAATTGTTACTGTTGCAGCGCCTTCATACTGCGGAAATTTAATAGCCAGTACATCAGATGGAATCGCTTCACTTTTATCTCCCCAACTGTCCAGTTTTCCAATAAAAAGGGCTTTGATGTCACTTAATTTAACGACCTCTTTCAATTGACCCTTAGGCAGACTTGCGTAATAAGGGACGGAGACAAATCCCCCCATCATAATCGCCAAATCTGCTAATATCCAATGGTAACAATTTTTAGACAAAATACCAATATGGTCTCCTTGGTTTAGTCCTTTAGTTCTCAGGGAAGTTGTCATCTTTCTTGCAGCTTGTCCTGCTTCTGCATAAGTTATAGTATGCCATTGGTCGCCCTTTGGTTGGCGCAAGAACACTTTATTCGGTTGGACTTTTTCCCAATGATAAAAATGTTCGATGATGGTTTTAGTCGTTTCGTTTTGTGCGGCCATATTTTTATTTTTACGGAAATATACGTATTTTTAATTATTATGGAAAAAGAACTAAAAAAAATAACTAAACCTCAAGCCAACAACCCACTTCATGGGGTGAAATTGGCGGATATTTTAACCTACCTAGAAAAAGTATACGGTTGGAAAAAACTGGGCGAAAAAATAAATATTCGATGCTTTAAAAGCAACCCTTCTATTAAATCAAGTTTGAAATTTTTGAGAAGAACGGAGTGGGCAAGAACCAAAGTAGAAGCATTGTATTTATCGACTATTGGAAATGGTTAGTTAATAGCTACCTTCAACCGTAGACCCATTTGCCTTGCAAGTAACATTTTTTATTAAAAAAGTAGCCCTACTAATAGACAATAAGCGCTATTTTTGCGTTAAGTGAATAGCCGATGAGGTAAATTGGCGAATTCGAGAGAAAAACTACATCACCGACTTCATTCAAATAATAATTTTTGTTCCGTAAACTATTAAAATTTTTAGGTATTTCTTTGCTCCTTATTGGGCTAATAACGAGCATTTTAGTCTTTGCGGCTAATCGTTATTTAGCGTCTAATAAAACCAAAATATTAGACCAATTACCGTTCTTAAATGAAGGCACTATTTCCTTTGATGAAACTTCCATTAGTTTATATAAAAATTTCCCAGAAGCGACCATTACCTTGAAGAATGTATGGGTCAAAGATTCCTTATTTGACCAACATCAGCACCCTTTATTACAGGTAGAAAAATTGCACACAGCATTTTCTATAGTAGATATTTGGCATAAAAAGATAGCCATTAATCAGGTGCAATTAGAAAATGGAGTGATTCACATTTTAACCCAACAAAATGGGTATAGCAATGTCAAAAATTTATTAAAAAAGCAACTAAGTCTTACGGAGAAGCCAGCAAAAGAAGCATCCTGGAAATCGGTTGACGTAAAAACTAAAGCATTAGGATTAAGCTTAACCAATATAGCCGTACATTTAACGAATGCCGTTAAAACAACGAATATCCATACAAAAATTAATCATTTAAGTACTTTTTTAGATTTAGAAATGGAGCATCTAGCTGCTCAAATTGAATTGGATTTAGCCATTGACCAATTAATTTTTAAAGAAGTGAAAGGTGCTTTTTTACCAAATAGCCAGCTACAAGGCACGTTTGATTTTGTATGGAAAGATAGTAGTGTTGTTATTCAACCTTTTGATTTAAAAATAAATGAAGAGACCTTTTTATTTAGTGGAGAGTTTTATACGAAAGGAGTGCATCCGTCCAATTTATTATTTGAAAATAAAGCCACTCGATTGGCTAAAATTAGTCCTTTATTAATACCCAATATTCAAAAAGTATTAGCTCCTTATGAGGTTCCAGCCCCCTTTTATTCAAAGACAAAATTAATTACAACTTTCCAACCTGAAGATCATCCTATTATAGAAGTAGACTTTCAATTCCAAAATCAAGAAGTAACGGTTTTCGATATTCCTTTTAAACAAACAAGTGTAAAAGGTCGATTTTTGAATAGAATTTATGAAGATGAACGACAGCTAAAGGAAGGGAAAAAACGATTTAGTTTAGATTTAGAAAACGTAGCTACTCGTCAAGGGCAATTTAACATTCAAGCTGCTAAAGTTGATGCTTGGAAAACACCAGAAATAGGGCTTCAACTTAAGACGGCGGCTAATATTAGTGGCGAAGCGAAGGGCATTAGTGATTGGCTGGGCAATAATCAATTTCTTTTTGAATCAGGGACTTTTAACCTTGATGCAGCTATTAACGGTTCACTAGAAGATATTAATAGTATTCTCCGAGAAACGAATGCCCAACTAGATTTGCAGGATTTTGCGGTAGTATATCAACCAGCAAATGTTCGCTTTCCTTTCCGAGAAATGACTTTAGAAAAAGAAGCAGGAGCTGCTGCTTTTAAAATTGTTAATAGTAGTTTTCAGCATGACTTATGGTTAAACGGTCATCTAAAAAACATTCCAGCTTTATTAATCGCTCTGGCGGAGGAAAAAGCGGAGGGGCAAGCATTGATTGAATCTAAGAAATTAAGTTGGACTGATTTTCTGAATTTTTTCGCAGAAAATGGATTATCCTCTAATGGGAAAAGCAAATCAGAAAAGGAGAAGAAAAAGTCCATGAAGACGACCGTCAAAGGCTTGTATCACAATTTTGAACCAATAGTGGTAATAGAAATTGATACGCTTGCCTATTTTGATTTATTGCGATTAGATAATTTTAAATCAGGCTTATATTTTGAAGATGAACACACCCTAATTCTAGAAAAAACAAATTTTGATTATGAGGAAGGTGCTGTATCTTTTAGTGGCCGATTGGATATAAGGCATCCTCATCGAACGCCTTTCGAGTTTGAATTAACGACCAACAAATTAAACTTAGCCAAAGCATTACCAACGCTCAATTATTTGAACATCAATATGTTGAGAAATTTAGACCATTTGCCAGATGATTTAAATTTAACGATTCAGCATAAAGGTATTTTAGATGATGAAAAAGGATTAATACCAAATAGTTCTACTGGAAAAATTGCTTTTGACAGCCATAAATCTAAAGATTTAGTGGGAACAATTACTTATCAACCTGATACAACAACAACGTTAGCGCCTCTATCTAACAATATTTTTGGTGCAGTACATATAGCGTTGGCAGGAAATCCAAAAGTATTTAATAGTTTCTTTAAAACAGACCAATTTTTCTTTAAAGATGGACAATTTGAAGTAGCTTTTGATTATAAGGGGAATGTCAAAAATATCAAAGAATTATTATCAGATGGGAATGCTGCCTTTTCCTTAAAAGAAAGTGAAGTTTATTATCAACCCGTCGGTGTTACTTTTCCATTAACAGAAATTGATTTAAAACTGGAAGCAGATAAAGCCAGTTTTGATTTTTATTTATTATCAGATTCCCTACGAGAAAAAATTCACCTGACTGGAAATATTGACCATCTTAGCGAATTATTATTGGGACAAGAAAGAACTGATTTAGCATCAGAAGTAAATATTGCAGCGTCTAAAATTACATGGACACAATTTTTAGCCATCTTTGCTTCCAATGATTCAACAGCAGAAACAGAATCTATGAAAGCCACGGTAAAGGGTATTTTACAAACCTTTAACCCCCATTTTCATGTGCAGGTAGATTCTTTCATTTATTCCAATCAACTGGTCTTTGAAGCTTTAAGTACGGGGGTGCATTTAAGAGATTCTACTACGATTATTTTAGAAAAAACCAATTTTGATTTTCATAATGGGCATATCTTAGTCGATGGGCAATTTGATGTAGGTCAAAAGTTAATTACTCCCTTTGCCGCAAATATTCAAACGGAAAATTTAGTATTAAAAGAATTAATAGAGAGCCTTAATTATTTGTCTTTACCCTCCTTAAAAAATATGGCAAAACTAGGAGGTGCTGTCAGTATGAATTTTGATATAGCTGGTGTGATTGATGATTATAAAAGCAGCCTAATTCCAAATGCAACCGAAGGAAAATTAGTTTTTGATTTACAGGATGTAGTAGTGATTGGATTTGAACCTTTAGATGCGATTGCGTCTAGATTGCGGATGGAAAAACGATTTCAAGAACTTCGATTTGCCCCTATTATCGGTGAATTGACCATTAAGGGCGAAGAAATCAATTTTCCACAGCTAGAAATCCAATCCAATGCGATTCATTTATTTATGGAAGGTACTTTGAGTTATGGAGATTTGACAGATATTTGGGTGTCTATTCCACTCAATAATCTAAAGCGAACCAATCGGTATATTATCCCAAAAAAAACAGGTTATGCTGCTTCTAAGCGGAAAGTATACATCGAAGTAACCTCTGATGAGAATGGCGATAATCAATTTAAATTCCGATTGTTCAAACGAAGATTTTATAGAACTAGAGGCATTTTAGAGCAATATAAAATTGATAAGAAAAGAGGTCGAGCAATACGGAAAGCTTTGCGAAAAAGTAAGAAAAAAGCAACTACTATCGAAGTCCCTCTAGAGTTGGTAAGTGAGCAGTAGCTGAGTAGGCTGGCGGGGGGAACTCCTGATTTGCTAAATCTTGATTCAGCCTGTAGTGCCAAGCGCTGCTTGGTGTTAGTATAGAAACACACCAAGCAGCGCTTGGCACTACAAGAACTTGCGGAAGTTAACAACAAGCAAATAGCCCCTAAAAACAAGGGGATAGCAAGAATAAATCTTACCTTTGTAAATTATTCAATAATATCTTTTTTTACAACAATCCTTTAAAAGGACTGTTAAATTGGCGAAATACTACTCAGTCCCTGATTTTGTTCATGTACCCGATAATTTGGGCTAAAAAATTGATGTGTTATGAAAGGTTTTTCTATTGGAATTGATGACATGGCGCTTTATGTACCAAGTTTGTATTTGCCAATCCGTACCATTGCTGCGGAAAGAGGGATTTCTTATGAGAAATTAAATAAAGGGCTAGGTTTAGAACATTTAGCAATACCTGATGTCCATGAAGATACGGCGACGATGGCAGCGAATGCAGTAGTAGAAATTATTGAAAAAAATCAAATTGACCCCAATACAATCGGACGGATTTATTTGGGAACGGAAAGTGCTTTAGATGGTGCTAAACCAACTGCAACTTACGTTCTAGAAATGTTAAGGCGGAAATATCGAGGACAATATGGCAAAAAATGTTTGTTGAATTGTGATGTAGTAGATTTGACTTTTGCTTGTGTCGGTGGGGTAGATGCCCTGCAAAATACTTTAGATTGGGTGAAGGGAGATGCGTCTAGAATTGGTATAGTGGTTTGTGCTGATTTTGCTAAATACGAACTAGCTTCTACGGGAGAATATACCCAAGGAGCAGGTGCTATTGCTATGTTGGTTAAGCATAATCCTCGATTATTAACCATTGGGGATACGTTTGGCGTTGCTTCTATGGGCGTTCACGATTTCTTTAAACCTAAAAAGGAAGTCGATAAACTTCAAATTATTAAAGAGGTTTTAGATTTAGCAGGGATTACCCATATTTCAGCAGCAGAAACTTTAGCTAAATTAGGAGATTCTCTAGAAGTAAAAGGAATTTTGGATGATAATGATTCCAAGCTTAGTATGCGAAAAGATACACCCGTTTTTGACGGACAATATTCTAATTTTACTTATCAAAATAGAATTCGAGAAGCTTATTTTAATTTTAAAGATAAAAAAATAACAGCGGGATTAATTCCTGAAAATTACCCTGTTTTGGGCAATTGGGAGCGTTTGATTTTTCATTTACCTTATGCCGCACATGGTCGCAGAATTGCTTCCCAATTATTCATGATTGAATTAAAAGCAATTGGAAAATGGACTGCTTATGCAGAAGAAAACGAATTAGTAGAACCGCAAAGAAAAGACTTTTCCGAAGTCGGTTTATTTAATAAAGCTAATAGTCAATTTCTAAGAACGATTACCAAAACCAAAGGGTATAAAGAATTCACCCTTAATAAACTAGCTAAAGCAGAAGTTGCTTCGAGTGAGGTAGGGAATATGTATGCTTGTTCTATTTTTCTAGCTTTGATGGGTACTTTGGAGGAAGATTATTTAGAAGGAAGTAAACTTGCTGGAAAAGATTTTGGCTTCATTGCTTATGGTAGTGGCTCTAAATCCAAGGTGTTTGAAGCAAGTATTCAACCAGCTTGGAAAGAAGTCGTACAATCTTTCCAAATCAAGCAAAAATTAGCCAATAGGAAAGCTTTAGACTATCCAACTTATGAGGCCTTACATAGAATGCAAATGGATAAAAGCATCATCGCCCCAAAAGAAGAATTTGCTTTGGCGAGTATTTCCACCGAAGTGCTGAAAGAAGGTGCTAGATACTATGAATGGGTTTCGGCAGAGCAATTTAAGCAAGCGGAACAGCCTGTCTTAAGTAAGGAGGTGGTTTAGACAGTTGCCAACTCAGGCTGATTGTAAACTTTCAATCAATATTTGAAATATTATTTCCCTGTTTTTTGACTGGAATAAATATGTTCAAATAGATGTGTTGAATTTCCTTCAAAAAATATTTTACGAGTTGATTAGTCTTTAGGTAAATTTTCAATTAACTCCTTTACTTTTGTTTTAATAAGATTGGTATAATCGTCATATTCTTTACTTGGAGAAGGCGTACCATCCCATTGTTCTTCCAAAGCGGAAGAATTCTTCATTGGCACTTCACAGTCAAAGGTAATGACTTTATAGGCATTGTTTATATCATTCTTTGATACAAGTGTTGGTTTCCATCCCTTAATGTCAATTCCTTCATCGGTTAATCCTTCCACCGTTCTAGTAGATAATGTTTTACCTGGTTCTGTACCTTTAAATGTTGCATGGTAGTTTAGTTGTTGTTCGGTTGCCATTTTATTGAAATAAGCCGCTGCTATGGGACTTCTAGCTGCTCCGTGAGGACAGATAAATACTATTTCTTTAGAGGCTGTTTGTTGATTACAGCAGAAGAAAATCGAAGCGAAAATAAGGGAGATGAATGGTTGTTTTAGCATTATTTTTTGTATTGATTTAGGAATGACTTGATTGACACCTATATTTTTTTGTGGATTACAAATATTCTAAATGAAAGAAAAATAAGATTGGATATGTAAATATAAGATTTTCTGTCCAATGGAAGAATTATTTGATTTTAATGACTCCTACATTAAGAAAAAGACAATTTCGAGGAATATTGGAGCTGTTTGACCTTGGTTTATGGGGTTGATAGCCTTATTATTGGGTTTGTTTTTTTGGAAAAGAAGTATCGTTTACAGACCTATTATTATGGAACAGATATTAGCAGCAATTTCAAAATATGTTCGACCTTCTGAAGGATTGAAAAAAGAACTTCAGCTTCGACTTAAATTACAAACTTTTAAAAAGAAGGAAATAATACATACCGAATTCAAAGTTTGTACAAATAGTTTCTTTATTCAAAAAGGTATTTTACGACTCTATTATCTAAAAGACGGGAAAGAGGTGTCTGAATTTTTTTGTTGTGAAAATGAATGGATAAATTCGCCAAAGAGTTTTATCCGACAAGAAATTGATGTGTACTACATTGATGTTATCGAAGCATCAACCGTATGGACTTTGCACATCAATGATTTGATGTATTTATTTACCCATTTTCAAGAAATGGAAAGGTACGCCAGAATGGATATGGGGAGCGGTTATCTTTACTTGATAGAACGATTGGCTATTGCTCGGTTTTCTACTGCCAAAGACAAATACCAACATTATTTAAAAACGTATGCGCATATTCATCACAGAATACCTTTGGGAATGGCGGCTTCTTATATCGGAATCGCACAAGAAACTTTGAGTAGACTTAGGAAAGAAGCTATTTTTTGACGTAGGTCAAAGGAATTGAGTGATTATTTTGTAAACCTTACCCTTAAAATAGTTTACATGAAAAAATCACTAATTTTATTGGCAGTCATTTTGCTTGCAGCTCTTCTTTTTATTATGACCTACACGCCATCCCTTTCTGAAAAACATGGCCAGTTAGCTACCAAATTATTTGTAGGAGATTCCACTAATCAACCGCTAGTTGTTGCCTTTGGCGGTGGAGGCGGTGGCAATGACTGGGCAAGAGATTATATGAAAGAGAAACGAGCCGAGTTACTCAAAAGAGGCTATGCGGTATTAGCTATTGGCTATTTTAATGCTGGAGCAAATACACCACCGTATCTTGACCGAATTTCCTTGAATGCCATTGCGGATACCATTCTTACTATAGCATCCAAAAATAAAAATATTGACGAAAACAAAATTGCCTTGATTGGTGGCTCAAAAGGCGGAGAATTGGTGTTAAATTTAGGGAGTAGGTATAAAGCATTTAATGCAGTCATTGCTATGTCAACTGCTGATATAAGTTTTCCTGCTATAACCCTTACTAGCAATACTTCTTCTTGGATGTATGATGGCCTAGAAGTAACTTATGTTCCTGCCCCCCTTAAAATTATTTTCCCTGCTATTAAAGGAGATTTATTTACTGCATTTAATATGATGCTGGAAAATGAACCCGCAGTTGAAAAAGCGGTGATAGCAGTAGAAAATATCAATGGGCCGATTTTGATACTATCCGCCAAAGAAGATGAACAATGGCCTGCTGCACTTATGTCCAATCGCCTGATAGAGCGGCTCAAAGAGAAAGATTTTAAACATAGGTATGAACATCTTCTCTTGGATGGCGGTCATACAGCACCATTAAGTCATTTTGATAAAGTCTATGATTTTTTAGCCGAAACCTATCCAGTAGCGAAAAGGTGAGAATAAAAAATGAATCCTTTTCATATACATAATCATAGCATTTAACACATAGTTGACCTAGTTTTTATAGGAATGCTTAACTAGTTTAAAGCTTAAACTCTATGCTCTACTGTGTTTTAACTAGGTGACTATGTGTTAAAAAATACCAATTTTCTCTTTTAATAATCGGATGAATTTATCACTTTGCTCCAAATCAGGGAAATGTCCACATTTTTCAAAAGCTATAAGGTCGGCTTTAGCATGATATTGTAGAATACTTTCAAAGTTGGTGTTTTTATGGGTGAAATCTTTTGTCCCATAAACCAAAGTCATGGGAATAGTTGAGTCAATACGCAAGTCAGTCTCCATTTCAGTAGAAAGCCCTTGGGTTAAACTGCATAAACAAAAGGTGCCGCTATTTTTGATGCCCTGCAAGGCAACTGATTTATAGGCCGTTCTATCTTTATCTTTTGGAAGGGCGTAATCATACCAATTATTGGCAAACTTATTTTCTACAAAAGGCATTACTAATTGACCGAAATAAGGCTTTTTTAAATAATTGGGAACGATTCTTTTCATCCACTTTTTCATTTCGCCTAAGGAAGGGGTTTGTATTAAAAATAAGTGATTTACTTTTTCGGGAAAAGCTTGAGTAAAAGAAAGCCCATAAAAACCGCCTGCGCAAGGAAATACTAGGTTCACTTTTGGCAATTGGAGTACCTCCAGTAATTCTAAAATCAACTGATTCGTTTTTTGAAAAGAATAATCATAGTTTCCGTTATGCGTAGAGAAACCAAAGCCCGGTAAATCAAAAATGATAACTCGGAATGATTTTTTTAATTTGTCCAACAAAGGGAAATAATGCTCGATAATATTTGGTCCATCTGGAATAATTAAAATGGTTTGTTTTCCTTCTTTTGTATCTAATAATCTAATGTTTCCAAAAGACATTTTTTGCATTTGGATATTGGTATGTGTCGCATACTTTTTAGTTTTTCCTTTTAATGAAAACCATAATGCATCTATGCTAAATTGTTTGCTCATTTTTAACGTATTATATTATTTAGTAATTCATCAATTTTTGCCTTAACTTGAAAAGGGTTGTCTTGAAAGAGCTCTTTTAAATTAAGTTGAACTTCGTCGCACACTTCTTCTATTTGGTGGTTGACGACTTGACTAATTTTATAGGTGAAATCCGTGTTAAAGCGCAAATTATTTTTGTCCACAACCCCTTGTCGAATAAATTGGCGTGTTTTTTTAGGGCAGCGACAAGGATTTTTCGCATCTACTAGACCGCAACGACCCGAGACATAACTGAGTAAATCCGCCTTTGCTCGATGCAACTTAATTCTATAATTTCCTGGCGATATATCAAAAAGTTGAGCCCCTAACTGATGATTGGCTCCAAAAACATCTCCTATCACATATAAAAGCCTTTGTTCTCTTGTCAAACACATTAGCATGGCTGTGGAACATAAAATACGGACTTCTTCCACAACTGCTTCGTTCATTTCGATTGCTTGTGTGGTAACCATTTGACGTTTATCAACTTGTTGCTGCTGCTGTTGATTCATCAACATTTTTTCCATTTTCTGTTTTGGTGCATTTAGGAAATGATTAAAAGCAATTCGATATAACCACGTTCTAAATTGACTTTTTCCTTGGTAAGTTTTTAGATTGGTAATGACTTTGATTAAGACTTCCTGAGTTGCATCTAAAGCATCTTCATGGTCTAAAAATAAGCGCAACGAAATATTGAAAATATAATCTTGATGCCGCTTGATAAGTTGCGTTAAGGCTGCTTTATTCCCTTCCAAACTTTTTGTTATCAATTGATTATCTATAGCATGGGCATAATTATTAGAGAACATATTTTTTGATTGTTTTTAAAAATATAAGCGGATAAATTCTGATTTTAAGGTAATATACAACCTTCTATTACGTCTGATTTTCTTTTGTTGATCACAATGTCTTTAGTTAGACCAGAAAATTAAAATGTGTTACAAAACTTGTTTGCTTAGGCTTGTATTTAATTCTTAATCCTCTAAATTAGCGTCCTATAAAAAATACGTTTTCCGAATCCAATGAAGCAAAAAATGAAAAGAAACCAACTTTTTTACTACCTTTGAAACACTAGTCAAAAAATATAAATTATGAAAAAAATACAACTTTACTGGTTTAGTTGCCTTATCCTTCTCCCTTTAATTTTTTCTTGCAACCAGCCAATTCAACCAGAAGCTAGTTATGACCCCGAAGCAAAATTACGAGCATTAAATATCACGCTTCCTTCTCCGCCCCAACCCGTAGCGAATTATGTCAACGGGGTAAGAGCAGGCAATTTAATTTTCTTAGCAGGCAAAGGCCCTAAAAGAGCAGACGGGACAGAAATTACTGGAAAATTAGGACAAGATGTATCGATTGAAGAAGGCTATGAAGGCGCTAGATTGACCGCTATCAACCAACTGGCGGTGCTAAAAACTATGCTCGGAGATTTAAGAAAAGTAAAACGCATTGTAAAAGTGTTAGGCATGGTCAATTCAGACCCTTCTTTTATCGAACAACCAAAAGTTATCAATGGTTTTTCAGATTTAATGGTAGAGGTGTTTGGAGATAGAGGCAGGCACGCACGGGCAGCAGTCGGGATGGCTACTTTGCCAAGAGGTCAAGCGGTGGAAATTGAATTAGTGGTGGAAGTTTATGAGTAAGAATTAAAGGAAAAGACGCCTTCTAAACTAGCAGATTTTTTTAATCCTTTTCTCCTCTCAATCCTTATTAGAGAATCAGACTAAAAGATGGTATTATAAAATTATCAACTAATATCCTTGTCCCTTAATTCATTCGTAGTAGGTATATATCACGAATGAATTAAGGGACAAGGATATTTATCATTTTTTATCTGACGACCTAACAACCAAAAAAGATAAAAAATGAATAGTTGTCTATATCAAATGTTAAGTTTTAAAGTCATTGCCATAAAAAGTCTAATTTGGTTATTGGTATTGTATTCCTTGCCGACTATAAACGCTCAGAGTAATCCTTTAAACTTAAAATTTTTAGGTACAGCAGGTTGGGAGCTATCCAATGACTCCGTTACGATATTGGTGGATCCATATATTTCAAGAATAAAACTTGGAACAGGCCCTTCTATTAGTAAGGAAGACAATAGAAAAAGTTATATCCGAACGGATTATTATGAATCGGATACGCTACTAATCAATAAAATCATTGGAAAAGTAGATTATATATTGGTTCACCATTCTCATTTTGATCACTTATCCGATGTGCCTTATATTGCTAAAAAAACAGGGGCAAAGGTGATTGGCACGGAAACGACGACAAATATTTTACGTGCTTATGGTATTTCTGATGACCAATTATATACGGTAAAAGGAGGGGAAGATTATCAATTTGATGATTTTTCAGTACGAGTTATTCCATCGCTCCATTCTGCTTTAGGTAAGAAAAAATATTTTGATTCCCGTACCTATACCCAACCACCAAAAGCCCCCTTACAAATTAAAGATTTTATAGAAGGCGGTTCATTGAATTTTTATATACGCTTTGAAAATCATAAAGTATTGACGGCGGGTTCTATGAATTTTATTGAACGGGAAATACAAGGTTTGCAACCAGATATTATTTTACCAGGAGTTAACTTTTCTAGACTGGAAATCTATAATTATACGGAACGCTTAATGAAGGCGACTAATTTTCCCAAAATAGTCATTCCTGCCCATTGGGATAATTTCCGAGTGCCTTATGGCTATTCACAGGAAAGTGCTTTAGAGAAAAAAATAAAACCTTTTATTGAAGAAGTAAAGGCGGCATCGCCTGCATCTAAGGTGATTATACCTGTTCATTTGGAAACGATTACTATTAAATGAAGAGGCTGATGGTTAGATGGTTAAATTGCTATATGGCTATATTGTTTAGATGAAGAAAAACCTTCTTAGAAGTAGTATATCCTTCTAATCATTTCAATCATTATTTTATTACTGTTTGAGTACTTACATTAAAAAATCCTCCAGTCATGGTAGCTGAAAATTTAAAAATGTCCCATTTATTACTTGGTGTTTTCTTGATTAGTTGTTTGCTGACTAATACTATTTTCGCGCAAACTAATCCGCTTTGGACCCAACAAAAAGTCAAAAATTACTTACCTCACATGACTGTTCTTGAGGTGGAAGCCTTTTTAGAGAAATCCGATATGGTCATCATTCCAGTTGGCGCCTTAGAGCAGCATGGAAATCATTTGCCTATAGGCACCGATTTTTTGAATGGAGTAGAACGATGTAAATTGATTGCTCAGCAGCGAGATATTCTGGTTTGTCCAATCTTGATGGCTGGTCAATCGCCTTATCACATGGGTTTTGCGGGTTCGATTACGTTGAGTGCGGAGACCATTCTTAAAGTGCATTTGGAGGCAATAGAAAGCCTAATTCAACATGGATTTAAACGGTTTATCATTATGAATGCTCATGGGGGCAATCGAGCTATTACGACCTTATTAGTAGACCAAATTAATCAAACTACTGCGGGTGTTGCCGTTAGTTTTGGACCAGCCATTAGCCCATTTTTAGGACCATCATCAGATATGCCTAGCAAAGTATTAGACAGACATGCTGGAACGCCAGAAACATCTAGTTCCCTTTATTTAATACCGACTTTAGTACAATTAGACAAAGCAGCTGCCGCCCAATTAACGCTTCCTCCCCATTTGGAGAAAATGGTTCCAGAAGTTATTGCTAATGATCCTACCGCTAAAATGCTCTTTCTGGCGGAAGGACTAAAAGCAGCAAAAACAGGTAAACGAACCTCTTCCGCTGAAATGTCTACTATCGGTGTTTGGGGAGAAAGAGACCCAAAAGAAGCTACTGTGCAAAGAGGCGAAAAGAATACAACGAGAATGGTGAATGCCGCCGTTAAATTTATTGATAGATGGAATGAATTAGTGCTTTTGGAAAAGGAAGACTGAAAATATTAACTCACGATTTTAGAAAGTAGCCCTTTTGGGAACTGTCATTTATTGATAACAAAACAATTAATTTTATACTTTAGCTATTCTTTGCTGAGCAAGTAATGGAAGCTGCTCAGCTAAGAACGAAAACTAAAATAAATTACAGTCAATCTTCTTATGATATAACTTACAAATCAATGACTGTATCAAATCGAAAAGTATCCTCATCTGCTGTTATTTGGTGGCTATATATAATCTTGCCCTTCAGTAAAGTCTAAATAAATATAGCGTTCCGTTTCTGTAGGAGGCGAAGTATTGCATCCAAGGGTGAATAAGAAGGATGACTAAAATGATGCCCTCACTACATTAAAAAAATATGCCTTTATCCTATTGTTTTTTTAGACAAAATCATAAATTTACAACTCAAACTTATTATTAATTAGTAGTAGCGCTAGGTTCGCCCAAAATTAGTTAATAAAATAAAATATTATCAAAATAATATTTTGATTTATGTTTAAAATGCAGAATTTTATTTATTTTAAATAAACTCTTTTCAGGTTATTATTTTAGGGTTAA
>Ga0208544_10001525_pt1 | contig 15933 bp, 16 predicted proteins | sample DEB08_DNA_9_FD_184526 | JGI IMG/M metagenome (GOLD analysis project Ga0208544, IMG submission 184526) | Aqueous microbial communities from the Delaware River and Bay under freshwater to marine salinity gradient to study organic matter... | ecosystem: Environmental > Aquatic > Marine > Coastal ... | reverse complement strand
AATGCCTTGCTAAACTCCCTGTGCGGGAGATCAGACACACTTTTGGCTGAGCAAGCCTTCATGATTGTCATGTGACATCCGCCACAGACCATGTAGGCATCGCTGGCCAAATTGCTGGGAAGCTTGCCCCCCTGGCAGCGCGTCGTTCTGCAGGTTACAGTTCACGCTTCTCTACGTGCCCGCAATTTATCCAGCGCCTCATCGTAGGACATGCCTTCGACGTCCCCCGCGGCTTTTCCAAGGATCGCATCGTATTGGCCCGGATGGTGGTGGTTGAGCAAGTTGGCCAGGGCGAAGAGCTCAGCTCTTTGCTGAACCGTCAAGCTCTCGTCGATACTCTCGAAGTGCGGATTGTTCAGGATGAGGCTGCGCACAAGGTGTTCGAAGTGCACCCTCAGCTCGGCCAACTGCTGGTCGTTTTCCTTGATCATCGCCAACATCATCCGCGTTTGCGTCGCTTTACCCTTCATCGCGCCTTCAAAAATCTTGTTGAGGAAAGCTGTTCGCCGATCCATCAGTTGCGGACCATCCGCTGTCGCAACCTCGATCTGTGTCGAGACAAAATGCCGGACATCAGACGGGTTATAGTCCTTGAACCGTTGTTTCCGCGGCCGCCCTTTGGGGTTCGGGCAATGCCCCTTCACCCATCTGCCCCGCGCATCGCGGGTTTTGCGCGGCCGGTCGCCCCCCGACGGGTCTTTTCCTGGTGTTTTCGGATCATCACTCATCGGTTGTCTCCTCAGTGAGTTTGAGGTCAGTGTCGGACGCGGTTGCCTCCAACGTGTCAAAGCGCTTTCCGCTTGCGGCGTGCTGCGCATGTTTGCCGGTGAGCTTTTGCCAGCGGCGGAGAATGGTGTCGCAATAGTGGGGGTCAAGTTCGAGCAACCGCGCGCGTCTGCCGGTCTGCTCCGCAGCGATCAACGTGGTGCCGGATCCGCCAAACGGATCGAGCACGATCTGGCGGCGCTTTGAGCAATCCTTGAGGGCGTCCGCCACAAGGGCCACGGGCTTGACCGTCGGATGCATCTCAAGCGCATCATCGCGATCGCTGCCAAAGCTGTTTACACCCGGATACTCCCAGACATTGGTCCGGTAGCGGCCGGTTTGGCCCAACTCAAACGTATTGATGTGCGGCGCGGTGCCGTTCTTGAACACAAACACCAACTCGTGGCGGGAGCGATAGAAGCTCCCCATACCTCCGTTGGTTTTGGCCCAGACACACAGGTTTTTCAGTTCGGCGTAGGTAGCCTCGCCGGCGGCAAGGGTCTCACCGATGTGGCGCCAATCCATACAGACGAAGTGAATGGACCCATCCGTGGAATGCTCCGCCATATGACCAAACACCGTCTCGAGGAACGCCGTGAAGTCTCCGCGTGACATTTCCCCGGAGGCCATCGCGAACTCTCGGTGTTTTGCCTTGCCCAACCCGCTGACATGTCCCGCGATCGGCACGTTGTAAGGGGGGTCTGTAAAAATCAGAGAGGCCAGATCACCATCGAGCAACGTCTCATAGGAGCCAGTTTTTGTCGCGTCGGCACACAGCAATCTGTGCGATCCAAGTTCCCAAAGGTCACCCGGCTGGGTGACCGCTGGGATGTCCGTCTGCACGGACAACAGCTCATCCACAGGGTCTTGAGGCGATGCCTGTCCCCTGCCCTGCTTCTCAATGATCTGATCCACCTCCGAAAGCTCAAAGCCCGTCAGCTCAATCGACACATCAAGATCAATGAGCCCTTGCAATTCGATGGCCAGCATCTCTTCATCCCAGCCCGCGTCTTCAGCAAGTCGGTTGTCGGCCAGGATGTAAGCCCGCTTGTCGGCCTCGCTCAGATGCTCCACGCGCAAGGCGGGAACAGACGTGAGGCCCAACTGTCTGGCCGCCTCAACCCGTCCATGCCCGGCGATAATGCCGCCATCGGCATCTATGAGAACCGGGTTCACAAATCCAAACCGGTCAATCGATGCGGCGATCTTTTTGATCTGCCGCCGAGTATGCGTTCTGGCATTTCTCGGATTTGGGCGGAGCGCATCGATTGAGACCGTCTCCGTGCCCTTCAGACCTTTCATATAGGCCCGCGTGGCAAAGCTCTTGTCATACTTGGTCATATTTAGCCCCTTTCAGGGTTGTTTAAGATCATGGGTTTTCAGTTCGTGTTTCTTTTGGACGGTCAGGACTTTGGGCGACCGCGTCGGATTTCGGGTGTGTCTTCGAGAGTCTTGCAGACTGACTGTGCGGTCGCCGTTAGCTCAACAACGGTCACCACGCGCCTGTGGGCCGGCATGGATTGGGACAACTTCTTGCCAAGCTCATCAACGCCTCTGCAGACCTCGGGTTGCAAGAACAGCGGATCTATGTGCCGGGCGGCTTTGGGCGAAGGCAAAGCCTCCAGGATTTCGAACTTTTTGATCAGCACAAACACGCGTGGGTCGGCATATGTCTTATCGCCTCGCTGTTCCTTAGGACAACTCGGGTAGTCACTCGCCATATAGCGCCTACGAGCATTCAAATCCGGAGCCTCAACCAGGCTCTCAAACCGGGACTCGAGCTCTGCCCTCAAAAACCGCATCAGGTAGACCACCTCGGATTGCTTGAAGCCCGCGTCAAGCAGGTCCAACGCAACCGCCAAACAGAATGCATCGAACGGAGAGAATGCAACTTCCCCTCCTCGCTTTTCGGGCGGTGCGACAAACGCAAAGTCATCCGTCGGCTGTACCTCTCGATCTGACAAGTCGAGGTCCCGGTCGATGTCCAGAAGTCGCTTCACTCGGGTCAGGAAGACCTTGGGCGGCGTTTCCGAGTAACCGGATCGGCCGCGCGTGAACGTCCTCCAAAGCGCCTGCTCCACCTGGCCGCGTCCGTACGTGATGTTCGACATAAGGGGCACTCCTTATTCAACCCTTTTTAGGGTTATTTATGATTACCATCAGTAAATCAACCCCCTTTAGGGCTGTTATATCCACCCCTACCCTGATCGGCCCTCCTTGAACTGTGTATCCGTCCTGTGAATGGTGTGTTTACCACGTGTTTCGAGCGTGTTTTTAACATGTTTTGTCAGACACGGAAAAACGACTTAAGTCATTGTAATTGCTAACATTACACTGAAATTGGCGGCGAAAAACGCCGAAACTGGCACTCGAATTCTTGAAATACACGAATTATCAGGGGATTCTGGCGCAATAGCCGAGACTGGATAGCCATAGACTGGCAGCACAGCCACTTCTTCCAGTTATGACGGTTGCTGAGGGCCTTAGCGGGTCCTGCTGGCGAAATGCCCCCTTTTATGCCCCAGTTGTGGGGGTGGGTTGTCGCGCTGGGAGTACCAGACCGTCTCCTCCCGTGAGCCAGTCTCCGCTCCCGGTTGTTGGGGGGGATCTGCTGTCCTAATAGGTATAAGTAATGGAGAGGGGAGGCCTATTCGTTCCTCTTACCCAACCCTAGGAATACCGAGCTGCTCCAGCCTACCAGCCTTCCGAGCCAGATACCCCTCACACCGTACCATCCGTGCATCCATCCAAGCCTTAAGGTCGCCCCGCTTGTCAGCGTCGATCTCATCCAGCCCCATACCCTCTGAAAATACCGGCAGTGGACGTCCCACAACAGCCTCTGAGGCCTCCGACATGACGCGCCGCAGTTCTCCCACGCGGGTATAGTCGACGATGAAGCTGTCATGGACGGACAGGACGACCACCCCTTGCTCTGTGAAGTGCCGGTGAACCCGCTCAGCAATCTGACTGTCGACGTTCATCAGCCGGATGCCTTGGTCGGCAAAGATCAAATCCTTCAGAAACGGGTGCTGCCCTAGGAACTTGTCTACCAGCGCGTCCAGCTGCTCGTTGGTAATAGTCTTGCCCATGTGGCCGGTCGGCCATTCATTCCGGAAAGACCGGTAAGCAGAGGGGCGATCGGGGGCGTTAAGCGCCGTCAAGACGAGCTTCTTGAGCAATTTTCGCTGCAACTCAGGTGGTGTGCCCGGTATCGTCCCCTTAGGCAGCAAATAGGGGTCCACCACAAGCTCAACCTCCTTCTCGGCGGCCAAGATTTGCACGTGCAGGGACTGGAAGTCGATTTCAACCGTCGGGCGGTCACTGATCAGGATGTCTTTGCGATCGGCTGAACTGATCATCTGCCACCAGCCACCATAGAAGCGCCCGTTGCAGCACCAGTCTCCTCGACTATAAACCCTGCGGATGAAATGATGGTGATGGTCGAGGTGCTGGATGACATCCCGCCCACGTTCCTGCCCGGTAACCAGACGGGTATCCTCCAAACTACCGACATCTATAAAGTGGCTTGCCAGCACGAGATTGTAGGCCCGTAGCTCTCCACGCTGGCGATTGGTTTCGTCGGTGTCTTCGTACTCCTGTGGGCGCTCGCCTTGGCCACGAAGGATCACGCACTCTTGGGTTTGCAGACGGGTAATGTCATCGCGCGTCACAGTCTTGCCTGCGAAGATTGCGCGTAACCTGTCCGACGCCCGGACCCTGGATATCCGGTTTCCCCCGGCTCCAGCACCAGCGTACGATCCCTTGGCAATCACAAGGTACTCTGCCTCAACAAGCCTGTTGATGACCTGGATAATATGCTTGCTGATGTTGAGTGCGTTATACCGTGACCGGGTGTCATAGGCGTTCGCATTCATCGAAACACCGATGCTCAGCTCAGTGTCCTCCAGCCAAGCCACGTAGAGATCGAGGAGGAGAATTTTAAGCTGGGTCTTGAAGGGGGTCTTTGGCTTAGGACCTGGTCGTGGGCCCTGCATATCTTGGAAACACTCGTCCCACAGCTGGTTGACCCAGGCTGCCACCTCAGGATGCCGCGACCAGCGGTGGACATCAATCGGGCGGCTATAGAGAGGGTCAAGTATAGCTGTCATGGGATTAGGCAGGGCGGCGGGGATAGCTTTGGGTTGCGCATTCTTCTTTCCCTTCCCTTGCTCGTAGCACCGTCAAGTTAGTACCGAGTATATGACCTATCAAGGTAACACGCCTCATTTGCCTCAGAAGGTCATCACTGATTGACTGCCCTTGATGACACTGATGATAGGAGTACGCCGCTTATTCTCTTGGTATGTTTAACCTGAGTGTTGGTCGTCTGACGGAAAAGGAATAGCCGTTTCACTCCAGGCTAGCCGAGGTAGTTAGTCCCAGAATTTCCAGTCGATGAAACCAGATCAAAAAAGGACTCAGCTAGTTCGTCCAAACTGCCCCAGACCAGGCCAAAACCTCGATCAATCTCACCTTCCAGATCAGAAGTCGCCCTTGGGCCGTGTGTCAGATACCTGAACCAGAGTAAATCTACACAAAGCGCCTTGATTGTGGCGCAATAGGGCGGCAACATCGACTAGGCGGCGTTCTACTGGAGGAATGGCCGTTAAAATTGGGCCACTCATGTGTGGCCGATTTACAGGAGGTTGAATGCGCAAAATATCTCGATTTTCTTCTATATTGTTTGTAATTTTGTTTCCCTTATCTACGTCGGCAGAGATTGTGCTTCCAGAAACGCGTAATGTCGTTGGCGAAGGCGAAATATATAAGTTGCAGGATTTTGATGCTTGGCGCTCCGAGTGCTTAAAATCTGAAGATGGTTCGGATTGGTGCCGTGCCACGACGACGCTGGTTGATTATTCGGCTGGTTTCGAACTTGGCCTGTCCTTGGTCCCGGGAAGCGGGCTAGGAATGGCCGCGGATGTGGATGTAGACGTGGCTCCACGAGGGTGGCTTCAACTTCTACCATTTTCTTCGTCAGATCACTACAAGCCTTTTACGGCGGCAATCACTAAAATCGATGGGCAACCTTTCGATGCCTATTGGTGCGAGTTGACCAAACCCAAGGATTGCTTTCGTGGTCCCGAAGTCGGAATACATGACATTGAAACCTTGCTCGCGGCGTCAATGCTAACAGTAGATATCTATTCAGAGACAGACGATCTACGACATCTAGCGCCTGTAGCGTCCTTCGAAGTTGATTTGGGGGCTTTGTCACAGGCATTTGAAATGTCCGTCAAATTCACCGCTGAGGTTCATGGAATGGATCCGGCGAACATCGACATTCCAAGAGAAGTTTGTACTCTCAATTTTCCAGACTCAGATCGACGAATTACCTACAGCTTCGATGAAGAGTACGATGGTGATCAAAAAAGTATTCGCGAAGGACTTCGTGGTCCAGCAGCGGGTGGGAACTGCCCTTCGTATGTTCAGCTTGCTTACTTGACTCCAAATACCACAGAACAACAGCGTGCCCTCTTTTGTCTGAAGTACGATGAACAGGCACAGATTGTGGGCTTTGAGCAAGGGGAGCAAGACGCTTACGGTGCCTGCCGCGAGCCATCGCAAACTTTTTGCGAACGGGTCAATGAATCACGTGATGTGGCTTTGGCGATAACGGGATTGCCATCTGTCGTTGCTGGCGGCACTGCTGCGACAGCTGCAGCGACGGGGACGGGCGTTGTGATGCACAGCTCCGGTGCTGCAATTCTTTCAGGCAGCGCAGGTTACATAGCAGGCACGCTTGGTCCTCTCGCATCAGCTGTCGCTTTGCTTACAGCTCCGGCGACACTAACCGCCGCGGGTATCTCTGTGATTGCCGTAGGTGGCGCTGTATATTTATGCCATGAGTAAAGCTTGGAAGGCGCTATGATGCAGTTTAGAATGTCAGCGTCCTCCCCATAGTTGCTTTGGTGACGTTCCGATTGGCAGTTATTAGTATAAAATCCGTCAATTGTGACTTCGCAGGAATATCCCTAGGAATATGCAAGGGCACCTCAGCCAGCCGAGGTGGTTATTTCCAGTCGATCGCGGGGAGGTTCAGCTCAGGTCTTTGCTACTCAGGCAAGTCAGGTACGTGAGCCTTTGCTGTCTTCCCGTTGATGACTTGACCGACTGCCAGACCTTATCCTTGCTGGGGACCTCCAATCGGCAAGTGCCTGCCCCTCTGCGGTATGTTTTGTGCTGACCTAATACAGATAACAGGAGAGAAGCATCCGGCGAACAGTGGTGACCTAGCGTCAGCACTTACCAGCCAAGCGCACTGGAGCCGTGTGCCCAACACGAGACTTTGCACTTATACCCCATGCGACGGAACCGCCCTCTTAGTCGGACATTTCGAGTTCTATTTGCCAGGGAGAACAAGTTGGAGATGGGGAGCCCACGAGAGTTGATTTTCAAATTTCAGATGCGCATGCTGAGTGCAGGCCATATGATAGGACACTTTTGTGATTGTCGAAGCAATGAATCCGGAAACTGGAAAAGCGATTCAGATGGAATGTGCTGCTGAAAAGGAGGACGAAATCCGAGATCTCCTGTCCTTCGATCTTTCCGAAGATGCACTTAAAAAGCGATTGAATGCTCTGGCCATATCGGCTGACGCCAAGTCGATGCTGTTCACAATCGCCAAGACGACAATCAAGGTAGGCTCCATGGTGCTGAAGATCGGAAGAAAGATTTTGGACATCGTAACTGCAATTCTGGGCGAGTTCCCAATGGCCAGCACAGGCACAGTCTTCGGGGCGATCTTTGGGTATTTGGTTACTTCGGTGCCAATCATCGGGCTAATATTTGGCCCATTTGTGGGGACGCTGGCCATAGCATTTGGTTTCGCCTCTGGTGCAATGCAGGACCTGGGCAATAGGGCCCTCGAACGTCGCATCAAATCGTCTGTCGCCTCTTTCGACAGTCTGAAGTCAAAGGTGTAGTATGGACAAAACGTGGTTTGAAGGTGTGGATGACGTTGTCGAAGACGAACTTCGATTCAAGGCAAAGCTTGGGATCGGAGAAGACGCATACACGTCTAACCGTATCAAGAAATCTGTATTTGAGGCATGGGATGTAGCTGGTGTCGCTGCCACCGGCGCTCAAGTGGCAAGTTCCGCGCTTGTTGCACAGAAATTCTTTGCCGCCCCTAGCCTGTTGGCTTCGATTGGAATTGGGACGACTGCAGCAGCGACCCCAATCGGCTGGGTAATTGCTGCAAGTGTACTGTCCGGGGGTGCTTGGCTGGGTATTACTCGGTACCTAAAAGACGATGGCGGGAAGACAACTGTCATTCCTGAGTTTATAAATACACCAGTCGACGTACTGGGATTGGCCCTCTTTGACCTCTTGGCACCCTTGGCGATGAAGGTGGCGGATGTCGACGGACATACAGACGAACGTGAGGTTGCAGCGATCAAGCACTACTTTGTTCGGCAGTGGGGATACTCAGAGAAATTCGTGGACCGTGGTCTAGGCTTTGTAGACCAAAAGCTTGACGACTACCACATCAAGACAACAGCAGCGACGCTTGGAGCATTCGCTAGGGATAACCCCGATTGCAAGGCCAACGTCATGCTGGCTGACATTACGTCTTTCCTACGTGAAGTTATGGAGGCAGATGGGCGGGTAGACGAGCGGGAAGAGATGGCAATCGAACGAGTCGAAAAAGTGTTCGCGGAAGAAATGCGTTTTTCTCTTTCACGTTCGGTGGCACCAGTTGGATCGGCAGCCTCAAAGATTGTTGGATCGGCGGGAAGTACAGCTGCCGGGGTCGGCAAAAGAGCATCCCAATTAATAGGCAGCGCAGGCTCAGGCCTTGCATCTACGGTCCGAAAACCGTGGAAGCGCGATGAGGACCAATAATGCGCGGTGTTGGAATGATGATTGGCTTCATTCTCAAATGGACAATTATTGCAACACTGATCCGAGGAACTGTTGCCTTTGGTGGTGATCTACGACGGTCCCAGAAGACAAAACACAAAAATACTCAGGACGACGCTGAAGCTCGTGACTAGCTAATGTTCGCCACCTGACAGAAGATCCCCGCTTATAAGATCAGTAATCTGGGGCTGCTTGGGCCGTAATCGCACTTATTGCACCGGATGGATCACGTCAGCCGATCCGCAACCACCACGAGGAGGCCCTTCAGCGGGTCTCCACACTGCTGCAGGAAGCCACAGAGACGCCAGAGGGCTGTCTGGTGACATCCGGCCCGTCCCGCCGCAAGGTTCGCTTCCGGGGCTTTCAGACGCGGGCCTACCGCTTCATCTATGCGGTGACGCGCCGCGAGGTGCTGGCATTTGAGGACGTGGTGCGCCACCGGTGCCACAACGGTCTATGCATCAACCCCGACCATCTGGAGGCTGGGTCGCGGGCCGACAACAAGCGCGATGACTGGGAGTTTGCGGCCTATGGTGTGGACTTTGACATGCTGTAGAGTGGCATATGCCCGTACGACTGCCTCAGCCGCCACCCGTTTCACCCGCTAAGGGCGGCTGGAGCAGCTCGGTAGTCCTGGGGTTGGGTAAGAGGAACGAATAGGTCTCCCCTCTCCATTACTTATACCTATTACGACAGCAGTTCCCCCCAACAGCCGGGAGCAGAGACTGGCTCACGGGAGGAGACGGTGTGATACCCCCAGCGCGACAACCCACCCCCACAACTGGGGCATAAAAGGGGGCATTCCGCCAGCAGGACCCGCTAAGGCCCTCAGCAACCGTCATAACTGGAAGAAGTGGCTGGGATGGTAGGAAACCTTGCGGCCCCATGATCGCCCTCAGCCTTCTCGACCGATCACCAAACCTGGGGCAGAAACTGGGGCGGTTTGGGGTGGAACGTAGCGCTAGCGGAGTGACGAGAACGTAGCGGTAGCGGAGTGAGGGGAACGCAGCGGTAGCGGAGTGATGGTGGTGGTTGCTGGGTGAGGGTGGTAGTGTGCGGGCTTAGGGCTAGCGGCCCATTGCCGCCATTCACTCCGCCTCGCTCATGCTGCGGTGCGGCCCGTCAGACTGGACTTTCGCTGCAGCCGCGAAATCAATTGATGGGCGAATTTACAGTTCGCGGACTACCCAGTCATTCATTCTTGTGGCACGTTGGGAACAGCTTTTCGCACGCAGGCCGCACTCTCAGTACTCATTTTGCACCGCGATGCCCCATCCAACGCCCAGAGTTCTCGGGTGTTTATTGCAGCTGGAATACACGAATGTACGAAACCGACTATCTGATTGTTGGTGCTGGTGCTGTAGGCATGAACTGTGCCGACGTCCTCTTGGAAGAAACCGACGCCGATATCCTGATCGTAGATCGGCATTCTGCTGCTGGAGGGCATTGGAACGACGCATATCCGTTTGTTCGACTTCATCAGCCATCTGTCTACTATGGTGTCCCGTCCAGCGCCCTTGGCAGCAATCAGATTAATCGGTCCGGTTCGAACACAGGGTATTACGAATTACCCACTGGTGCCGAGGTCAGCGCTTACTTCGAACAGGTTATGCGTGAGCGTTTCCTGACCTCTGGCCGTGTTCGATTTCTTCCGATGCGGGAATTCGATGAAGACAGGTCGTCTTTACGAACTCTCCTCTCTGGCGCAGAGGAACCCGTCAAAATTAATCGAAAAATCATCGACACGACGTATTTCGGAACGTCCGTTCCATCGTGCCATACTCCCAAGTACGAAGTAGATCCGCAAGTCAGGCTCGTTACGCCAAATGACCTGCCAAAAGCGGCGTTTGCTTACAGAGGCTTCACGATTGTGGGAGGCGGAAAGACGGCGATGGATACATGTGTCTGGTTGCTTGAAAACGGGGCGTTGGCGAGTCAGATCCGTTGGATCGTCCCACGCGATTCTTGGCTTATTAATCGAACTGTAACGCAGCCGGGCGACGATTTCTTTTACGGAAATCTGGGGGGATACGCGTCGTTGCTGGAGGCTGCTGCATTTGGTCAAGATGTCGGCGACATCTTTGCCCGACTGGAAGCTTCCAAGTATATGTTGCGTATCGATACCAGCGTTACGCCTACGATGTATCGCAATGCGACAATATCCGAGGGCGAAGTCGATGTGCTGCGGCAGATAAAGGACGTCGTACGCATGGGGCGCGTGCTTCGGATCAACTCAAACATGATCGAACTTGAACACGGCAGGATCGGTGCAGACCCTGACAGCCTGTATATCGATTGTACGGCAAAGGCTTTTTCGGTTCGCCATACAGAACCTGTATTTTCTCCGGGCAGGATTTTTCCACAAGTCATCCTCAACGGAAGCGTGTGTATGAGCGCAGCGACAATCGCCTTTGTCGAAGCGAATTATGATGATGACGATGTCAAGAATGACATTTGCGCGCCAATTCCGCTGATGGACAAAGACGAAGACTGGGTGCCGATGATCTACTGGCACCTGCGAAACGTCGAAAGACGATCAAAGGAACAGGATCTTGGACGCTGGATGAGAGCCAATCGTTTGACCGGCTTTGGCAAGCCCAAGGGAACGAAAGAGAGCCCTGACCCGGAGTATCTGGAGATCCTCAAGCGGATAAAAGACGCGACTCCGATTGCGTACAAAAATCTCAGGGGGCTCTTGAACGACGCAGGACCTTAAAGAATCGCAAGCCGCTTTGACCTTCGAATGAGCTCGGACTGGCCAGTTTAAATGACCGCTCGGCTCAACCCCGCCGTTCGCTGCGGCAGTACTTCCCAAAAGGAACGGATTTGTCGATACATAGTCAAGCAAAGCTAAGCGCTGTCGCCAGACAGCTCAACTAACGACCTCGAAAAACGCTCAACTACGAAACACCCGCAGAGCGTTTCAATGCATGTGTTGCGTAGACCCGTTGAAACAGCCGGACTAAGCAGACATTCTGCTATCCGATATCGCGACAATGAACTAGCATAATGTGATGTCAGAGAGAATTCAGCGAAGATTGGCAGCGATCGTGGCGATGGATGTTGCCGGTTTTTCATACTTGGTCGGTGAGGACGAAGAAGGAACGCTGAACGCCTTGCGTTCACATCGTGAAAACTTGACCGATCCACTCATCGCTGAATTTGGAGGTCGCATCGCCAACACTGCCGGTGATAGCATATTGGCGGAATTTCCCAGCGCGGTGGAAGCTGTGCGGTGTGTGGTCGCGATTCAAGAGGGGATGGCAGACCGCAACCGAGACATCGCCGAGAACCGTCAGGTTCGGTTTCGCGTCGGGGTAAATGTCGGTGACATAGTCCCGCACGGGAACGATTTGCTCGGCGATGGTGTCAACGTCGCGGCCAGAATTGAAGCTCTAGCGCCGGTTGGCGGCGTCTGCATCTCAAGGGCTGCACGGGATCAAGTTCGGGATCGTCTAGAGCTCCACCTTAACGATCTGGGCGAAATCGAGGTCAAGAATATCGCACGCCCTGTCAGAGTGTTCGAAGTTGGGCTTTCTTTCAATGGTGCCGTGAATACTCAGGTAGAGCCGACGCCAAGGGAACGGGGACCAACGTCGGTCTACCCTACAATCGTAGTCTTACCGTTCAAGAATCTTTCGGGTGATCCGGAACAAGAGTATTTTGCGGATGGCATTTTCGAGGACATCATCACTGAACTGTCCCGCTTTCCAGAAATCATTGTGATTGCACGACCTTCAGCCTTTTCGCACAAGAGTTCTGGAGAGACACCTGAGGAAGTAAGCCATAAGCTTGGTGCGCGATATTTTGTCGAGGGTAGCGTTCGGAAGGGTGGCGACATGGTTAGGATCACCGCGCAACTGGTGGATGGCCTGACCGGGGCACGCATATGGGCCGAGCGCTATGACCGCAAATTGACTGACATTTTCGAAGTTCAAGATGAAATCACGCAAACTGTTGTCGCAAATGTGCCAAGTCAGGTCGCCATCGCCGAACTGAAAATGGCGAAAAGAAAGCCACCTAGGGAAATGTCAGCCTATGACCTGGTTCTGCGTGGCAAACGTCATCACCACAAATACACGCCAGAGGACAATGCAGAGGCGCTAAGGCTGTTGGATGCGGCGATCGAAGTCGATCCGGAGTATGCGTCGGCCTATGCTTGGAAAGCCTGCACGCTGGGGCAGGCGCTGGGGCTGGGGTGCGGTGGTGCGCCTGGAGAGTTGATTGAACGAAATCTGGAAGCCGTACACTATGGGCTGTCGCTGGATGAAAATGACATCGAGTGCCATCGTATTCTTGCTGAATTTGGCATGTATTACGGGGATTGGAACGACGCGGAGCTGCATCACGCCAGGGCATTTCAACTGAATCCAAACGACCCCAGAATCATCTCGCAGCGTGGTGAACTGCTCACCAAGTTGGGAAATCCGGAGGATGCGCTCGCTTGGCTGCGCAAAGCCAACGTGTGCGATCCATTAACGGCATCAGGGCGCGCGCATTTGCTGGCGCGCGCAAACCTGTCCGCTGGCAATTGCGAAGATGCCCTGAAAGCTTACAAGCAGATCCCTAAGCAACGTGCCGACCATCAAGCCGAAATGGCTGCCTGCCATTCAATGCTGGGCCAGACGGAGCAATCGTCCGCGTGCGTGCAACACGTCCTTATTTCCGACCCAGAATTTTCGGTTGCGAGCTATCTGGCGCGTCAGAAATTCAAGCGAGCAGACGATCTTAATCGCTTGCGTGACAGTCTTCTTGCAACCAGTTTGCCGAGGTGATTTTTTGCACTTTCAGCAGTTTGGCTATTAACGACGGGCTTCCGATGGTGCAGGGCGAGCATTCTAATTCAGGAATTGGGATCAACCTGGCCTCGCCTGTAAGAATGCAGATGCTGCGCCATTTTCAACCGTCAACTCGATGGAATAGAGCGGCTATTCCGGGCTCCAAGCCGCCGAATGCTGACGCAGCATTTGACCCGACTGATCCATCGGCACCTGCAATTTACGGCCCAGAGCGGCCACTCATCGCGCCCCAGATTTTCGCAGTGCAGCTTTCGCATTCCGGTCATTCGTGCGAAGCGCAGCATTCGCGAAGGGTGGTCTCACACAATGCGGCCAAAGCACCATTTTGCTGCGTGGCACCAAGGTCTGCTTTGAGAAGGTCCACATTCGACGATGCCTAGAAATTAATTGCGTTGGGTTTTTTGCATACAGAGAAACTGCCGATTTGGCTAAAAGTATCGAAGCCTTGCCTTTCATAACCGCTCACCAGCATAGTACCTAAGGCCCCCCATTGGTTTCGGATTGAGGTAGCATGAAAAGTGAAGACGAGTATTTCGGCGACACAGAGAGAATTGCGCTCGCCAAACGGTCCGCGAGTCTTTGGCGGATTTTACGGGAAGACCCGCGATTTGCTTTTCAGGGCCGTATTGTGGTGCTGAGCGAGCCCGGTGATGATATGGTCGAAATAATGGTTGATCTTGCAAAGCTGCAAGGTGGCTCAGTCTGCAATTACTTCCCGATACAGAATGCACAGCTTACAATGGCGGAACTTGAAGGCCGGGGTCTAAAGGTGGTTGATCATGTTCATCTTAGAGGGGGAGAAACGTGTCTGGATGCCAGTCAAGCTGCATTGATCAACTTCACTTTTCCAGAGGACCTTAGCGTTGTCGCAATTGATGAAACTACCTCGTCAGAGTTCGTGCGTGAAGTAGCAGAGATGTCCGAAAGTTCTGGGGTTATGCCAGTGCCGGGTTGGGTAATGAGAGGGTTTGGGCCAGAAGGAATTTTTTTGGTGGCAAAAAATGCGTTAGGCGAGCCGGTTGCATGCGCAGGGTCTTTCTTGTGCCATCCAAAAGGTAGCGCTAAGGCAACTGATGCATTCTGGGGCATGCTGGCGACACGACCCGACCGAAGAGGTCAAAAGATTGCATTTCTGTTGGGTGCAAAAGCCATAATTCACATGTGGGAAAAACATAAAGCGCGGGCCTTTATCACAGGCGTAAGCGCAGAAAACCCATCGTCGATGGCACTTTGCACCAAGCTTGGACTTTCGGAAACTGGCTATTGTTACATATCGTGCATTGACGAGACCGTGTTCGCAGGAGCGTCAATAACGAAATAATTGTGCGCAGCGGCTGCCGTTCAGTAAGAAAACTGCGGCTGGCAGAAACCCGTGCTGACGTGCCCACGGCTAAACGTGAAACGGCTTTAGTAAATTGTAAGCAGTAGAAGTAAAGCCGACATTCAGACTAGCCTTAGCCGTGGGCACGTTGGGCTCACTGCCGACCTTCGCTGCAGATGCACCCCGACAAAAATGGGTCGTGACCCTGAGCGTCTGCTTTCTTAGGACGCGCCCGTTTAGCTTGCAGGTGCAGCGAATGCACACTTTCCGCCCCCTACCGACAAAAAAAGCAAAGTCGTCCCCCCGGCCAGCGCAATGCCAGCCGGGGTTAGTTGTCATGGGTAGCGCTTGGTGACGACGTAGTCAGCAAGCCACTGCCAGTAGTCGGCAGCACTGATGAAGCCCTGCGCTCTCGCAGCTACGTCCTCAGCCTCAGAACGAGAAAGACCGCCATCGTACTCTGCGATAGCGGCCCTCTCCTCGAACTCCTCGATGTTGGGTGGGACTATCATGTGGGCAGCCTGATCTGATCAATGATACCCCGCTTCTGTTCGTCACTGATGCCAGCCGAATAGATGCCATAGGTGATGCCATTCTCGGAGCGGGCTGACTTGTGCCCAACCAGTGATGCCGTCCAATGCTCTGGCACGCCGGTGCGCTCACACTGGGTGATGAACCACTTGCGGGTCGAGTGGAAGACAAGCTCATCCAGAACCAGCCAATCGCGCAGGCGGGTGAACCGCTTGGTGACGAGGTTGACGGTTAGTTCAGGAAACAGCGGGCCGGTGGCTGGCAAGTGATCAAACACCGGGCCCAGTGCCGAATGCAGCGGGATCACACGTTCCGCAGCGTCTGTCTTAAGCAGCCGTAGCTCGTTTGGTCGGACATGGACGAAGCAGCCAAGGTTGCCCTTGGTCACTAGGTCCTCCCTGAGCAGCCCCACCGCCTCTCCCGCGCGCATTCCGGTCAGGAAACACGTCAACAAGACAGGCTGCAGCACTGGATCGTTGCGCCCGAGCAGCTTCCTTACATCCTCATCGGTCGGAACAGCATAGGGGGCGTGACGGACCTTCCGCTCAAACCGGACGGACTTGAAGGGATTGGTCTCCAACTGCCCCTCGTAGACCAGCCAGTCGATGAAGTGATTGACCTGCGACCAGATACGTCTCTGGGTTCGTGCTG
>Ga0208544_10001524_pt1 | contig 15950 bp, 15 predicted proteins | sample DEB08_DNA_9_FD_184526 | JGI IMG/M metagenome (GOLD analysis project Ga0208544, IMG submission 184526) | Aqueous microbial communities from the Delaware River and Bay under freshwater to marine salinity gradient to study organic matter... | ecosystem: Environmental > Aquatic > Marine > Coastal ... | reverse complement strand
TCCCGCATTACGTGTATACACTCTGTGGTTGTCTTCGTCGTCGATTGGGTCAAAGTGGACTGGATCGTTCATAGGTTGTGCCCTCATGTGTTTGATACCCCTTAGATAGTTGCAAGCATGAGGCATAAGTCGAAATGTAATAACTGGCCCTAACAACTATACATAGCTGCATTTTCACTAGGGCCAACACTAATAAGTTGATTAGTAAGATTGCAGCCCAGAGGCCAAAACGACCACGAAAGACCCCATCCGACCCCCCGGAATTACCTCGATATACTCCGAGCTCTCCAAGTCATCGATCAGCTCCGAGACCTGTTTGGCGGTAAAGTTCATCGTCCGGGCAAGCTGAGACTTCGTAATCTTACCTCCATTCTTGCTGATCACGGCGATCGCACGGCGCGTTTTCGCCTCATTATCGACCGTTCCGACGACCGATCTGCCCGCCGCTTTGTCCGCTTCACCGGCCCAACGGCGAAGTGAATATGTGGCAAGGCACAACCCAAAGTTGATATCTGAGAGCTCGATAACAGGGTTATCGATCCCCCGGCCCAGCGCGTGGATGAGTGCAATTCTCTGTGCGCATTCGCTGACGCGGGACCACAACGCGCCATCTTCACGGGCCACCTTGTCGGCGCGGCGAGCTTCCTCATGGAAGAAAAACTCTGCCTGAATGACCATCTCCTCAGCCTCTTTTGTGCGTGGAACTGGGATCGGATCAACAGGGAGATCAGGTGCCAAATACCCTCCCACAGACATGTCTTTGTTGGATGCGATGGAAACAAATTATCTGAAAATAACCCAACATCCCAAACCACCGTACGAAAGCTGGTTGTCGCCGGGCAATAGGTATGAAGCTGCCAAGTACCTATCCGACATCTGGGAGACCTGCTTAACTTCGAATGTCGTGCAGAAATCGCTTTATTCAGAATTTCATAGGGCATCATCCCAACGCACAAGCTTGGCTATCCTGGCGACGTTGTTTCGACCCATAGTGGTCAGCAGGGGAAAGCTTCAGACAGCGCCCATGCAACTAGGATAGTACCATTATGGTGTCTATCTTTGGGATGTTCGGCTAACCAACGTGTGACAACGTCCAAAAGCTGCCCCCCAGTCACGTTCTCTAGAGAGCAGGCTTTGAAGACATAAAGGGTGTCAGACTCCATGATATCGGCCACACTGGTGATATAGCCCACGCAATAGGTTTTATCTAATTCGTCACCAGAGCACGCTTCATACAGGCTGTTGCCATCTTGAAACGTCCCCGCCCAAACGGGTGAGGCAAACGGCAACATCGAAACGAATACGAGACGGAGCATAAAATTTTACTTCTTAGCATGTGACCCAAAACTACAGGTCTTAGATTAGAGCCTGGCCTGATGACCGCAAATAGTTTGCGCTCAGATTCCGAGTTTGGCAACGTTTGCATCATTTTTATAATTAGGTCAGGCCAGAACAACATGCGAGCGAGTAATAGTGGGACCACCTAATGCCGTAATACAGCGCTCGACACCTGACACAAGATCCCAGATGGCGGATTGCGGTCGTTCGCTGCGCCCCGTTTGAACTGGTACAATGCGGGACAAGGTGTGAATTCGCTGCAACTGCGCGAATGGCTGCTGTCGGTCAGCGACCATCCGACAGTCCACGATTTGATCGAGATTTAACGACGGGGCGGATTATTTTTTCGGCGATCCCTCTCTCCAATGAACGATTTTCGCGACACACCTAACCATCTCCAGATAGCCTTGAATGTCGCGTTCGCCTTAACTTATGAAGTTTAGCTCCAACCCAACCAGGATACTTGAAATAAATGCCCCTAGAATCCTGACAAATCTTAAGGCTAAGAATTAACCTTCGAATTGACCTCTTAGGTTGCTAACCGCATTAGCAAGCAAAACCAAGTCCACCCCAACAGCCACAAAGCTTGCGCCCATTTCTAAGTAACCCTTTGCTGCAACAGGATCGAGACACATCAGCCCCGCAGGCATATTGTTCGCCCGCATTCGCATGATGATGTCTTTGATTGCGGCAAGCACCTCCGGATGGTTCGGCTCTCCCGGAAAGCCCATGCTGGCGCTGAGATCGGCAGGGCCGATAAAGATCGCATCAACGCCGTCCGTTCGGGCTATCGCCTCGAGGTTCTTCATCCCCTCAACCGTTTCGATCTGCACAACAAGGCACAATTCATCCGATGCGGTGGCAAAGTAATTCTCGACTTGGCCGTAGCGGGTGGCACGGGTCATGCCCGCCATGCCGCGAATACCGTGGGGGCCGTAGCGCATCGCATTGGCGGCCGCTGCCGCCTCTTCTGCGGTCTGCACATAAGGGACAAGCAGCGTTTGTGCGCCCATATCCAAAAGCCGCTTAAACAAGGTCGCGTCGTTATGTGCAGGGCGCACGAGGACGGAGACGGTTGGATTTTGCCCGATCGCTTGCAGCGCGGGCAGCACCTCAACCGTTTCAATTGCCGCATGTTCACAATCCACAAGAACCCAGTCGAACCCTGTTCCAGCCAGCAGCTCTGGCACCGAATTTCCTCCGATGGTGTTCCAGATACCAAGTTGACGTTTTTGCGCTTTCAACGCGGCCTTGAACAGGTTTTGCGGATTTTTCATACTTGCGACTTTCTGTTAGGTTGAGACGTGGCTAACGTCACTATCAGGCGAGTAGATATCAAGGATATTCCAATGCCCCGTTGTCGGCGTCGGGTTGTTGATCATAGGGACATCCAATACGGTTGGCTTGCCGCTGGCAATGGCCGCCTGCAAGGCGGGCAGCAATTCATCAGCGGCATTGATATGGACACCTACAGCGCCGTAGGCCCGCGCGATATCGGCGTAGTTAGGACCATTGGTGGGTTCCGCCGCCGTTCCGGGGAAGGTCGTGCCATAGGTCAGGCCATAATGCGCCTTTTGCAGGCCCGCGATGGTGCCGAATGCGTTGTTGTTCATCACGATCCAAACGATGGCGAGATTTAGTTCCACCGCAGTTGCCAGCATAGACGGGTTTTGCCCAAAACCGCCGTCGCCAACCAGCGACACAACAACCCGCTCAGGTGCGGCCAGTTTCGCACCAATAGTTGCGGGCGGACCGAAACCCATTGTCGCAAACCCGCCCGGCGTCAGGATTGATCCCGGCGTCAGTATATCAAATTGCTGGCCCACACCGTTCTTGTTCCACCCAACATCGGTGGTGATAATCGCGTCGTCCGGCAACGCTTTACGCGTCTCTGCAAGGATGCGTTCGGGCATCATGGGGAAGGCATCAGAGGCCTGCATCTCCGCGTTCGAGGCCTTAAACGCTTCACGAAAGCCAGCGATCTTGGCTTTCATTTCGAACCTGTCAAAGCCGTCTGGATACATCTCCTTCGCCACGCGGATCAGCACGCGCAGGGCGGATTTTGCATCCGCAACAACACCGATTTCTGTCGGATAATTGCGGCCGATCTCCTGCGGTTCGATGTCGATGTGGATGACTTTCGTCGTGTCCGTCTTGCCGCCGATATTGAAGGTGTAACCGGGATACCAACTCGAACAATCCGCTTCCTTGAACCGCGTGCCGACCGCAAAGACATAGTCGGCGTTCAGGCAGGCTTGGTTCACCAGTTCGGTGCCCCAAAACCCAGTCATGCCCATGACCAAGGGGTGATCGTCACGCAACGCACCCTTGCCCATCAAGGAATGCACAACTGGCAGCCCCATGTGGGTTGCGAATTCAGCGAGTTCCTCTGAAGCTTTCGCCAACAAGATGCCACCCCCGACGTAAGCTACAGGGTTTTCAGCCTTGGCCAACTTTTCGATGATCGCGCATGCGGTCTCATCATCGATCGACGGCTTCGTGAGAGTGCGTGTGTTTTGGGCGACCCGATCAAATGTTTCGGAGGATATCACCTCGCTGAAAATATCCATCGGCACATTGACCAAGACAGGACCCGGTTGCCCGCTTTCGGCCAAATGAAAGGCTTTTTCCAAAATCTCGGCTATCAGATCAGCACGATCCACCCGCCAAGCGCGTTTCACGAACGGGCGGTAGATTTCCCATTGTGCGGCGTCCGCGTGCAAGTTCACCTCTTGGTGCGGGTGCTTGCCGTAGTAGTGCGTCGGGATATCCCCCGCGATCACGACCATCGGGATGCAATCAAGCGCTGCATTGGCAACACCTGTCGCACAGTTCGTCAAGCCGGGGCTCAGGTGGCTAAGCACAACAGAGGCGCGGCCCGTAACACGTGCATAGGCGTCCGCCGCATGACTTGCGATCTGTTCGTGGCGCACAGTGATGAAATCAATCGGGCTGTCTGCAAGCGCCGCGAGCACCGCAATATTGGTATGACCGCACAGGCCAAAAATATGTTCCACATCACGGCGCTGCAAGAAATCAACGATATGTTCCGCGACTGTTTTACCGTCTTGTTTGCTGCCTGCTTTGGTATCGGGCATCACGCGATCTCCTGTCCAAAAAATTCGCCGAACAGATCCTGCTCGGAGGGGCGATCTTCGGCGATTGGCCGCGCGACCCAAGTGTAATTCATCATGTGTTTCATGGTAACGTTTTCATTGGTGATGTTGCCGCCCCAGATGCCGCAACCTAGCGAACTAGTCATGGGCATCCCGTTGGTCCACGAGCCCGCATTCGCCTTTGATTGCGGTTGGCGGACCATCATACGGCTGACAGGGGCCACGCGCGCCAATGCGTCGATATTGGCGTCATTATGGCTATAGATGCCGCAGGAATGGCCCTTGCCGCCAGTCTCATAAATCGCGCGCACGGTGTCGAGCGCATCGTTGAAAGTCTCAAAGTGATAAAGCGCCATAACCGTCGTCAGTTTCTCTTTCGAGAACTTATGCTCTGGCCCGATCTGTCCCTGATTTTCGACCATCAGGAACTTGGCGTCGGCAGGGACAGTAAAGCCCGCAACGTCAGCGGTTTGCTGCGGTGGGCAGGCGATCGTGGGGAAAGTGCGGTTGCCCTTTTCGTCCCACATGGCCGTTTCCAGCAATGCTTTTTCTTCCGCACTGCACAAGTAGCCACCTTCGGCTTGCAAGGCGGCTACCATCTGATCGTAGATCGATTTCTGGATGATGATATTGCCATCCGCCGAACAGCCAGAGCCGAAATCAGAGGTCTTGGAAATGCGCGTATTTTGAGCGGCGATATCAATGTCTGCGGTGTCATCAATCACAATCGACGAGTTACCCGCACCGACGCCGTAGGCTGGACGCCCCGACGAATAGGCGGCCTTGACCATCGGCTTGCCCCCTGTCGCAAGCGTCAGATCACACTCTTCCATCAGGTGCTGCGTCATCGGAATAGAGGGGTGGCGGATCGATTGGAACAGGTCTTCAGGTGCACCAACGGAGCGACATGCGGCCCGCATCATTTCGACCATTTCCCATGTGGTTTGCGCGGTGCGCGGATGCGGTGAAAAGATCACGGCGTTACGCGCATTTGCGGAGGAAACCCCAGTGACGGGCGGCGTCATTGCGGGGTTGGTCATTGGCACAAGGGATGCGATCACGCCTGCAGGTTTAGCGTATTTTACCAGACCCTTTGCCTCGTCGACTTCCACAATCCCAGTCGAGGGGGTCCGCAGAACATCACGCAAAACCATGTGGATTTTAAACCGTTTGGCAGGTCGTCCCGCGCGGTCACCGATCCCGCTTTCGTCAACGCCCTGCTCGGCCAGTCGCGTAAACGTCTTCTCATTTCCTGCATACCAAGCGATCGCCTGCGCCAAACGGTCAAGTTGCGCTTGGCTCCAATCCTCGACCTGCCCCATCGCAATGCGGGCGCGGGCGATCATGTCTGCCACCATTTGGCGTTCGTCGTCTCTAAGCTCTTTGGCCATCTGTCAGGGTGCTTTCTTGTAGAGGAATGGGATGGGTGCGTCGCTGTGACTGGACGTGCCCGAATGTGCGTTTCGCGTGCTGCAAACAACGCCGCGCATGTTCTTCAAAGCCCAGTTCGGTCACGCGCGACTGATTGGGAAGTTCAATGGAATAGTCGACCTTTGGCATCCGTTCGATGATGCCTGCAAAGTCGATACAGCCCTCGCCGGGATAAAGGCGCGCGTCGCGGGCAAGCTGGATCATGCCTTGGCGGGTATCGGCGATACCAGGCAAAGCGTCCGAGATGTGTAGGAAATTCAAAAGCTCTGACGGCACGTGAAGCAGCTCTGATAGGTCCACACGGCTGAGGTGGAGATAGAGCGTGTCAACGAGAATGCCGCCGTTGGGTTGATCAGCGGCGCGGGCGATATCAAGCGCCTCGTCAAGCGTGCGCAGCCTGCTAAAGCTCGGGAACTCTAGGTCGACGGACAGACCAAAAGGGGCGGCGATCTCGCAAGTCTCGGCATAGCAATCGACGATGAAATTGCGATCGTCGCGGGTCGGCGTCCACGCGGACATGATCATGCGCGTGGCACCCAACTCTCCGCCCAATTCGCAGGCCGCTTCAAACTCTCTTGGATCACAGTCTTCTGTAATGCGGGCGAGTTCGACGTCCAGCACTTTGAGGCCCGTTGTTTTCAGCGCGGTCTTGGTGGCGGCAACCATTGCCTTGTCGATGGGGCTTTCACGGAATTCTCCGGGGACATTCATTTGAATGAAGCGCGGGGACACCGCGTCATAGCCGGCGCGCGCGGCAATATAAATCAGCTCGGGCGCTGTCGCATTGATTAGCGTGAGATGCGCGAGGGAGTAGAGAGGTTGGCTCGTATCATCCGTCATAATGAATCACCTTATGATGCCTACGCCTTAGGTATCATAATACGTATTCTAAAATCTATGATATTTTTGATATTGTCTGATTTATATTTGTGTGGGCTCATAAAGCGGGAGATATGCAGGCGGCATCGGCCCCTTATTGCGCCCACCCTGCTGCATCTGTTCCCAAGCGTGCGACAAAATACCCACAGAACGGGACAGGCAAAAAAGCCCGCGAGACAAAGGCGCAGGGAACCCAAGTTCGCAAAAGATCACCGCAGTGGCGCCGTCAATATTCATCGCAATTGGGCGCTTTTGGCTGAGGTTTGCTTGAACAGCCTCGCCAATATCCGCATAGCGTCCGCCCACGGCACCAAGCCCAGCCGCCTCGCGCACGATTTCCATCAGCCGAGGTGCGCGCGGATCGACAGGTTTGTGAAACCGATGGCCAAAGCCGCTGATGATTTTGCCATAGGTCGCGCGCCAAGCATCGAGGCCGTTTTGGGTTGCATCCGCAAGTGTCGCGCCCGCATCCATACGTTCAGCGATGTCATAGTATAGCTCGGCGCATTGCTCGCCCGCGCCACCATGCACATCGCCAAGCATATTCACACCATTGGCCATCGCGTTATTCAGTCCGACGCCACAGGTCGCGGCCATGCGTGCCGCCGCAATCGAGGGCGCTTGGGGTCCGTGATCGACACCCGCAACCAATGCCGCCTCCAGCAGCGCCGCCTGATCCGCTGTTGGCAAATCGCCACGCGTCATCAGCCAGATCATCTGCGGAAAGCTCACGTTGCCGATCAGGTCTTGAATCGGATGCCCGCGAAACGCGATCTTGCCTGGCGACATATCGATGATGGATGTGCGCCACCAATGGCGGATTGCATCTGCGTCGGTTGTCATGCGGCTTTGTCCCTATTCAATGCGCGGAAATGTGCGGCCATTCGGTCCGCGTCTGCGGCGCGTCCTGTGAAAAGCTGAAACGCCGCAGAGGCTTGACCGACAGCCATGCCGCCGCCTGTCATAGTTCTTAGTTTCAAAGCCCTCGCGTCGTGCAGCAGCTTTGTAATAAGGGGGAAATAAACGATGTCCCCAACCCACTGCCGCACGGTCACCTTGTCAAGTGAAACAGCCGCCCCCGGATGTGACTCCATCCCCATTGGCGTCGCATTGATCAGACCATCAACGGCGGATTGTCCATCCCAAATGCAAACCTCAACCGACGGCCTTAAGTGCTGCAATTTCGCGACCAACCGACCAGCGGCGCTCAGATCGCTGTCCAAAACGTGAAGCGATTTCACCCCTTCATCCAAGAGAGCAAGACCAACTGCCGCGCCCGCGCCGCCAGCGCCAACAAGGGCTGCATTTTGGTGAGGCAATGAGGAAAGCTGATCTGCGAATGATTTGCGGAATCCGATGTAATCTGTGTTGTGACCAAACCGCTTTCCATTGCGAAAAACGACCGTATTCACCGCTCCGATATCGCGGGCCTCATTTGTGATGTCATCAAGCAGCTCAATGACCGCTTGCTTGAACGGATAGGTGATATTCACGCCCGCAAAACCATCATCCTCGGCCGCCGCCAAGACAATCGCAAAAGTCTGATGTGTGTCTTGAGTCGTCGCCATATCAAAGCGCACGTAGTTATAGTCGATTCCCTGCGCAGCCCCTTCCGCTATGTGCATCGCAGGCGTCAAAGACCCCGCAATCCCTGACCCAATTAATCCTGCTTTGATCATGACGCCAACTGCTGCTGACTGCGTGCCTTGGCTTGGGCTGCCAATCGAATGGCCGCGTTACGTGCGCCATATCCAGCGTAGCGGCCACGGCGTTCGATGATCTCAAAGAAAAAGCCCGCGAAAATTGTCTGTCCGTAAATCTGGAAATAGGAACCTCCTTCGTCACGATCATACAATATGGACGCGGCCTGCATTTTCCCAACCAGATCAGCATCAAGATCAAACTCACTTTGGGTTTCCGCATAATAATTGGGCCCAATCTGGAGACGGGCAAAGCCAGACCTCTCGAGGATCGCTGAAGTCTCGAAAATATCATCCGTCAGGAAGGCGATATGCTGGATCCCCGCACCGCTTTTCCCAGCAAGGAAGGACCCCGCCATTGTATTTTTTTCCAAGGCACCGTTCAAGTTCAGGCGCACTTCACCCTCAGGGCTTTCCAATGCTTGACTGTAAATAACCCCCGATGGGTCAGCGACATTCACAATCGGCGACTTACTCATTTGGAACGTCGACAGATAGTAAAGCAGCCAGCTTTGCATCTCGTCGTATTTCATCGTCTGCGCCACGTGATCTATCCGTCGCAATCCCGCAGGTTGCTGCGCAAGGGTGCGTCCAACGGGCTCGAATTCGATATCCCAAACGCGGTGGTGGTCAGATGTTTCATCGATGAAATGCACCAGCGCGCCGCCAACACCACGTATCGCAGGGATGCTCAACTCACCCACGCCGACCACTTGGTTAAAGTCAGTCGAACCCAATGCCTTTGCACGCGCGACCGTTTCGTCCGCGTTCTTGACGCGCAATCCCATGTCACAGACAATAGGACCATGTTCGCAAAACGCTAGGTGCGCGTGGCCCTTGGCCTCTTGATTGACCACAATGTTCACAGCACCCTGACGCCACAATGTGACAGCTTTAGAGAAATGGCGGCGCTCTTGGCGGAACGCCATGGAGGACAGCATCGCCTCCAGTTCGATCCTGCTTGCGTCATCAACTGCGAATTCGACAAATTCGATCCCTGTCGCAGCCACCTTAGGTGGCAAGTCTGGGATCCTGCCCTTTAGGCGTGGCTCTGTCAGCGCGACGTCAGACAGCAAAGTGACCAATGCGCGGTATCCGTTTTTGACCGTCTCGTGTCCCTGTTGGGCGCTGGTGACACACCAGGGCCCATCGTATCCAGCACGCACCAAGACCCGCAAAAATCCCGCGAGGTTTAAAGTGCCTTGGCCTGGCATCATCGGCGTTTGTGGCCCGTCGGATAGCTGCACATGAAACACACGCCCCCCGTCAATTTCGCGTAAGCGCGCAGGGCGAGACCCGTCGCCTAAGACGTTAAAGGCGTTGAGCGAAATACCAACGTTCGGGTGGTTTAGACTTGCAACAAGATCAAACACTTCGGTTTCCGATTGCCGCGTCGGGCGCAATGCGATCCGCACATCATCATCGGGGAGAATGTCCACCACCGCACTTTGCGCATCAACGATCAAGACTCCTGCCCCCAAGGTCCGTGCCATTGCCACCTTCGCCGCGATCTTCGCCCCCGTGTTGGGAGCGGCGAGCGGACCCAGTGCGGTAATAGCCAAGCCCGCTTGACGCGCCATTTGCGCGATTTGATCGAGGCTTGCGTCGCTGCCGACAACGTCGCCGATACTTAGCTCAATTCCGTCAAAACCAGCCGCTGCAATCTTTTGGAACTTTTCAGCAAGGTTACCCGAAACGATTGACGTCGGAATGCAAAAAACAGCGTTATCCATTGTAACCCATCACCCTTGGCAACCACAAAACCATATCGGGGAGCAACATCATCAACATCAACGCTGCGATGAGCACCGCGAGGAAACCCCATATCTCGGCGATAATCTCGCGCAGCGGGATGTCGGTCACCGCATTAATGACGAACAACAAAATGCCATAGGGTGGCGTGATCAATCCGATCATCGAATTGACAACCACCAGCACACCAAAGTGAACCAGATCAATGCCGAGTGCCTCGCAAGTCGGGATAAACAACGGCACGATCACAAGGATGATCGTTGTCGCATCCAAGACGCAGCCCAAGAGAAGAATCAGAACATTGACCGCCAAAAGGAACAAAATTGGATGAACGTCAAAGCCTTCCAGCATCATGGAGATTGCTTGTGGGATTTGCTCTGAGATGACGATGAAATTCAGGATGAACGCGCCACCAATGACGATCCCGACCGAAGCCGAAGACCGCGCACTATCGACGAAGACTTGGTAGAGGCCCCTAAATGACAAGGCGCGATAGAACAGCAATGCGAGCAAGAGCGCGTAGAAGGCAGCAACTGCCGCCGCTTCTGTCGGGGTCGTGATGCCGCCGTAGATGCCATAGAGCAAAATGACTGGCATAAGCAGCGCAGGAAACGCATTAGCGGTGCGGCGCGGCAGTTCACGCAACGGCACTGGCTCCTCCATTGCGAAACCGCGTTTGCGCGCCAAATAGCCGTTCATTATCATCAAAACGATGCCCATAAGAATGCCCGGCAAAATGCCCGCAAGGAACAACGCACCTATCGACGCCTTGGAGACCAGCGCATAGAGAACCATCGGAATAGAAGGCGGGATGATGGGCCCAATCGTTGCCGAAGCTGCCGTGATCGCCGCCGCATAGCCTCGGCTATATCGTCCGTCGCGCGTCATCATCGAGATGATGATTTTGCCAATCCCCGCAGCGTCTGCCACAGCCGATCCTGACATCCCCGAAAATATCAGCGAGGCAACGACGTTCACATGTCCCAAGCCGCCCTTGAAACGCCCCACAGCAGCTACGCAGAAATTCAAAAGGCGGTCCGTAATCGACCCGGCATTCATAATATTGGCCGCGACGATAAATAGCGGCACCGCCAGTAGAATTGCGCTTTTGTAAAATCCTTGCAGGATTTTCTCACCTGCCAACGCGACATCAAGTCCTGCAAAGCCCAAGTAAACGAGAGAGGCCAACATGATGGAATAGCCAATCGGCGTGCCAATGCCCGCAAGCCCGAAAAGCGTCACGAGGCAGGCGATCAATTCAAAGCTCATGATTTGTCACCCTGATCATTAGCGGAGCCCTCTAGCACGATTTCCAACTCTGTTTTTGGAGGACCATTGCGCCAGACGTCGATGGCTTGCCACGCATAACGGACGCCGACCGCGATCATGAAAAGCGCATAGACAGAAAAGACGGTTCGCATCGGGATCTTGGCACCTGTAAAAGGATTGCGCACCGTTGACGTGCCGCGCAGGCGCATGAAATCGATGTAGTCCCAAGTCGGCAAAAACGCGTAGATCATCCCTGCCACGATCGAGATCGCGGAAATGATCGCAAAGATGGTCCGCATACGGCGCGACGCGTTGAGATAGATGATGTCGAATTTCACGTGATCAAATTCCCGCACCACAAACGCGCAACTAAAGAAGATGACCCAAACCCAGAGTATGCCAATCAGCTCTAGCGTCCAGCCAAGTGGCTCTACGGACGCAAGCAGAGGGAGGGCGTCGGTCAGCCCCAGACCGCTGATGATTTTCGGAAGATAGCGTGACCCGATTTGCAAAAGAAACGTCACGAAAATTGTAGCTAGCAAAAAGGCTGAGATGCCTTCTGCGATGCGGGGGAGCAAATTGAAAAACCGTCTCATCATCGCTCCCCCATTTTTCATTTATGACCAGATGGTCGACGTCTTAGTTGCCCAGTGCGTTGATCTTTTCGAGCACACCTTCAGGCCAAGTCGCTGCGAACTCGCTGGAAAGATAGGCCGCCTGAACTGCTTCGCGGAATGCTGCAACATCTGGCTCATAGATTTCCATGCCCTGCTCTTGCAGGAAAGCGACAAGGTCTTCTTCCTTCTGAAGCTGAGCCTGACGACCGGATTCTGCCGCTGCATCAGCCGCTGCCTGAATGGCCTCTTGCTGGTCGGCTGGCAGACCATTGAACAGCGCCGCAGAGATCGCGATGTAGTTCAGGTCAACAAGGTGCGACGTCAAAACGATTTGGTTTGTGACTTCGTAGAATTTTGCGTCCACAACAGTTGGCAGTGGGTTGTCCTGACCGTCAACGGCACCCGTTGACAGGGCAGTATAGACCTCAGAGAACGACATTGGCGTTGGCGCGGCACCCAGTGCAGAGCCCAAGAACTGCCAAGCATCGGTGCCAGGCATACGCAGGTTCACACCAGCCAAGTCGGCTGGCGTCGTGACAGTCAGCTCATCTTTGGTTTGACGCAGGTTTACCTGACGACGGCCCAAATACATCACAGACAACAGCTTTACGCCCAGCTCGTCTTCGGCCTTTTGCTTGAAAGGATCCATCAGCGGGTCATTAAAGACCGCAACCTGATGGGCGGCGTCTTGATGGACGTAACCTGCGGTGAAGATCGAGAACTCAGGGAAGAATTGCGCAAGTTCCTGTGCGGATGTGATCGACATCTCAAGGTTGCCACGTGCAATCGCATCTAGCTCTGTGCCCTGCTCAAACAATGTGGCGTTATAGCTTGGCTCGTATGAGGCAAAGTCCGCGACAGCAGGGCCAAAGATCTCAGCCAATGCAACAGACCGCTGATCGGTCTCAGAGCCGGACGTCGACATCCGCAACTGAATTTGGTGGCCGTCTGCAAAAGCAGCCGTGCCAGAAATTGTGCCCGCAGCAATCATGCCAGCAAGCGCCAAACGGCGTGTAAGAGTAGTAGTCATGTTTGTCCTCCCAGACGATTTGCACCCTTTGTGGGGGTGGTGATTGTGGTAATTAATACCGCACCTTCGGCATATTACAATATATTATTAAAAATATATGATATTATTTGCCATGTTATATGCTGTCCTGTGCAGCACAAGTGATCTTCACAAGTGACTGATTGGTCGCTGCAACCTGTATAGCTTCCACAACCTGCATTGTCCGAAGCCCCTCATTTGCATCAACAAGCGGCGCTTCATTGCCGCGGATCACCTCGGCGAAGTGTTTGATTTGATTGATAAGTGGATCGGACGTCGACCGCGGCATTGACGTGGATGACATCGGATTCCACCAGCTTGTCTCGCCATCATGACGCCACAGGCGCATATCAGGAATGGACAACGACCCCTCGGACCCACCGATTAAATAGCAGGACTGATCTGTTGCGGGATAAATCGGGTATTCACGCGACGTGAGCTCCCAGCTCCAAGGCGACACAATGCTATCGGACACAGTAATCGTGCCAATCGCGCCGCCTTCAAACACCAATACGGCTGCCGCCAGATCCTCATTTGCGAATCCTCGCTTGGACGGCGCGAGTTGCGCTTGGACACTGACAACCTCGCCACACAGGTGGCGCATAAGATCAACGTCATGCACCAGATTAACGGAAATCGGGCCTGCGCCCTTTTCTTTGCGCCATGGGGCGACTTCAAAATAGTCGTCTGGCTTATAGAACCAGCATGTGACTTGCGCGGCCCGCACATCGCCAATCGCGCCGTCCTTAACCATGGATGCCGCTTGGCGAATGAGCGGATTATGACGGCGGTGATGGCCAACCAAGACAGGCACATTGGCCTTCTGCGATGCCCCAGCCAAGATCGCAGCTTCTTCGACAGAGGTCGCAAGCGGCTTTTCGATCAGAACAGGAATGCCAGCGGCTATACAGGCCAGGCCGCCTTCTAGATGCAATGGCGTTGGCGTGGAAAGAACAACACCATCAACCTTTATCTGGGCTAACATGTCCTTCAGCGTCGCAAATACGGGCGCACCGCAGGGCGCTTTCTGGTGTGGTTCTACAATCGCCGCAAGCGTGACGCCGTCGACCTGCTCCATTGCTGACATGTGCCGCTCCCCGACAAGGCCCGCCCCCACAACAGCAAGTTTCAAAGTGTCTTTCATCCGCAGCCCCGCAAACCCGTTTCCAAGAGGCTAGCAGACTCCACAAGATTCGCAAGAATATATGATATTATTAACATTCACATATTTTATCTTTAGTTGAGGAATATCCGATGATCGTGGTAGATACCGCTAAACACGCAATCGCATGAGGATCATATGTCCAGCACCATGAACACTGTCGGCGCGACAACATATGAGCGCATCAAGCATGACATCATTTTTGGCAACCTCGCCCCAGGTGCGAAACTCAAGCTGGAAAGCTTGCGCGAACGTTACGCCGCGAGTGTTTCTACCCTGCGCGAAACGCTTAACCGTCTTGCCAGCGAAGGCTTTGTTGACGCCGCAGAGCAGCGCGGGTTCTTTGTGCGCCCTGTGTCCGAGAGTGACCTGACCGAAATCGCGAACCTGCGCATTCTGCTCGAATGCTCTGCCCTGGAAACATCCATCGCGGCAGGGGATGCTGATTGGGAAGGCAGTCTTGTCGCCGCCCATCACAAGCTGCATAAAGTTGAACAGCAGATGTTGGCGGGCGATGAGACGCAAAAAGAATTGTGGAAGCGCTATGACTGGGAATTTCACCTTGCCCTAATCCAAGCCTGCAATTCCCACAATCTACTCAGCCTGCACGCAACGATTTTCGATAAATACTTACGCTATCAAATTCTTCTTTTGACCTATCGCGGTCAGATCGCGATGGACGAACACCGGACCATGTTTGACGCTGCCCTTGCGCGCGATACGGTAAAAGCCTCAGCGGCATTGGAAACGCATATCCGTGCTGGGCTAAATCACGCGCTTGTGGCAATGGCCGACCGAAAAACGCCCCTTTAGAAACGCGCTGTCAAATTATTTATCAACGGCAGAGAATAAGATACTCTATCTGCGCTAAGAGCTACTTTGGCTAGAAAGCATCGTGTCTTGGGGTTTGACAAATTGTTGCTTCGCCAGCCTCTTGCAGTCTGACGCTGGGCCGATGTCATATAGGCCCGCTTCCGCCTTGGGCCGCTCGTTGAGTTGGCGAGCTGTTGCACTGAGTTCGGCCTGACTGAAGTCTGATGTATCCATGCCTTCGGGGAAGTATTGCCTGAGATGTAGGTTGGTGTTTTCGTTGCCGCCGCGTTGCCATCTCTGATCCACGATCCCAAGTCAGAGTTTTGTAGAGCTCCTTGGGCAGTTTTCGCGCTTGCTTGGTAGGGGCCGTGATGACGCTTTGAAAGGGGTCCTTTGGTGATCGTCTCGGCCGATGACTGTCGCGGTCGTTGCGAGCCCTATCCCGAGCGCACCAATCGCACTGGCCACTGGCGCTGCCTGCGGATAGGCGCGCTGAGCCTCGCCGACAATTGCACCCATGCAGCCGCGTCCGACTATCTCGCGACAGTCTAATCGGCCGCCTCAGGCTGCGTCACCTCGATTCAAGGCAGCCTTGCGATCAGCTGTGTTGTAATCAGCTAAAAATAATTGCTCGTCAATTTGGCTTGATTAATAGCGGCCATTCGCTGATTTGCAGAAAAACGGTGAAGTGGGCTCAAGCACTAAATCGCTTCGCGATAGGGCGCTCGTTTCTGGCGTTGTGCTGAACCGGGATTTGTTGCGCGATTTGAGATGTTGGGTGTGTGCTGTTGGTCGAGGTGATTTTGCCTCGATTGACAGAGGACA
>Ga0208544_10001522_pt1 | contig 15959 bp, 22 predicted proteins | sample DEB08_DNA_9_FD_184526 | JGI IMG/M metagenome (GOLD analysis project Ga0208544, IMG submission 184526) | Aqueous microbial communities from the Delaware River and Bay under freshwater to marine salinity gradient to study organic matter... | ecosystem: Environmental > Aquatic > Marine > Coastal ... | reverse complement strand
CTCTGAAGACCTACACCCAGACTCCCGCCTGCGGATACACAATGACATATGCCGGAAAGGAACAAGGACAGTCCGGCCTTCCTGCTTTCATCGAGTTCCAGACTTCTCCTCAGCAACTCCACGTCGAGAGCGCCCTCTCCACGGACGCAAACGACTCCGTGCAAGTCTACAACTTGGTCCAAATTGTTACTCTTGCCGATGCTCCGGCTGCTGGCCTGCAGACTTTTGATGACCTGGAATACCAGCTCAGTGTATACACCCTCGCCGAGTACTGCAAGGATGACGAGCTGACCATGACTGACCCAATCGTCGATTTCACTTACTATATCGGCAGTGGCCCCAGTCCTGCCAAGCAGGCGACTTTCACGCACACGAAGACGATCTGTCCAATCACGCTTACCCTCTCAGAGCAAGACAACACTGGCTTCGACTAGGTCATCATTTCGTTTACAGAGGCGACTGGAGTCGTGATTGTGACTGTGGCGAGCAACTTAGAGGCTACCTACGACTTGACTTCGCAGCTGTTGAAGTTGAAGGTGGAGAGCACACTCGCACAAGTTGCTTCCTCGACCACGCCCATTCTCGAGAATCTCTTCACTGTCGAAGTCAAAAACATCTGCCGCGACTCGGTGCTCACAGCACCCCAGTGGCAGGAGAACCCGTACTACTACAAACTGTGGGACGCGTAAGCGATCGAGTTCGACGAAGCTGTCGATGTCAGTGCCAACTCGTGCGGCGCCTTCACCTACAAACTCTACGACGCGTCCAACGACCAGGAGGTGTCTTCCATTTGGACGATAGACGCTAGCGACCCGGCTGCCCCGACTGTCAACGCAACCCCGACGACAACAAACTTAGTCGGCACTCACCTGTTCTACGTGATCGCTCAGAACGGTCCCTATGAGTTCACAGCGAAGTCGCCAGTGGTCACTGTCGTAATCTGGAACCCCTGCTACGAAACGGTATTCGACGACTCGTAAACTTTGTCTGACCTTAGTACCACTGTGAAACTGGGATCTTCCGACTCTGCTTAATTCAGTGTCTTCCCCGAAAGCACAAGTACTTTCTACGGAGAGTCAAAGTGCGGCTCGCAGTCCTACAGCTACTCGGTGAGCCCTGAGATTCTACCGGCGAGTCCAATTGCCTTGCAGTTCACTGCGCCAAGGACGTTCACTTTGCAGACAGATCTTGACGATCACATAGGCACTTATGTAGTGACTCTCACTGTCTCCTTGGACTTCTCACCAAACATCACAGCCACCGAAACTTTCAATGTCGTTATCGCCGCCTGTGACATCATCACTGTCGGCTCCAACAACGCAGGCAACATTGAGTACTTGATTGGACAGCCTGTCGATACGGCCAGCTTCACCCCGTACACCCAGATTCCCCAGTGTGGCTACACTCCTACTTACACTTCAGAGTGCAACGGCGGAAACCTCCCCGCTGGAATCACTTTCGACGCCCCTAACCGCTAGTTAAGTCTCTTGTCGAGTGACCCTGCTGACGCTGTCGTGTGCACGATCACGCAGGTCGCGACCTTCGACGACAGTCCCGCCACCGTAGACAGAACTCAGGCTTTTACTGCGACTCTCCATGACCCCGCCGTGTACTGTCTTCCCGACACCGTGGACTTGGGCGCAGCCAACGCAGGCCTGGACGCCACATACTTGTTCTACTTCGAGACGAACCCCAACCTGCTGACTCTGAACCCCGCGGCCACGAACGGCAATCTGGCTTTGGATGGATGTCCCTTGGTTTTCAGTCTCTCTCAGGCTGGCTGGGGCGGCACTGGTGACTTCGACGCGGCGATCTTCAGCATAGACGCAGCGACTGGAGTCATACAGATTGCGACCACAGACGAAGCAAGCTATGACCTGGACACGTACACGATGACCGTGACGATGCAGAGTAGCTTGTCAAATGTAGGAGGCGGAAGCAAGACTGCTGCCTTCGACATCACCTTCAAGAGTCACTGCTGGGATGCCACCTTCCCTGCTAAGCCAACAACAGCTTGGAGTGGCTACTCTACTGATTTGTGGGCGACCTTCGGAGAGACCTTCACGCCGGCAACCTCAAGCTAAGACTGTGGAGATTTCACGTACTCGTTGCGGTCCGTGGATACTGGACTTCAAATTGACCCTGCGGTCTGGGTTGTGGACAGCGACGCTCTTTCGATTACAGCGACGCCAACCGACTTCGTGTGGGTACAAACCTACAACTTGTTTATCCGCGCCATGAACGGTCGCGGCCGCAGCAAGGACTACACGAGTGTGGACTCGCTGCCCTTCGAACTTACTGTGTGGTACCCCTGCTGGGACAACACCTTCATTGACACGCAGACCCTGACGGACATGACAACATCCGTGAAACTGGGAAGCGACGAAGTCTAAACCTTTATTCCGTTCAACGATGACGTCGACGTAGCCTATAGCGGCTCCTTCGGCGCAGAACTTTGCGGAGTAAGAACCTACTCAATCACTGCAACTAATGGCGATGACATCACGGGCTTCCTGACTCTTACCTATGACGCTGAGCGTAATAAGTAAGTATTGACTCTTAGGAGCGACAGCGATGCCGATATCGTTTCCAACCTCGAGATTCAAATGACTGTGGCCTTCCCTGCTCCAAATGCAAACATCACCCACACCGAAGTCTTCAACCTGAACATCATCAAGTGTATCGTGACATCGATCAACCCATCCACTTCGCCATCAGATGTAATTTACACACTCTCGTGGGTCTACGACGGACCAGTGGTCGACTTTGAAGAATACACTTAGACGCCCGCCTGTGGCTACACTTTCACTTACGAGTCTGAACTTGCACCCGCGGCCTTGCTACCTGACTTTATGACGTTCCCAAGTGCTCCAGAAACTCCACGACAGTTCAGCTTCTTCACAGATCAGGTCGCTGACATCGCGGTCTATGAAGTCGTTATTAAAGCAACTTTACCAGATGCTCCAGTAGCCGGCGTTAAAGAAGACAAGGCAAGCTCTTGGACTCTCACGGTGGTCAACCCGTCGACTACTTGTTTCCCTGACATTGTCTCGATTGCGGTTGGCACAGAGATTCAAGACTTTACGTACTGGATCGGTGCAGCATCTGTGACTAAATCAGCCACGTTTGTTCAAACAGTTGACAATGACTGTCCATTGGTTTACACGATCTCAATCGTTGATCAGGATGGATTGGCTGTCACTGGGCAAACAATTCTCACAGTCGATGCTTCGACTGGAGTTATCTCACTCTTCCTTGACGATTACCTCGTTTATGACCAGCAGACATGGACAGTCACGCTGAAAGCGACGTCAACTCTTTCTGGAAACTACGCCTCAAACAGCTTCGTCGCTCGAATTCTTCGACGCTGCTGGGACACTGTTCTGACAGAGCCAGTCTTCACAACGACCACGGCTTTCTCTGTCGACATTTGGGATCAATTCTAGGAATCTTTTACGCCGATCACTGACAGCTTCGCCGATTGCGGCGCATACTCTTACTCGTTGGTCTGGTCTCAGCTAGGTCGCAACAATGCAGCCATCGGAGATGCTGTTGAAGTCGCGGTTTACTCAATCGATGCGACGCCCGAACTAACCTTCAGTGCTTCTTCACTTGATTGGGAAGGTACTTGGAACTTCAAGGTACAAGGACAGGTTGGCGAATACGGCACGGTGCTTTCGAACGAAATAACTGTGACAGTCGTGAACCCGTGTCGTTCAACTGTGATCAACAACGGCGACGTCGCAGTTAATGTGCAGACCATTATCGACATGAGTACCACTGTCAAGCTGGGTACTTTCGAGACCCAACAGTTTGACTACTATATTGACTCTGCAAGTGACACTTACGGAAATGGTTTGGACAAGTGCGGAGCAAGAAGCTATGAAATTAGTGGAGTCCCAGATGTTTCCAACGTGTTGACGCTAGAAGAAAATGCCACGGATAACAAATGGGATTTGAAACTGAAGAGCGACCTAAACAGTGACATTGACACTTACACTGTTACGCTAACAGTCAAGTTGGTTGATTACTTCGCCAGTGACAACAGAGTGTACACTCAGGAGTTTACTGTCGTTATCGCCGCCTGTGACATCATCACTGTCGGCTCCAACAACGCAGGCAACATCGAGTACTTGATTGGACAGCCTGTCGACACTGTCAGCTTCACCCAGTACACCCAGATTCCCCAGTGTGGCTACACACCGACTTACACTTCAGAGTGCAACAGCGGAAACCTCCCTGCTGGAATCACTTTCGACGCCCCTAACCGCTAATTAAGTCTCTTGTCGAGCGACCCTGCGGATGCTGTCATGTGCACGATCACGCAGGTCGCCACCTTCGACGACAGTCCCGCCACAGAGGACAGGACAGAGACTTTCACTGCGACTCTTCACGACCCCGCCGTGTACTGCCTGCCCGACACCGTGGACTTGGGCGCAGCCAACGCAGGCCTGGACGCCACCTACTTGTTCTACTTCGAGACGAACCCCAACCTGCTGACTCTGAACCCCTTGGCCACAAACGGCAATCTGGCTTTGGATGGATGTCCCTTGGTTTTCAGTCTCTCGCAGGCTGGCTGGGGCGGCTCTGGCGACTTCGACGCTGCGATCTTCAGCATCGACGCAGAGACCGGTGCCATCCAGATTGCGACCACAGACGAAGCAAGCTATGACTTGGACACGTACACGATGACTGTGACGATGCAGAGTAGCTTGTCAAATGTGGGAGGCGGAAGCAAGACTGCTGCCTTCGACATCACCTTCAAGAGTCACTGCTGGGATGCCACCTTCCCTGCTAAGCCAACAACAGCTTGGAGTGGCTACTCTACTGATCTGTGGGCGACCTTCGGCGAGACCTTTACACCGGCAACCTCAAGCTAAGACTGTGGAGGTTTCACGTACTCGTTGCTGTACGTGGATACTGGACTTCCAATTGATCCTGCGGTCTGGGTTGTGGACAGCGACGCTCTTTCGATAACAGCGACGCCAACCGACTTCGTATGGGTGCAAACCTACAACCTGTTTATCCGCGCCATGAACGGTCGCGGCCGCAGCAAGGATTACACGAGTGTGGACTCGCTGCCCTTCGAACTTACTGTGTGGTACCCCTGCTGGGACAACACCTTCATCGACACGCAGACCCTGACGGACATGACAACATCCGTGAAACTGGGAAGCGACGAAGTCTAAACCTTTAACCCTTTCAACGATGACGTCGACGCAACCTATAGCGGCTCCTTCGGCGCAGAACTTTGCGGAGTAAGAACATACTCGATCACTGCAACAAATGGCGACGACATCACTGGCTTCCTGACGCTTACTTACAACGCTGGCGTCAACAAGCATGTCTTGACTCTTCGAACTGATGACGTGAACGACGTGGTTTCAAACCTGGAGATTCAAATGACTGTGGCGTTCCCTGCTCCAAATACAAACATAACGCACACCGAGGTTTTCAATGTCAATATCATTGTCTGTGACAACTCAGCTATCTTATCTGGAGTTATCCCTTCAGCTCAAGAATATCTAATTGGACAAACAAAGCACGATTTCGTCTTCGGAGTGTACTCCCAAGCACCTCTCTGCGGCTATGCCTTTACCTACGACCTAGTTGAAGATGGACAGGCCACTCTACCCGCAGGAGTGACATTCAATCCTACGACCAGGATGATCACTTTGGAATCTACAAACAATGCCCACGCTGGAACATTCATTTTGAGAATCACAGCAAGTCTCGATGACGTGCCGGTTTCTTCAGACAACTCGCAAACTATCACAGTGACTTTGCACGACCCGAACACTTACTGCCAAGCTGACCAAGTAGTTTTCACTGCTCCAAACGCTGGCCTAGACCTCAACTACCTCTACTACTTTGAGAGAACACCACAAGCGTTGGTGCTGATTCCATAAGCAACTAACCAAAATCTAGCGTTGTCAGGCTGCCCGCTCCAGTTCAGACTCGAACAGTCTCCTTGGAGTGACAGCACTTTCAACGCAGACATCTTCTCTTTCGACGTCAACACTGGAATTATTCAGATCTCGACGACTAGGGAAGACTTGTATGATCGCGATTAGTACATCATGAAAGTCTTTGCGACGAGTACCTTGTCAACTTCTGCAAATGCAGAGATTGTTGCTTTCTTCATTCTCGATTTGAAGAGCATCTGCTGGGACTAAACTTTGAAAAAGCCTACTTTCGACATTTATGAGCACGAGTACCATCTGTACGACACTCAGAGAATTTCTTACTTCTTCACGGACACGAGTGTTGACTTGGCAAGTTGTGGAGCTTACACCTTCACTCTTGAGTAAGTCATCGTGTCGGCGGAACCCACAGTTCCAGCCAGCTCGGTCTACGCGCTACAGTATTCAAACCCTGCGGACATGTACATGACCGGAACTCCAGCGAATCAAGCGACGTGGCTTGGTCGCTGGACTTTCAAGATTGTAGCCCAGTTTGGAACTTATGGAACAATCGACTCTGACAATTTCCTGATCGTAATCAATGACCCTTGCTTAGACACCGCTCTCCAAGGAGCAGCAACTCTCACGAAATTTGTCACGTCTGTCAAACTTGGTTCCGAGGTGTACAGAGACTTCAACACTTACGATGACTCGGCCAGCTCGACCTACGGGTCCGGTGTATGCGGCACACAGAGTTACTCCTTCTCGATAACGCCGGAACCAACTGCCTCAACACCAGATCTGCTAACTCTGACTGGACAACGCTTCAGCATGATCACGGATTTGGATGCTCACATTAACACCTATTCGGTCGACTTGACAATCTCATTGGACTCCTACCAGAACATCACCAAGGTGGTCTCCATGGAGGTCGAAGTGGTCCAGTGTGTTGTGACTAGCATCTAGACCACTCCTTCAATCAGTCCAGTGATTTACTTGATTGGGTTCGGACCGCAGTCAACTCCCTTCCAGGATTACTCGCAGACACCTTGCGATTATACTTTCAGCTATGATTCCACTTTGAGTGACAATAGTCTTTTGCCCGATTGGATCGACTTCGACTGGGACGATACAACTTCAGCGAACTCGTGGACGTATGACACTTCAGACACAGCGCTTGCTAAGGACTACACGGTGCAACTGGAGGGATCCCTCGCCGGAGGCACTTACAAGAACACAGATCACACTTGGGTTTTGCGAGCGGTTGATCCTGCAGTTTACTGCCTACCCGACGTTCTTACTCTCGAGTCAAGCTTCGAAGGCTTCAATTACATCATGAAAAGTGACGGAACTAGTACTCCTATCACCAACCAGCCAACAGTGAGCTAGACTCTCAGCGGCTGCACCATCGAGTATTCTGTTACCCAGAACGGAGGTACTACTCTTGACAACGCAGTCTCCTTTAGTACCACAACAGGAGCTTTCACTGTGAACACTGCCAACTCGGCACTCGACAAGAAAAGCTACTCGTACAAGATTAGAGCAACTAGCTCTCTTTCCAGTGGCCCTGATTTCGTCGAATTCTCCTTCAACGTGTACTTCATCACTGACTGCTGGTTTGAACCTCTGACTGCTCCCAACTTCTTCCCGCCATCGTCTACAACGGCCGACGCAGAAGAAATCATGAATGTTTGGGACACAAGCACTCTCACTTTCACACCTGGAGTCGGCGCAAAAACGACTTGTGGCGAGTTCACTTACAAGCTTTTCCACGATTCAACAGATGTGGAAGTGACCCAGGCTGAATTCAAATACAGCTTCGATGTGAGTGACAAAGCAAATCCCACATTGCTGGCATCTCCTGATGTGATCGCGATGGCAAGCGACCACCTATTCTATGTTGCGGCTCGCTACGGCATCTATGACACCATTCGCTCAGCCAACAATCTCAGAATTGTAGTGTATGACCCCTGCTGGACATCTGCCTTCCAATCAAATTAGCCCTCGCCGATGGACACTACCGTTAGGCTAGCGACGGATAAAACTTAAGACTTTGGGGTGTTCCTCGACACAACAAGTTTGACTTATGGAGATGGTTCAGGCACAGACCGTTGCGGTGCGCAGACTTACACTATCCAAGAGAGCTCCGCTGACGTTGCCTTCGTTTCGATCACAGGTACAACTCTCGTGTTGTAGACGAACACTTTCGCAGACCAGGGACCTCACACCATGACCTTGACAGCAACCTTAGTGAACTATCAAAATGTCACTCGCTCGGAAACCTTTGCCGTCCAAATTAATGCCTGTGTCGTCACGTCGATCACTCCGACAGATGTCCCAGGTGAAGAAATTTACCCCTTGGGAACTGCCGCAGTTGACGTTCCATTCACCTAGTACGTCCAAGTTCCCGACTGCTAATACACTCCTCAGTACAACGCGGTGTAGTTCGATGCGCAGAACCCGACTGTCACAAGTGATCTTCCAGCTGCGATCGTTTTCAGACCACTTGACGCGTTCAAGTTCGCGATTGAATCGTCTGACGTGAGCCAAATCGGCATCTACCAAATCAGGATAGTGTACACTATTCCTTCTGGAGAAGGAGTGGCTCTCGAGGACACAATTGAGTTCGAAGTTGATATTCAAAACTCGGAGTTCTCTTGCTCGTAAAACGTATTCTCTGTGAACACGGGCGTGGCCGACACCACCTACTACCTTGGAGATCCTGAAGAATCATTCCAGCCCCTGTTCGACTCGACGGTGCCTGGATGTCCCGTCAGGTACGAGATCACAGCCACCGGCGATGCCACCGACACCAACTTCTTGACCTCGTTCTCTACAAGCACAGGAACTGTCACTGTCTAAACCAGTGACAACGCTTATGATCTAACGACCACGACAATCTAGATCAAGGTTATTAGTATTTACTTGGACTCAGTCTTCCAAGTAGATGAGTTTGTTCTGATTATCAAGGAAGAGTGCTGGGATGCGACATTGACGGGCTCGACCTTCGTTTCCGCCACATACTCTGTCAACCTATGGACACCCGTCACTATTGACTTCAACGACATGGCTGATAATCTTGGAGATTGCGGCGGCTACACTTATGAGCTCAGAGCATCCACAGATCAACCTGGAGGCGTAACTCCGAGCAACTTCGATTCAACCGACTTTGTGATGGATGACACGAACTCTAGGGTGACTTTCACGCCGGACACGAAGACTTGGATTGGAGTCTGGAAGTTCTACATCGTCGGTCAAGCTGGCACCTTCAACTCGGTCGATTCGTAAGACTTCGTAACTGTGACAGTTGTGGATACATGTCTTTCAACTGACCTGGTCACCCGCGCAGTCAACTCGATGACTACAACTGTGCGTGAGACGTTCGTCGAAACCCAAGACTTTGCTCCATTCACGGATGCGGTTTCAAACACGCACACTACTTAATTCGGAGACGGAACTGGATTCGATCTTTGTGGAGCACAGTCTTACCGCTTGTCCACTTCGAGCGATGGCCTACAGGCTTCACCTACATACCTTACCATTGGTGGCACTGAAGGGCGCTCACTGCTGCTCAGTACTGCCGACTTTGGTGACTAGGGAGGACCATACACCGTTTACCTAATCATCGAGATGGCGGACTACGACGAATTTTTGTCAGTTGCTTTCCAAGTCACGATCAATGCTTGTGAGATTGACACGATAACTGGAACGGCCGCAAACTTTGCTGATGCTTTCTATACCATCAATGATGACGCGGTTCCAGTTCTGATCGATGATTTCGTGCAAACTCCTTTGTGCGAACAAACTTTGACTTACACGATGAAGCTGAATGATAATACCGTCATTAAAGACTTGCCAACACCTCCGTTTACCTTCGTGGAAGACCCACGCAAGGTGCAATTGTACTCAACTGACGAGAACGACGCCAAGAGCTACATCCTCGAGCTCACAGTGACGCCACAGGTTGGTACACCCGTTAAATAGGCATTGAACGTGTTCATTTCTGGCACGCTCGAGTGTCTTATCGACCCCATAACTGTGGACAACGCAATCGGCGCGCAGCTTTACTACATTGGCTCGGGTTCTACAACCTACACTCCTGACTTTGCTCAAAGCTTCCCTAGTTGCACAAACGTGTACAGTTTGGAGATCAATGGAAGCTCCACTAACATTCCGGGTGTGTTTACATTCAGCACTGTGACTGGTGGTCTCTCTGTCGACGTGGGAATGGATTTGTACGATCTGTATGATCTCACAACTTTCTCCATCGAAATCACCGTCCGCAATGCTTTGTCAACCCCAAGCACTCTTTTCACAGCTAGTGACACCTTCGTGCTGACTATTAAAGACAATTGCTATGATGTAGTTTTGACCCCTCCTGACGGCCTCCCGGACACAAAGTAGACCTACGACTTGTTCGGCTCTTACACAATTCCATTCAATCCTATTGGCTAAGACATTGCTAACGACTGCGGAACAACAATTTACAAGGTCTTCTACAACGACGACACAAACACTGAAGTTGACCCACTCGTCTTCAGCGTTGACTAATCCGACCCGCTGAACCCAGTGATCAATGTCAAGGCAGCGTCTCGTGGCTTGTGGCTTGGAACTCACTCCATGAAGATCCGTTCGTACTTCGGAACCTTCTTCGAGGTTGACTCAGTGCCCTTCCAAGTTGAATTCATCGACCCTTGCCTTCTAACCGCCCTTCAGACTCGCGAAATGAGCGATCTCGTCGTCAGTGTGAAGCAATTGCAAGCCACGCTCGAGACGATCAGACCGTTCCAGGATTCGACAAGTGTTCTATACGGAGTGTCGGGCTACGACCTCTGTGGACCTCAGACTTACCAAGTTTCCTACCTTGATGACTCGCCATCTAACCCAACAGTCGCAGTCTAGGGCAACAGCTACCTCACAGCTTCGACAAGAGACACCAATCTGATTGGCTCCTACGACATGAAGCTGACCATTTACCTGGACAACTACTATCCAAAGGATGTTGCAGCAATTTAAGTTCCTTTCAAGCTGGTGATCAACCCGTGTGAGGTTGTCAGTCTTGAGTCTAGCTTGGAAGACTACTGGTATACGGTGGGCACTGGATCCGAAGACATCCTTGTTGATGAGGTTGTCCAAGTTCCCAACTGCGCCTACACTGTCGCTTACTCATCTCGCAGAGTTAATGCAAGTGGAAAAGAGCTGTCTCCTCTTGATTTTGTCAGCTACGACTCTCGCACGAGAACGTACGAAATTGAGACAGCTGTAAACGGCGACGCTGGCTTCTACTTCATGCAACTGGTCGCAAGACTGGATGACGCACCAGGCACTGTGCTCTTCCATGACTGGCTTTTGACAGTCGAAGAAGGTGACTCGAGCAGCTATGTCGACGAAAACCATGCTCCCATCTTGGAAGAAGATGACCTTCCACCCAGTGTGATTGAAGTTATCGTCGGCGAAAAGTGGAGTATTCTCCTTCCAGAGCCTTTCGATGAAGATGAAGACGTCGTGATAATTAAAGTAAACGCAGGCAGAGCCAGCAAGTTCTTGGACCACGACAATTACAGAAGTATCTCGATTGACGAGGGTGCCACTACCGTGGAAGACATTGGAACTTACATAGTCCAGGTTGTGCTCAGAGACCAAGTTGAACTGTTCCCCAAGTACACTGCGTATGAGTTTACCATCAATGTTGTCGCTGAGCTGACGCCAGAAATTGAAGAGCCGGTTGGCAGCTTTGAAGACTGGGACTCCGAAGATACTGATGACGCTGATGCACCTATTCCAACGATCGCAACAATCTCAAACTCAGGCCTTATGTAAATCATTTTCGACAGAGACATGGAAGTACCAGACGACTGGAGTGAAATTGAGACAGGAAGTGTGAAATATGCTGACATTGCGCCGAGACAACTCTCGCAAAACAGAAGACTCGCAAAGGTGCTTGGCAATTCTAAAATGGCCAACACTACAGAAGACGCAAGCCAGAAACCTATCCTCTAATTGCAGCTCGAGGCATCGTATTTGCAAGATCCGCTACTGCTTGACTTCAACTGGACGATTGTTAAGTGGGAAGGTAGACTTTTAACGATCTAGGTCGACTTCGAAAGACCCACTTACGTGTCGTCTGGAGTCGAAGAAGAAACTCTGTTTGTCACATTCTGGGGCAGCGCCAAGTACTTCAAGTCCACTGAAGGAAAGCCTGTCAACATCGGAACGATGCTTAATCGCCAAATCACGAGACAAGTTCCGAACGACAAAACAGCCCAGTACATTAGTGCCAGTGGCGCAATTTTGAGTCGAATTTTACTTGCCATCATCCTTGTGGTCGCCCTCCTGATGGTGTGCATGTCCGGCAGTCTCGCCTACCTATGGTCCTTCATAAACACGATGCAGATTTTGACTCATGCACCGTTGATGAACCTGAGGTTCGACGGATACAGTGCCATGTTCATCAAGCCACTCTTGGACATCTTCCGCTTCAACTGGCTGCCGATTGAGATGTACCTTGACAAATTCTTCGGCTTCGATTCACTCTCGCCGAGTCTCAAGAGTTACTTCTAACAGCTTGGTCTTGAAACGGCTTACTCGATCAGATTGCTGGGATTCTTGTACATTCCAATTGTGCTGGTATCGACTGCATGGATCATAACAGGACTCTTGGGATTGTTGTCCGGTAAATATTCCCGACTCGGGTCAGCCTACGATTGGATGAAAAAGCTCTTGCTCCACTCCGGGTTCACCCTGCGTTTCCTTGTCGAGATCTTCCTGGACGCCTTGCTTGTCACGTTCATCAACTTCACTCAGTTCACGCTGAACTTCTGGACGGCAGCTTGCGCTCTCATCTTGCTCTTCGTCTCAGTTGGCCTCCTTGCCGTCGTTGTATACGCACGGTTCGCTTGTGTCAAAGAAGAGGATGAAGAGGAGTCGTCTGCTAATGACAGTGAGTTGGAGCATGAGGCGCCTTATCCCAACTACCGCCTCAAGTTCGCGAGCTACTTTAAGACACTCTTCTTGAGAGAAAACAGACAATCGACTGTTTACCCGTTGATTTTCTTGCTTCGAAGACTGGCGTTCGCCGCCACCTTGGTGTTCATGACGGGTCACCCAACTGGCTAGGTCTTCATCTACGGTATCTGTTCGCTACTGATGCTGATCCACCTCGTCAGAGACAAGCCCTTTGAAGACTCCGTCTACAATTGTGTGCAGATCGGAAACGAAACAATCATCTTTTTGTCTTCGGGCTTGCTTTTCATCTACACTCCCTACAACTATGCATAGCTGCAGCCTAAAGCGTGGGCCGGCTATTTCTGGATTGGCTTGCTCACAGTCTGCGCCATCATCAACTCCTTCTTCATGATCAAAGAAACCTGCTGGTTGCTCTACCACAAGTACATGAAGTGGACAGCCAAAAAGCCTGAGAATGAGAAGAATGAGCCTCTTGCCGTAGATGAAAGCAAGGGTACGCCTCGTGATTCTCAAATTGCGCCAGAGAAGAAAGCTAATGTCATTGGCAGTGGTCGCGTCGAGCTGGCCTTGGAAGCGATCAAGGAAGAAGACGACTCTGGTGAGATAGACAATGGTGTGAATGAAGACGATGAAGTCGGACACGTGAATGACTTTGGTTCTGTGCCTGACGCCATTGAATCTTCATCGGAAGAAGAGATAGAGATCGAAGCGTGCGAAGAGCCCGAAGAACCTGCCTTGGATCACACCGATTAACCCTTCTTGAGCCTCTAAGAGCCTGTCTCTACTCCGAGACATCAACTCAACCGAGACCAGCCTACTCCTCACTCGACCTCTTGGGAGCACCTTCCGATTGTTGACGAAAACTTCAGGGAGCCTCTTTACATCTAGTGTCCCTTGGATATATCCGCAGACTCTGCTGTTGCTTGCCCTGAAAGTATTCCGACTCCCGACATGCCCGAGATTGAGGTCGAATTGGAAGAAGTGGTGAAGCCAGACACGAATCTCGACATTCACATATAGAATTCGTTTGAAAGTGTGAAGAGGTCGATCGTGGAACCTGAGCTCGAGCCCAGAGACTACATGACTGACAGCAACAATCTCAGTGAGAAGCCGCAAGTGGTCCAAGGGTAGAACCTGAACAAGATCCTTTACAGCAAGCAGCAGTCTTTGTCGATCGACGATGAAGTGGATGCTATCGCTGTTCATCAAGAAGTCCGACACAAGTCTCCAGCAAAGGTGGCAGCGGCGAAGAAGTCCAAGAAAATGGTCAAGGGCAAGCGAACCATGTTGAGTCCCAGCCCGATGCCTGACCCGGAGGCCGTTGGACGTGAAAGCACCCACGGAATGTGCTCCGGCGGCTGCGAAGTCAACTGCAAGGTGCACGTCGAGCCCGAGACAAGCCACCGCGTTGTCCAAGTATTCAGTGATTTCGCTACTGCAAAGCGCAGAGAGAGTCCTAGAGACTTCACTCCTCAGAGCACTAGTCCCATTGACAATGTTCCTGTTCCTACTTTGAGACTGCGTGATGGAACCCACATGGAGGAGAACAAGGGACGAACAGTGGAATACAGTGAGACTTTTAGGAATGTTGCAAGTGCATCTCCGTTTAGTCAAGACCAACTTAAATCTGGAAATCCCCGACCTTCCTCATCAAGAGTGGGTAACTATCCCGAACTGGACTACTCTGAGAATGTTCATTATGTTGCTGCTGGCTCTTCACCTTCCCCTCGCGTCTTCGATGAGTTCAGTGAAGGGTATGAAGTACGCCGCGAGCAGCTACAGAATCAGACTCAGTAGAGAGGCAAGCGCCGATCCACCAAGTCGAAGAAGAGGAAGACTAGCAAGATCAAGCAGTCGGCCAAAGATGTCAACGCGACTGGTCAGAGCTGGTAGATCAATGCATCAGGCAATGTGCAGCCGGTTCCTTAGGACAAGCGATACTATGGATGGGAGAAGCTCAACTAACTTGGTATTCAGCCAAGACCTGCCAAGAATGTGGTCAACTTCATGCGCACGCTCCAGTTCTACCAGGCCCAGCCGGACAATTCAGAGAAGCCTACGAGCGAGGTTACATCTTCGAACCAAGTTCAATCTAAGGTTGAATTTAATTTGGTGCCTGAACCTGAGAAGAGCGAGAAAAACATTGATGGATCGATCCTTTGCGTGGTCCCCGTCAAGAAACGAGATGTCGTGACGACGCTAACGCAGGGACCGCGGGAAAAAATGATCCCCAAAGGAAGCATTTACGGCAAAAGCACTTTGAGTCCAAAGCCCGGGAAACACCATTCCAAGACTCAGTTCCACTTCAATCCGCAGCAGAACCATCCCAGAAATCAAACCTTAGACTTGAATCTGAGTGTTGACGAGGAAGAGAAGGCTGGCAACGTGATCGCGAGTAGTGAACGGTTGCACGAAAACATCATTGGGAAGCACTTGCAGGCCATGGGCGACGGACAAGGCCTTGACTTCCACGCGAACAAGTGGATGGCAATGGATGGAGCCTCCTTGCCGAAAGACTCTAAGAAAGCATCGAAACGGGGCAGAAAGGGAAAGAGCGTGCATGCTCGAACCACGAATTAAATGCCCAAATTCATCAAGACCTACACCAAGTTCGATCCCAAGAACCCGAACCCGGCTGACCAGCAAGCTTCAACTCGTCAGGGATGGCATGTGCGCAACAAAAGCAATGGTCACGGTGGGTCTTCCTTGTCGCCGAACGAAAGAAGCGGAACCGGAAGAAAGTCGATCGAATTCTTCAAGAAAGATCGCCACCAAGAGAAGCAAGTCTCGGCATCAGTGAGAGCTTCATTGATCAGCTTGTAGCCTGTGACCTCACAGGAGAACTAACTGCGACGGGCTGGTGACTAGTTCATCAGAAACTCGTAAGACGCTCGCGGTACTGGCAGCCTGTCAGGACCAAAGATGCAGTGACAACTGTCATTTAGACATGACATGAATTGTCTCGATCACTCATTCAACAACCACCATTGACATGAAGTGAATTACTCTAATTTCAACTAAAACATAAACATAAAAACTACTCTTTATCTATTCCAGATCCTTTACTTACGGGGTTTTGGGGTTTTGGGG
>Ga0208544_10001520_pt1 | contig 15965 bp, 14 predicted proteins | sample DEB08_DNA_9_FD_184526 | JGI IMG/M metagenome (GOLD analysis project Ga0208544, IMG submission 184526) | Aqueous microbial communities from the Delaware River and Bay under freshwater to marine salinity gradient to study organic matter... | ecosystem: Environmental > Aquatic > Marine > Coastal ... | reverse complement strand
ACGGTGAGAGCTATCGTCTCAAACACAGCCGCCAATCAGGTAAACCCTAAAGCGCAGACACCGCGCTCCGGTTTGACCACAGCCCCGCACAGCTTCGTTGCTCTGTGGGGGCACTCCGCTATGCGGGTCTATGGACAAACCTGTATACCGTATAGTGGCGCAGTTTTACTCCGGCCAAATCCGGCAAAATGGTGCACTATTGCTCCGGCGACTGGCGCAGTTTTAGTCCGGCGTTGACAGGAGTATTCCCTGAAGTCGCTGAAAATCGAAATGGAACGGCGCGGGCTGCGAAATCACTCTGGTTCGCCGCTAAGTTTGCACGGTGTTGAAAAGATACTGTCGAACCCGTTTTATCACGGCCAGATATTGATTGCCCGGACTGGCGAGGCCTTTGCCGGAATACATGAGCCACTCGTATCGCTAAATGCTTTCAAGAAAGTTCAGGCCATTAAATCAGAGCGATGCGGCCCGAAGGTGTCGCAACACAGGCACGTCTTTATGGGGCTCTTTCGATGTGCATCTTGCGGTGGACCTTTGGTCCCAGAACGCCAGCGAAACAACGTGTACTACCGTTGTCATAAGCAGACTTGTGCGATGACAACCTTGAGGGAAGATCGTTTAAACGAAGCGATCCGGCAGGAACTGAACCGGCTGCAACTCACGCCGAAATCCATCGAAAAGATGCAAGCAGATTGGCAGGCCGGTTTGATAGTCGATGACCTCAATGCCCAGCGAAGATCAGTCGCTGCAAAAATTGAAGACCGACAATCCAAGATCAGCCGTTTGGCTGACCTGCTCATTGATCGTTCTATTGATCAGATGACATACGAAACCAAAAAGAAGGAACTTGGTTTCGAGCTCTCACAATTTCAGGGTCAGCTGGATGACCTTCCTAATCCCAAGGACATCCGGCAAGAGCGCAAGGCGTACATCAGCACGTTGAAAGAATTAGTCAACACGTACGACATAGGGAACACAACAGAACGACGGTTGCTGCTGCGTAATACATTTAGCAACCGCAGTGCGGATCAACACGGTGTTCGACTTGAAGTTCGTTCCTGGGTCGGTGTTCACTTCGCGTCCAATCCGCCTCGAAATCTAAAAAAATCGATGGTCTAAGTAGACACCATCGAAACTTGGTCGAACATTTTCTGGCCCTAAAACTGGGGCTATTTTTGATTTCGGCCTTAAAACGCTGAAACGGGTAAGAACAGCTATATCGAACATCAAAATGTGGAAAATATCCTTGTTTTATTGGGTGAATTGCGGGTTGGGTGTAAATCAAACCCCGTTGGTGACCCAACCCTTGGCAGAGATCGACCATTTATCAGGGCAGGGGATGCGGTGACATCTAGCTCAGTTCGAATTTGTGTGGTGAACCACATCGACACACAGATCGAACTTTTGGCGTACCAGAAGAGCTAAAGCGTTTGATTGAGCGGTATTCAGATAATCTGCGCCAACACTAATGGTTACGTAGAGTTGCGATAGCAACGTTTACAATTAAAGGTGGAAAGTTTGAGTGTTTGGTATCGTTATGGGGATTGCAGAATCCAAGAGCCGACTTTCGCTGCAACAACATCCAACGACCGAGTCGCGGGACAATCCGGACTTGTGCACGTGCAGCTATTGCTGGCGCAGAAACCCTTTGCATACGCAACAAAACCTGTGCTGCGATGCCGCGAGCGTCGCCGAACCGGTCATTGCTTGGTCGCGCAATGGCCAAAATACAATCCGCACATTCGTTCCTGGTTGTTCCTACAATTGGGATGCCGAATTGATGAGCAGTGCTACCTGATGGCGAGCGATCACCCGTCATTGCTGGTCCAGAGAAAGCCCTTTGTGAAGGTTCCTTCGATATGTATGAGCTGGTTCTTGGGCTCCATTACAGGCTTTGCTTAAATGCTCGGCGCTCGCAGATAGCCTTGCCTAGCAAGAGACCGGGGTTCATTAGTAAATCATGACAATTTGGCCACCCCAGAAACACGACTTGAAACGCCCGGTTTACCTGTCGCTTGCTTCTGTGATGTTACGGGCGATGCGGGTTGGTGAGCTGACAGGCGGTGATCGGTTACCTACGCATCGCGACTTGGCATTCCAGCTTGGGATCAGCGTGCAAACCGTCAGCCGCGCCTATGATGAATTGATCCGGATTGGCGCGATATCAGGTCAGGTTGGACGCGGTACATATGTGACCGGAGAACTGGCCGAAGGCACATCTCCGCATTTCTATCTGCCCGAGGAAGAACGCAGCAGTCTGATTGATTTGTCCATTCTAAAGCCTGTGGGTGATCAAATTCACGTGGACCATATGCGCAATGCCTTGCTGGCCCTCACTGAAAACCTGCCCGCCCAGGTGGTGCATTCCTTCCGTCCTGCTAACACAGCGCATGCCTATGACGCCACGGCGCGAAAGTGGCTTAAATACTGTGGCGTTGACTTACAGGCGCAATCGGCGCTGATCACCAATGGCAATACTGCTGCGATGACGGTTGCGCTGATGACTGTGGCCAATCCCGGTGATCTGGTCGTTACCGAAGAAATTAGCCATCACACGCTTAATCCGCTTGCTCGGTATCTGGGTCTGCGCCTGACAGGGTTGGGGACGGACAGCGACGGAGTTAACCCGCAGGCCTTTCAGGCTGCCTGTGCGCACCAGACCGTAAGGGCGCTTTATCTGATGCCAACAGGTTTGGGTCCACACCTGAGCGTTATGTCAGTTGCGCGCCGCCAAGAGTTGATCCGAATCGCCCGTCAGCATGATGTGTTCATCATCGAAAGTGATGCTTGGGGACCGCTGCAACTCGAACGGCCAACGCCGTTTGCGATGCTCGCGCCCGAACGCACGCTCTATTTCACCTCTTTGACCAAATGTTTGATGCCGGGGTTCCGGGTGGGATATCTTGTGGTGCCCGAAGCTCTGTCAGCCGCAGCGCGCAACCGGCATCTGGTAACCAATTGGATGGCCACGTCGATGATGGTTGAAATCGCATCGCGCTGGATCGAGGATGGCACGGCGCAGGCTTTGGTGAATTGGCAGATAGAGGCAGCTTCCAAGCGAAACGAGATTGCCACTGCCTGTTTACAAGGCTTACCCTTTCTAAAAAGCCCGACGGGACTGCATGTGTGGTTGCCTTTGGGCGAACGTGACGAAACCAAATTTGTTGCAGCGGCGCGTCAATCTGGCGTGGCTGTGGCCCCCGGCGCGCCGTTTTGTATTGGTGACACTTCACACGAGGCTGCCGTTAGAATTTGCCTTGGCGGTGTGTCAGAAACTGAACTTTTGCAGGGCCTAACGAAAATCCGCCAATTGTTCCTGATGCAGCGCGAACCGTCTTTGCACGAGATGTAATATCCATCTAGAATTGTCATGATTTAATGTTTCAATTGACATGATACGTTCCGTCTGCCCAATTCCTCCTACACTTCTTACAGCCGGGGGGCTCAGTGGATACGCCAATCATCACCATCGACGGTGTCTCAAAATCATTCGGCGCGCTTGAGGTTCTCAAGGACCTCAGTTTCGACGTGGCACCGGGGGAAAAGTTGGCATTGATCGGTCCATCAGGGTCGGGCAAGACCACGATCCTGCGCATTTTGATGACGTTGGAAACAATCAACGGTGGCATGATCCACATTGATGGTGAGCCGCTGTGGCATATGCTCAAGAACGGTGAAATGGTTGCCGCGGATGAGGCCCATCTGCACAAGATGCGCGCCAAGATTGGCATGGTCTTTCAACTGTTCAACCTGTTCCCGCATAAGACTGTGCTTGAAAACGTCGCGCTGGCCCCAATCCTGACCAAAGGCCTTGCCAAGCCGCAGGCCAACATCAAAGCGATGGAACTGCTTGAAATGGTTGGGATGTCCGACAAGGCAGCGCAGAAACCAGCGCAATTGTCGGGCGGTCAAAAACAGCGGGTGGCAATTGCCCGGGCGCTGGCTCTGCAACCCAAGATCATGCTGTTTGACGAAGTTACCTCGGCGCTTGATCCAGAACTGGTCGAAGAGGTTCTGAACGTGATGCGCAAGCTGGCCGAAGAAACCGACATGACCATGCTGCTGGTCACCCACGAGATGAGCTTTGCCCGTGATTTCGCGGATCGTGTGCTGTTCTTTGATGGCGGCAAGATTGTCGAAGCTGGCCCGCCCGACCAAATTTTTTCCGATCCGAAAGAAGAGCGCACCCAAGCGTTCCTGCGCAAGGTCATCGCCGCTGGTCACCGTGTGTGACCGCACCAACAGTCCGGGCCGCTAAGGCATCGGCATACCAACAGAAGATGGAGTATCTGACGATGAAACCAATGAAACATTTAATCGCAGCTATGGCACTAGGTGCCTGCTTGGCCGGGGCCACAAGCATGCCCGCGCTCGCTGCTGATCTGGATCAGCTGAAAGAGCAAGGGTTTGCCCGTATCGCCATCGCGAACGAACCACCTTGGACAATGGTGACAACAGGTGGTGAGGTTTCGGGCGCGGCCCCTGATCTGGCGCGCGCTGTTTTGAACAAGATGGGCGTCGAGGACGTAGTTGCTTCTGTGTCGGAATACGGCGCGATGATCCCCGGCGTTCAAGCGCGCCGCTTTGACATGGTAGCCGCTGGTTTGTTCATCAAGCCGGAGCGCTGCGAGGCAGTTCTGTTTTCACAGCCAGACCTATGTGATGCCGAAAGCTTTATGATCAAGGCGGGCAACCCACTGAACTTGAAATCCTTTGCAGATGTCGCGTCAAGCGGCGCCAAAATTGGCGTTGTCGGCGGCGGGACCGAGGAAAAGCTGGCGATTGAGGCTGGCGTGGATCGCGCGAACATCGTTGTGGTCCCAGACCCCCAATCAGGTGCCAAGCTGCTGCAAGACGGGCGCATAGATGTTTACGCGCTGCCAGTTTTGTCCATCAGCGACTTGCTGAAAAAGGCCGAAGACCCCAGCCTTGCGATGTTCGCACCCGTGGAAAACACGCCAATCTTCTGTGCTGGCGTTGCGTTCCGCAAACAAGACGGTGCCCTGCGTGACGCCTATGACGTGGCCTTGGCCGAGATGAAGGCCAGCGGTGAATTCGCCGCCATCATCGAACCTTACGGTTACTCAGCAGACGCCGCTATGCAGCAAACCCGCGAGAACCTCTGCGGTGGTGCAAACTAAACTTTGACGATTGGGCGGCGCACCCGGTGCCGCCCATAATCAATGAACACGGAGCAGATTTTGGAACAGTGGCAGGGATACATCGGCCTGATTTTACAAGGCGCGATGGTGACAATTGAGATCACTGTTCTGGGCTGTATCGTGGCCCTGATCGCTGCGTTTATCGCAGGTTTGGGGCGCATATCACGCTTCTGGCCGCTGCGTTGGCTGGCCACGGCCTATATCGAATTTTTCCGCGGCACCTCGATCTTTGTCCAGCTATTTTGGGCCTACTTCGTCTTGCCGCTCTTGGGGGTGCCGCTCAGCCCTTTGCAGGCTGGAGTGCTGGCTCTTGGTCTGAACGTCGGGGCCTATGGAGCCGAGGTCGTGCGCGGGGCGATCAAATCCATTCCGCGCGAACAATATGAGGCCTGCACCGCGCTGAACCTCACTCGCTTTCAAGAGATGCGCTATGTCATCCTGCCGCAAGCCTTTGTGCGGATGCTGCCCACCTTTGGCAACAATGCAATTGAACTGCTGAAAGGCACTGCTGTTGTGTCGTTGATTTCGCTGTCGGATATGACCTTTCAAGCGCAAGTCGTGCGCGCGCAAACGGGGTCCACGGCGATTCCTTTCCTAACCATCCTGCTGCTCTACTTCCTGTTTTCCTCAACGATATCCACTGCGATAAAACGACTTGAGCGGCGTCTGTCGCGCGGGCTGGATGGGACGGGGAGCTAAGTCATGGAATGGGATTGGGAGTTCAGCATTCAGATACTGCCGCAACTGTGGGAAGGCGTAAAGGTCACCATCCAAGCCACCATTCTGGGCACGATGATCGCCATGACGCTAGGCCTGGTGCTGGCGATTGCGCGGCGCTCAGCCAATGGATGGATATCCCGACCAGTTGGATTCTTCGCCGAATTGATCCGGGGTACGCCGTTGTTGGTGCAGCTGTATTTTCTGTTCTATATCTTGCCTGATCTGGGTCTATTGCTGTCTCCTCTGACGGCGGGTGTTGTCGGGTTGGGTCTGCATTATTCAACATATACCGCAGAGGTGTATCGCACCGGCATCGACGCGATCCCAAGCGGGCAATGGGAGGCAAGCAAAGCCACCAACCTGACGGCTCGCCAGACATGGATTCACATTATCATCCCGCAAGCCATTCCGCCGATGATTCCGGCACTGGCCAATTATTTTGTCGCGATGTTCAAGGAAACGCCATTGCTGGCTGCGATCACCGTTCTGGAGTTGATGAATCAAGCGCGTTCTGTCGCCAACTATCACTACAAGTATGTGGAACCGATGACGATGGTCGGCCTGTTCTTTTTAGCGGTCAGTGTGCCCTCGGTCATCTTGCTACGCAAACTTGAGGCTCGCTATGCGCCCTCTGACAGATAAGACGAGGATGTCGTGATGAACGATAGCGTTACACTTTCCACCGAGCAGGTTGTGCTTGAGGCCCCCGCTGACCGCAAGAAAATCGGGCTGATCGCGCTGGCCACGGATTTGACAACCGAGCGCGACTTTGCCCGGATTATCCCAATGGGCCACGCAGGGGTTTACGGCACGCGCGTTGCATTTGCTAATCCAACCACGCCCGACAACCTGCGCAAAATGGCCCCAAGGATCACGGCAGCAGCAGAGCTGATCCTGCCGGGGGAGGCGCTGGACGCGCTTTGCTACAGTTGCACGGCGGCATCTGTTGTGATTGGCGACGCCGAGATTGCCGCATCTGTTCATGCCGCACGCCCGGGTGTGCCGGTTGTCACACCCAGCGGTGCAGCGCTGAGCGCATTTTCAGCCCTCAATGTGCAGAATATTTCGGTTCTGACCCCCTACCTTGTTGAGACCAGCCTGCCGATGGCTGACTATTTCAAACTGCACGGGCTTAGGATTGAAAAATTCCGTTGTCTGGGGCTGGACGATGATCGCGATATGGCGCGGGTTGATCCTGAGATGATCCTGCGCGCTGCGTTGGAGACCGATACTGCGCAAACCCAAGCGTTCTTTTTGTCCTGCACCGGGTTGCAGGGCGTGGATGTGATTGCGGAACTTGAACGCCAGACCGGAAAACCAGTGGTGACGTCCAATCAGGCAAGCGCTTGGGCGTTGATGAACCATGCAGGGTTGGTACAGACTTCGCTTAAATGGGGCCAGCTTTTTCAACATGCTTTGCCAGATTACAAACAGGGCGTCAGTGCATGAGCCGCGGTAAACCAATTGGCCTTGCTGACATTGTAACGGCGCAGGAACGTATAGCGCAAACCATTCACCGGACCCGCACGGAGCAATCCGCCAGCCTCAGCGACATGATGGGTGTGCCCGTGCATCTGAAGTTAGAACATCATCAGCGGACTGGCAGTTTCAAATTGCGCGGGGCAACAAATGCTGTTCTGAACCTGACCGATGCGCAGCGTGCGCAAGGCGTCGTTGGTGTATCGACCGGCAACCATGGCCGTGGTCTGGCTTATGCGGCACGCAAAAACGGGGTGCGATGTATTATTTGCATGTCCGAACTGGTGCCGCAAAACAAGATTGACGGGATCAAGGCGCAAGGAGCTGAGGTGCGGATCGTCGGGCAATCTCAGGATGATGCGCAGGTTGAAGTTGATCGGCTGGTTGCTGATGGGATGACGATGATCCCGCCCTTTGATCACCCCGACATTATTGCTGGGCAAGGCACGATTGGGTTGGAACTGGCCGAGGACTTACCGGACCTGACAATGGCGCTGATACAGGTCTCAGGCGGCGGTCTGATCTCGGGCGTAGCAGCGGCACTCAAGGCACGTTCGCCCAACATCAGGGTGATTGGCGTGTCGATGGAACGCGGGGCGGCGATGTATGAATGCCAACAGGCGGGCAAACCGATTATTGTGCCGGAACTGTCAACTTTGGCAGATTCGCTTGGTGGGGGTATCGGGGTGGACAACGCCTATACATTCGCGATGACCTGCGATCTGGTGGAGGAGATCATACTGGTGTCTGAGGCAGAGATTGCTGGTGCGATCCGCCATGCTTATTGGCAGGAAAATCAGATTATCGAAGGGTCAGGCGCGGTGGGGATTGCCGCGCTTTTGTCTGGCAAGGTTACACCGGACGGGCCAACTGCCCTTTTGTTGAGCGGGGGCAACATTGACATGGCCTTGCATCACCGGATCGTTTCTGGCGAAGACGTTGACGTGACGGCGGAGGAATAGATGCCAGATATCAAGATACTGACCGAGGCTGAGTTGCGCGCTCTGGTGCCGCTGAATATGGATGCCATCACCTGTATCGAGCAGGGCTTTATCGCTCTTGCTGGGGGCAAGGTCATCATGCCGCCGATCATGACCTTGATGGTCCCCGATCATAACGGCGAGGTCTGTGTGAAAACCGCCTATGTACCGGGCGTCGACAGCTTTGCCGTCAAGATGAGCCCCGGCTTTTTCGACAATCCCAGACTTGGCCTGCCAAGCACCTCAGGTCTGTTGGTCCTGTTCTCCAGCACAACCGGAGTGCTAGAGGCGCTGCTGTTAGACAATGGCTACCTGACCGATGTGCGCACGGCAGCAGCGGGTGCGGTTGCAGCGCAGCACCTGGCGCGCAAGGATGCAACACGCGCATGCGTTATCGGTGCTGGCGTCCAAGCTAGAATGCAACTCAAGGCGCTGACGTTGGTGCGCCCGATTGCAAGTGCGGTCATCTGGGCGCGGGATGCGGGCAAGGCGGATGCGACTGCCGCCAGTTTGCGTGCTGAACTGAGGATTGACGTCACCGTAAGCACCGACATCGAAAGCGCCGTCCGCCTCGCGGATATTGTCGTTACAACCACTCCCTCGGAAAGGCCGCTGGTCATGGGCGACTGGTTGCAACCGGGTCAGCACATCACCGCAATGGGGTCAGATCAAGAACATAAAGCTGAACTAGACCCAACCTGTCTAGCGAAAGCCACGCGTTACGTGCCAGACAGCCAAGCCCAATGCGCGATCAAGGGCGAATTACGCGGCGCTCTTGAAGCTAGGGTCTTTGGCCCCGACCGAGCGTTTTCAGATCTGGGTCAAATCGTTTCTGGCATTGTTCAAGGCCGCGCGTCTGACACTGATATCACAATCGCCGATCTGACCGGAACGGGTGTTCAAGACACCGCCATCGCTACTCTTGCCCGTCAACGTGCCGATGCCGCTGGGACGGGTGCCACTTTCACTAGCTAGCCAACAGCGGAGCCTTTATGCCGACCCCTAAACTCCATTTCTCTCGTGCTGAATTTGACCAGCGCATTGCCAAAACGCGCGCTGCCATGCAGGCACGCGGCATTGATCTGTTGATCGTGTCGGACCCGTCCAACATGAACTGGCTGACGGGCTATGACGGCTGGTCGTTTTATGTGCATCAATGCGTGGTGTTGCCACTGAGTGGTGAGCCGATCTGGTATGGTCGCGGGCAAGATGCCAACGGCGCGTTGCGAACCTGCTTTATGGATCCCGCCAATATCATCGGATATCCTGACCACTATGTACAATCGACCGAACGCCACCCGATGGACTACCTCTCAGCGCAGTTGGCGGACCGTGACCTTGCCAAAGGCGTGATTGGTGTCGAGATGGACAACTACTGGTTCTCGGCTGCGGCATTTATGGCGCTGCAAACGCATCTGCCAAACGCGACGCTCACGGACGCCACCGCCTTGGTCAACTGGCAACGGGCAGTGAAATCCGAGGCTGAGCTGACCTTGATGCGACAGGCGGGCAAGATCGTGGGCCGCATGCACGAACGCATCGTCGAAAAAGTCGAACCCGGCATCCGCAAATGCGATCTGGTCGCGGACATCTATGACGCAGCGCTGCGCTATGATCCTGACATCGGGGCAGGTGGCGATTATCCCGCCTTGGTCCCCTTGTTGCCATCAGGCACAGACGCCTCTGCGCCGCACCTGACATGGGACGACCAGCCAATGAAGTCCGGCGAAGGGACTTTTTTTGAAATCGCGGGCGTGGTCAAACGCTACCACTGCCCGCTGTCGCGCACGGTGTTTCTGGGCAAACCGACACAGACATTCCTTGACGCCGAAAAGGCAGTGCTCGAAGGGATGGAAGCCGGCCTAGAGAAAGCCCGCGTTGGTAATACCTGCGAGGATATTGCGCTGGCCTTCTTTAAGGTGCTCAAGAAATACGGCATCACCAAAGACAACCGCACCGGCTACCCCATCGGGGTCAGCTACCCGCCTGACTGGGGCGAGCGCACTATGTCTTTGCGGCCTGGTGATACATCCGCATTGCAAGAAAACATGACTTTCCACTTTATGACGGGTCTCTGGATGGAAGACTGGGGTTTCGAGATCACCGAGAGCATCCGCATTGGTGAAAACGGCCCCGAGTGTTTGGCAAATGTGCCGCGCAAGATGGTTGTAAAGGATTAAACCGATGAAGCCTTCGCCAATCGAGCCAACCGTTCCGCTGGATGTTGATGGCATCCACCACGGGTTTCTGCGTCTGCCCTACAGCCGCGATGACAGCGCCTGGGGGTCGATCATGATCCCGCTCACGGTGATCAAAAACGGCGAGGGGCCCACAGCACTTCTGACCGGGGCCAACCACGGTGACGAATATGAGGGGCCGGTGGCCTTGCAGGAACTAACGGTCACCTTACAGCCCGAAGATATCACGGGTCGCATCATCATCGTGCCCGCATTCAACTACCCCGCGTACCGCGCGGGCACGCGCACTTCGCCCATCGACAAAGGCAACATGAATCGCAGCTTTCCGGGCCGCCCCGATGGCACAGTGACCAAGAAAATAGCCGACTATTTCCAGCGCTATCTATTGCCGCTTACCGATATCGCCGTGGACTTTCATTCCGGTGGAAAGACGCTGGATTTTGTGCCCTTCGCGGCGACACATATCTTGGATGACAAGGCATGCGAGGCGGCCTGTTTCGCCGCAATGGAAGCGTTCAATGCACCCTATTCGGTGCAATTGCTGGAGATCGACAGTGTTGGCATGTATGACACAGCGGTCGAAGACATGGGCAAGGTTCTGGTTTCGACTGAGCTGGGCGGTGGTGGTTCCGCCACCGCAACATCCATTGCCATCGCCAAGAAGGGTCTGCGCAATGTGTTGATCCATGCTGGGATTTTGCGCGGTGAAATGCAGATTGACCCGACGATCAAGTTGGATATGCCTAATGGCGATTGTTTTGTGTTCTCGGAGGGTGACGGCCTGTTTGAACCGATGATCGATCTTGGCGAAGATGTGCAAAAGGGTCAGACTGTGGCCCGCATCTGGCCCGTCGACCGGACGGGTGTGATGCCCGTTGAACTTGTGGCCAAACTGTCAGGCATGTTGATCAGCCGACACTTTCCCGGCCTGATCAAATCTGGTGACTGCGCTGCGGTTGTTGGCCTGAAAACCACATAGAAAAGGATGCATTCTATGCGCTTGGACGCCCGTGATCTGGATATTTTGCAGGTGCTTTCAAGCGAGGGGCGGATCACCAAGGCGGCACTGGCAGAGAGGGTGGGTCTGTCGCCAACACCCTGTTGGGAACGCTTGAAAAAACTTGAAAAGGCGGGTGTGATCGAAGGCTATCGCGCCAATATCAACCTGCGAAAGCTTGGCCCGCACGTTACGATCTTTGTTGCGGCCGAACTCAATGACCATACCGCCGCCAGCTTTCAAACCTTCGAGATGGCGATGCAGCGCTATGACGAAGTCACTGCTTGCTGGGCGCTCGGGGGCGGGTTTGACTACATCCTGCAAATCGTAACGCGCGACATCGATGCCTATCAGCGCCTGATCGACGCAATGCTGGACGCCCGGATCGGGCTGGCACGCTATTTTACTTATGTCGTCACAAAGCCGGTCAAAGGGTCAGGGGTGCCGCCAATATCGCTGATTGCGGGTGGGCAGGATTAAATCGCTGCGAGGGCCGGAAAATTCAGAAGTTTCCTCTGCCGTGCACGCCGAATTTGGTCATATCTTTTGATGGTTCTGTCGGAAAGTGTGGGCAACTCCGGAGGCACCCATGACCAACACCGCTTTGTCCGCACGCGCAGAGATTTCTGACAAATCCCTGGTGCGCAGTTTTTCTTATGTGAGCGGCAAATGGTGTGCCGCGCGTTCTGGCGATGCGATCAGTGTGACGGACCCGGCGACCGGTGACTTTATCGGTGACGTGGTGAGTATGTCGGCAGCAGAGTCTGCGGCGGCTGTCGATGCCGCGCAATCCGCGTTTGCGGCTTGGTCAGGCCTGCTGCCACAAGACCGCTCTATCATTCTGCGGCGTTGGTTCGAACTGATGTTGGAACACAAGGAAGATCTGGCGCGGATCATGGTGCTGGAACAAGGTAAGCCCATCTCTGAGGCGCGCGGGGAAATCAACTACGCGGCGTCCTTTGTGGAATTTTACGCGGAAGAGGCCAAACGCCCAAATATTGAAGGGGTCACCAGCCATTTGCAAGGTGCCGAGGTCGAGGTCTGGCTAGAACCTGTCGGTGTGGCCGCCCTGATCACCCCATGGAACTTTCCGGCGGCGATGCTGACCCGCAAGGCAGCGGCGGCAATGGCGGTTGGCTGTACCATCGTGGCGCACCCCTCGGCGGAAACGCCGTTTTCTGCACTTGCGCTCGCCGAACTGGCGGAGCGTGCGGGCGTGCCGGCGGGCGTGTTCAACGTTGTCACGGGGCACGCACCAACCGTGGTTGAACCCTGGACACGCGATCCGCGCGTGCGGGTGCTATCGTTCACGGGCTCCACTGAAATTGGACGTCTGTTGTATCGTCAATCAGCAGATACCGTGAAGAAACTGGTGATGGAACTGGGCGGCCACGCCCCCGTGCTTGTCTTCAACGACTGTGATCTGGATCAAGCTGTCGCTGAAACGATCATGGCCAAATTTGCCACGTCAGGCCAGGATTGCCTGGCCGCCAACCGCATTTTTGTCGAACGCCCTATCTATGCGGAATTTTGCACCCGCTTTGTCGCGGCGACCAAAGAACTCAGTGTTGGCGGTGGCATGGATGATCCTGACATCGGCCCTCTCATGAATGAAAAGGCCGTTCGCAAACAGGAAGAGCACCTTGCTGACGCTCTGGCGAAAGGCGCAAAACTGGCCTGCGGCGGGAAACGCCACAAACTGGGTCCCCTGTTTTTTGAGCCAACCGTGCTGATCGATGTCCCTGAGGGTGCCGCCATCATGTCAGAAGAAACTTTTGGGCCCGTGGCCGCAATTGCCCCGTTTGATACTGAGGACGCAGCAGTCGCCCGAGCCAATGACAGCGAATATGGTCTGGTCGCTTATCTGCACAGCCATGATCCAAAGCGCATCTACCGCCTATCACGCGCATTGCAATATGGCATGGTTGCGGTGAACCGCACCCAGGTCACCGGTGCGCCGATCCCGTTTGGTGGCACAAAACAATCAGGTCTAGGGCGCGAAGGGGCGCGCCTGGGCATGGAAGATTTCACTGAAATCAAATATGTATGCCGCGATTGGGCATGAGGAGAAATGAAATGCTAAAGAACGACCAACTCGACCAATGGGACCGCGACAACTTTTTTCATCCCTCCACCCATCTGGCCCAACACGCACGGGGTGAAAGCCCCAGCCGCGTGATCAAAACCGCCAGCGGTGTCTATATCGAGGACCGCGATGGCAACAAACTGCTGGATGCGTTCGCTGGTCTCTATTGTGTGAATGTCGGCTATGGTCGCCAGGAAATCGCCGAGGCAATTGCAGATCAGGCACGCGAACTGGCTTATTATCATTCCTATGTGGGCCACGGGACGGAGGCCAGCATCACCCTATCCAAGATGATCCTTGATCGCGCCCCTGCCAATATGTCCAAGGTCTATTTCGGGCTGGGCGGCTCAGACGCTAACGAGACCAACGTTAAGCTGATATGGTACTACAACAACATCCTTGGTCGTCCTGAAAAAAAGAAAATTATCAGCCGTTGGCGGGGATATCACGGCTCGGGCCTTGTGACTGGATCGCTGACCGGGTTGGAACTGTTTCACAAGAAATTCGACCTCCCGTTGAACAATGTCATTCATACTGACGCCCCGTATTATTTCCGCCGTGACGATCTTGACCAAACGGAAGAACAGTTCGTGGCCCAATGCGTCAACGCGCTGGAGGACCAGATCAAACGTGAAGGCGCTGACACCATTGCAGCATTCATTGGCGAGCCCGTTCTAGGTACCGGTGGCATCGTGCCACCGCCCGCCGGATATTGGACCGCCATCCAAGCCGTTCTGAAAAAGCACGATATTTTGATGGTTGTCGATGAGGTGGTCACTGGATTTGGTCGTCTTGGTACCATGTTCGGCTCTGATCACTACGGGATCGAGGCTGATATCATAACCATCGCCAAAGGGCTGACCTCAGCCTATGCGCCGCTGTCGGGGTCGATCATCAGCGATGAGGTCTGGAAAGTGCTGGAACAAGGAACGGATGAAAACGGCCCCATTGGCCATGGTTGGACATATTCCGCGCACCCCATCGGGGCAGCGGCTGGCGTGGCGAACCTGAAGCTGATTGATGATCTGAAACTGGTCACCAACGCAGGCGAGGTTGGCGCGTATCTGAACACGTCGATGCAACAGGCGATTGGTGATCATCCCAATGTCGGAGATGTGCGCGGCGCGGGTATGCTCTGCGCTGTGGAGTTTGTGAAAAACAAGGACGCCCGCACGTTTTTTGAGGCAACTGACAAGATTGGCCCGCAGGTATCGGCCACACTTTTGGCCCAAGACAAAGTCATCGCCCGCGCCATGCCACAAGGTGACATACTAGGCTTCGCCCCTCCGTTTTGCCTGACCCGCAAGGAGGCCGATACCGTTGTCGCAGCGACGGCAAAGGCGGTGAAGACCGTCCTAGGGTAGCTGACAGCAAAGGCACATCGGATGTTGATCGGTGAATTTGAAGCCTATTGCTCCACTGACTGGGCGGCCACCAATTGGTGGCCGCCCTTGGGTCTCATACGATGTGCATCCCAATGGTAATAGAAACAGTTTTGACCAAAGGCCAGCCGCTGGCGCTCAACGTCCCGATACCCAGCGAGTGAGCAGAGAATATGCAAGCACTGTCTATTGGAATGGATTTCGTGAATGACAAGAAAGTCCACATTTTGTGTCCATGTATTCTGATTGCTGCGTGCCGCAGGAATGACCGCATTTCACTCTGTCGCGCAGCAGCGGCGTTGCGGCGTCGCGGCAGGATTTCGCGCTGCGAGCGCCCGCAGCATGAAAACTGAATTCACAGGTTGGGCTCCTTCCAGCCGTTAGCTGCGCGCGGCACAAACGTCCGCTTCGGCTGAAACGTCATAGATTGAACTGGCTACGGTGAGCTTAATCGGAAGTTAGGAGGCCGTGGTTTGAGCGGAGAAATGCGATTCCGAATAAGCACAGGTGAACACTGTTGAACGCTTGGGAACACGGTTTTCAATGAGACTAAAAAGAGACTAAGAACACTCTTCCAGTGGGCTAATTTCACCTAAGTCCTTGAAAAGATTTGGAGGCGAGTACTGGAAACGAATCGGTGGACACGGATTTTAAATCCGTCACTCGGCAAGAAGCTTGGCAACTTCGTCGGCCCACTCCTGCATCAACACCACCCGTTGCTCCCAATACGTCGCCCTATTGTAAGTCCGCCGAATCGCATTCTTGTCCTGATGCGCCAGCGCCGCCTCAATCACATCAGCGTCAAAACCCCGCGTGTTCAACAGGGTGCTAGCCGTGGCGCGAAAGCCGTGAGCGGTCACTTCCTCCTTGGCATACCCCATCCGCCTGATAGCTGAGTTGAACGCATTCTCAGACAACCACTTCCGGTTTGAGTTTAGCGACGGAAAGATCAGCTCAACAT
>Ga0208544_10001517_pt1 | contig 15977 bp, 7 predicted proteins | sample DEB08_DNA_9_FD_184526 | JGI IMG/M metagenome (GOLD analysis project Ga0208544, IMG submission 184526) | Aqueous microbial communities from the Delaware River and Bay under freshwater to marine salinity gradient to study organic matter... | ecosystem: Environmental > Aquatic > Marine > Coastal ... | reverse complement strand
GAAGTCGGCTATCAAGGTTGGGGTTCTGCAGAAGTAGCAGGTGGAGATAGGGTTCGTTTGCAAGAAATTTCAGAGCGAATGGATCGTTTGTATGCTGCTATTTGAGTATGCAAGCATGCTAAATAATTACCCAAAGTGTTCCATTCTCATCTTCAAACCCAATGATGCCTTGCTCTAAATTATAATAAATTTTTTTTGAAGTATTACCTTGTTGATAAACCGCTAGAAAAGTCTGTCCATTTAACACAATTTCATCTAAATAAGTCGCCTGATCATAATCGTTTATTATTTCATCGGTTAAATTACGAGGGTTAATTAAAACTTCCAGCCTATTATAAGGTGTCTTTGCACCTACAGTAAATGACCTCTCTGTAGTCGAGCAAATATCCAATATATCTACTAGTAAAGTATCTAATGGATGATTTCGATTCAAATTACGTAACCTCACGCCTAAATCAAAATTTACTACCGTTCCTAAATTAGGTATTCCTCCAAGATCTATTAATACTAATTTTGCACTATATAGTGTTGAATTAGCGTATAAAAGAGAATTGGTTTCCTTAGATTTACATAGTTCCCCCAAAAAGGTAGATGTCTCATGATTTCCCAAAGAGGATAATTCATAAACTAAAGTATCATTCATTGAATTATTGAACTGAATGATTTCTCCCTCCTCATAAGGAATGCTTTTTAAGGAGGGCTCCATAAGCGGAATATTTCCCAAATTTATATCTTCTGGGCAAGCTTTATCGCAACTTATACTCCCTAAACAAACAAATAATACAAAGCTAATCCATCTCATTTAAATCTAGTTTTATTTTTATAACGTTATCAATTATATTGCATTTCTAGATTTGTCTATTTTAACCTTTAGTTTGTTCATCTCTTTATAAAAACAAAACATGAAAAAATATATTTTGCTCTCTTTCTGCCTGTTCTTAACTGCCTTTAATAGCTTCGCTCAAACAGAAAAAGTCAACATCCTAGAAGCACCTAAAGATTGGAAAAAAGAATCCTTTTCTTTCCCCCTTGATTTTGCACCCAAACTCAATTTCACAGGCATTGAAGAAGCGAGATTTGCCCCAGGTTGGTCTGATAAAACAAGTAAAGAATTCTGGACGTATTCTTTTGCTTGGTATGTCGATAATCCTATCAACTTAACCGAACAACGCCTAGAGGAACTAACTGCCATTTATTTTAATGGTTTAACGCAAATGGTCGGGACTGGCAAAGGGATGAAATCAGCAGACATTACCAATGCTACTGCTATTTTCATGGATAAAACCGTCGTTGGAGAATGGCAATTGTTTGAAGGAAAAGTACAACTATTTGATGTCTTTTTTAGTGAACAGCTCATTCGATTAAATGTCAAAGTAAAAGCATTGTATTGTAAGCAATTGGATAAACATTTAGTCGTCTTTTCCTTTGCCCCCAAAGCTTTTGATGATAAAATTTGGCAAGTATTTGAGGAGGTTCAGACTAAAGCAAATTGTGCTGCTTTAAGTGCGCCAAAAATCAAGATTATCCCTAAAACAGCCTTTACCAAAATGTATTTACCGATTTGGGAAGAAGCGATGGAACATTGTTTAGCTGTTGCTAATGCAATGCCTGACAACTTATATAGCTATCGACCAACCGAAGTCAGTAAAACCTTTGCGGAACAAATGGTACATATTGCCACTTCCACAGAGTTGTTGACAAAACGATATGTGCAAGGGATGGATATAAAACCTGTTCGTTTGGATGCTTCGACGATGACCAAAGCGGAAATTATTGATTTAATGAAAAAGGGTTTTGCTTATACCACTAAAGTCATTCAAACCATTGAACAAAAGCAATTGGATGAACGGTGTATTATGTACCATAGCAAAAATGAAGTCAGTCGAGCCTTTGCGCTTTTTTATGTACAAGACCATTTGGCAAATCATCGAGCGAAGGCGAATTTATATGTTCGGATGAATGGAATTGACCCGCCTAGTTACACTTGGTAAAGGTCAAAATAGGAGCTGTCCATATATCGTAATCATATTATAAAAATCTAGAAGTAGTTAAGTGACGACGCAGAAATAAAGGGTGCCAGAATAAGCAGTAATTTCTACCTCGTTACTAAGGGGTTTATAATCCAAATCTGTACCCCAAAGTAAACTTCCAAGACAAGTGCTTAATCTTAAGGTTTGAGAAGTTTAAATCTTCTAAAAAATTATCTGGTCTCCACCGAAGCTGGTTTCTTATAATATTAAGAAAAAAAGCTCTTTGAGCGCCCGTTGTAAATTCCATTTGGATGCCGTATTCCAAGAAGGGATTAGGAGACAGTTTATAAACTACTTCTTTATTAGGCCTAGTGTCTAAAAAATAGTCTTTAGGAAAATTGGAACTTCTTCCATAAGTAAATATTGGTTGTAATTCTATAAACTGACTCAAGAAAATTCGAAAAGCAGCAGAGACGCCAAATTGTAACCTGTTTCGCGCATGCCGGTCTATATTTCGTTCTGTTAATACACCAGTTCTGAGACCTCTCGGATTATCAAAACGAATATTTAGATAGGACGTATAATAATAAAGATTACTATAGTTCGCATTTACGCCGACTCCAAATCTGTGAAAATTATAACTTAAAGATAGCCTTAAATCTTTTTCAACAAGACTGACATTATACCATGTCGGAAATCCAAGATCAATATTATGGTATTGATAAATGAGTTTTCCTGTTCCTGCTCCTAATGCAAACCCAAGCGATAATTTATTATCCATTCTAGCTTTATAGTCCTGCTTTAACTCTTGCAATTTCAACTTAATTAAGTTAGGTCTTTCTGGTACACTAAGCCCTAATTCTCTTGGCTTTTTTCCAGCAGGATGTAGCTGAACATAAATAGGTGCTGCTCCAGCTTGAACAATAGTCGGTGCACCGTCATTTAAATAATTTTGATCTACATTGGCATCAATGAAAAAACTTACTTCTGGGCTATTATAGTTTCCTACAACCAATAGCACAAATAACCCTGGGTCAGTTGTATGGTCTTTAACAAATCCTAATAAAAGCATAGTGTCGAGGATTCCTTCTAAATTTGGCAATTTAATTTTAAAAGAATCAGGAAGTGCTAAACTAGGATATTTTTGCTGAAAATCTTTTAAATCTACATTTTCTGAAAGGAAAGGATAGGAATAAAATTTTTCTTTTACCGAAATGTCTTTGCCTTTTATATTCTTTTCATATTGTTGAGGAACTACAATTTGTACTTCTTGAGCCCTTAAATCACAAATTTGAAAAAATATCAAAAACCCAATTAATCGAGTTAAAAAGAACATAGCCTATTCGTTTTGAATGCCCCTCAAATTATCGTTCGTAGCTTGGACATTTTGAGATGCACCCTTAGTTTTTAATAGTTTTACGACAAATAAAAAACCTCCAAACTATTGACTAGTCTGGAGGTTTTAATGCAAGGATGTTTTATACTAAACTGCCTTTTATTATTGATTCCATCCTACTCTATCTGTATAAATATTCACTTCTCCTTCAGTAGGAGCGTTTGAGTTAAACAGAATCTCTGTTGCTGGATAATTCCATCTCACCGGAATAGCCGTACCTGAAACAGGCGATAATGCAGGAATTCCAGTTCTCCTCCAATCACTATACACCTCTGGTTGAAGGAACATCGCAATATATTTTTGCGTCATCACGGTCTCTAAAGTTAGGTTTCCAACTCCTGGGTTAATGGCGTCTTGAGCAATATAAGCCTCATAAGCAGCTTCTCCTAAGCCTAATCGAGTAAAGGAAGCTCGAATACCAGCAAGATAAGCATCGTAACCAGCTTGAGTACCACCTGCTCTTTGATCTGCTTCCGCAATAATAAATTGCATTTCTCGATAGGTAATTAATTCTTGAAGAAAATTGGGTATCAAATAAGTGTGATCTGTGACAAATGTTTGATCCATTACTGCTAACCTATCCATATCGTTTAAACCAGTCATTAAGGTACGCATAGTTGGGTGAAACTCTAAATCACCCGTTCTATCTCTGTTAAATCTATACCATTGTCCAGCAGCGTTTGCGTCAGGATATTGGAAAGACATATTATCAGAAGCATCTGTAAAAGCTAGTCCAGCTTCACTCATAGCACCTGCATAATCTTTATCTTTTAACAGCCCTCTCGCTTTAATAGCATGTGCTGCTTTTATCCAAGCAGCAACATCTCCTCCATAAAATACATCCTCTCCTCCAGGTGTAACAGAACCAGAAGGTCCTTCCAGTAAAGTAATCCCTTCATCTAATAAAGCATAAATGGTGCTATAAATAGACGCCTGTGTATCAAAAATTGGATTTAAAGCATTGATTCCCTGCAAAGCATCCGTATATGGTATGTCATCCCATACATCAGTTGACATCATCAAAGTATAAGCCTCTATAATATTCAATACGCCTATATAATGATTATATCCATTTGTGGTAGAACTCGTTTTAGCAATTAGAATTTCATTTAAAGTATTTTCATAAACATTCTGCCAAGCATCATCAAAACGGTTAGGCGTTAAGCCTGTATATTGGTTAAAAGCAGACCATTGTCTAGCTACTCCTTCCACTTGTTGTACTAACATGCTATTAAATCTGGAAAAATCTCCGCCAACATTATCTGCTAAGGCGATCTGAAAAGCAGGCAATTGAGCAGTAACTGGTACGGAAGTGGGATTATTAGGGTCACTATTAATTAAATCCCCTGCTATATAATCTTCACAACTAAGAAAAGAGCAGGTTAATAGGGAGACTAATAAAAACTTATTAAATATTTTCATTATTTTAAATTTGTAAAGCACCTAATTTAATAGACTGTAAACAGTTTTCAGTTGTCTTAATCGACTTAAAATCAATCTCGTTCAAACACGGGTAATTAATAAAAATGATCCGTTATTTAATACTCGTATTGCTTAGTTATAAGCTACTCCCTTTTCTAAAAACTGTTAACTGCTTCAACCTACCCTTGTTAGACACTTTTAGTTCTTTATAAAAAAATTAAATCTTTTTTTTAAGATATTCATTCCTAAAAATCAAAAGATAATTTAACGATAAAAGATTTAGTACTCGGCATATTAAAATAATCAAATCCTTGACCATTACCTGTACCTGTCAAACTAGTTTCCGGATCAATCCCATCATAATCTGTTTTTAACCAAAGATTTCTTCCCGAAACACCGATAGAACCTCCTTTCATCCAACTAGTAGCAGGAAATCGATAATTGACGCCCAATTCTCTTAATCTTATCCAGCCACCATCTTGCACAAATTGTTCTCCAACCGCACCAAATCCGCCTAAAGAAGAAGTCCAATAATTTTCATCTCTTACCACAGGAATGTCATTCGGTGTTCCATCAGATTGCTTCACCCCTTCAATAGGTGTTGCAGTTTCTTCTCTAGTGTCCGCAGTTAATTGAGACCGTCCAAAGAAAGAAAGTGCCCAAGCAGTACCATTCCAAAGATCACCTCCTTCTCTCCAATCTAATAAGAAGTTCAAAGAGAATCTTTTATAAGCAATGGTATTATTCCACCCAATAATAAAGTCAGGATTTGGGTCACCAATAGCTCTTTGCTTAGGATCTACTGCCTGATAGCCATATTCAGAACTGTTTGGATCATCATTAATAACGACTGCTCCACTAGGAATATTCAAACTTTGGTCTTTATCTGTACCTGCATCTGCTCTTAAATAAGCACCACCAAAAATAGACCCATATTGATTACCTTCCACTAAATAAGTACCTGCGGTATTAAAACCTGCCAAAAATAACCTTTCGATACCAGGGGCTAATTTCTCTACAATATTCTCTGATTTTGTGAAATTAACTTGGGTATTCCAGCTAAAATCTTTTGTTTGTAAAGGCGTAGCATTTAAGGTCAATTCTATTCCTTGAGAAGACATCTCCCCTGAATTCAGCCAAATATTTTCATAACCTGTAGATAATGCCAAAGAGGCATTTAAAATCGCATCTTTAGTGTTACCATTATAATAAGTCGCATCCAAACCTAAACGACCGTTTAAAAATCTTAAATCTAATCCAACTTCAAAAGTAGTTGTTAATTCGGGCGTTAAATCTGCATTACCTAATAATTCATCCTGATCAAATGCGGTAAGACCACCAATAGGGAAACCTATATCATCTCCCCAACCATCACCAATATCACTAGGCGCTAAAAATACAGATTGAGTAGAATAAGGATCCGGAGGCCCTGCACCTACCTGTGCATAAGATAATCTTAACTTACCAAAAGAAAGGAGGTCTGTATTATCCATCAATTCTGAAAAAACAAATGCCAAAGAAGCAGATGGGTAGAAAAAACCCGTATCTTCTAACCTAAAATTAGTTGGATTACCCAATCTGGAATCATAATCTTGTCTGGCACTTAAAGTAGCATAAAAAGTTCCTCGCCAAGAAGCCTCCGCTTGTCCAAAAAATCCTAAAGACCGATATCGATTTATATCCTGTTCTGAGGTCAGCGCAGAAGCATTACTAATATCTAAGAAACCAGGAAATACTAAGCCTGTTCCTTCTATAGAAGTTCGTTGTTCGTTATAGGAAAAGGCATTAATACCTGCCACATAATTTAAAGAAATATCCTCCGTGAGTTGACCGCTTCCTAGTACATTAAAATAATTATCGTATTGTTTAAGGCTAAATTCATCTAAATATACCGCACCATTAGCATTCGTTCGAGAATTAATTTCAAAATCTTGTTTTCTCACGTCACTCGTAATATCATACCCTATGTTGATGCCAAACCCTATCCAGTTGTTAAGCTGATAATCTATTTTTACATTACCAAATGTTCTGGAAACATCTTCATATCCAAGTGCTTTATTAATTACCCAATAAGGATTATCATATCCACCTCCTCCTCGGTAGTTCCTTTGAGAAAAGTCATCAAATTGGTAGGCAGATACTTGATCTACTGCATCTTCAGGATTAAAACCATTAGTGTTATCAAAGGAAACGGGGGTTCTCAATTGACCTAATAATAAACCAGAGGTATTGGATCCTTGCTGTACCCTTACATAATCTGATTTGCTAAAATTAACAGAACCAGAAATGGTTAACCCCTCTAAAGGACTAAGAGAAGAAGCTAATTTAACTGTTTTTCGCTTATATTCTTCATTGGGTATGACACCTGTAGCTCGAAGGTCAGAAGCTGAAAGTCTAAAAGTAGCTAACTCATTCCCACCAGAAAGAGATAAGGAATTAGTAAAATTCATCCCTGTTTGGTAAAAAGGATCAACGTTATTATACGTATTTGCTGGATTACCATTCCCTGCACCGCTAGGTACTAAAAAACCATTTTTATCATACCTATAAATTCCTGCCGCATCAAAAGCGTTGGCACTCGTTGGCGCATTGGGGTGATTTGAGTCAGTTGCATATTCCAAATCACTCACTTTAGGTCCCCAACTTCCAGAAGCACCAGTAGAAGGACCCCTATAATTCCCTCCACTACCTTGTGCATAAATACTTTGTAAATCAATCATCTGTGTAATGTCATCAAAACCTGCAGAGGTAGAAAAATTAACCGCTATCTGTTTTTGATTTTTACCTTTTTTAGTCGTAATTAATACCACTCCTGCTGCACCAGCTGTACCGTAAAGTGCAGTCGCAGCTGCCCCTTTTAAGATATTCATAGATTCAATGTCGTCTGGATTCAAATCCATCAGTCTATTTGAAGTTGCGGTTCCTGCTGTAGTTCCATCTATATCCCGAACCAAACTTTCGTTATTCGTACGAACACCATCAATAACAATTAAAGGTTGGTTATTTCCGACCATAGAAGTTACCCCTCTTATTAAAATACGAGAACCGCCACCGACTGAGCCAGAAGATCGAGTAATCTGAACACCAGATGCCTTGCCAACTAAAGCATCTACGGCACTACTCGCGCCTGACCGAATAATGTCTTCTCCGCCAACTTTTTGAACGGCGTATCCAAGGGATTTCTCAGCCCTTCTTACCCCTAAAGCGGTAACAACTGCTGTCTCTAAAACAACCCCTTCTCTCATTACTACGTCTAATACATTAGAGGCAGTTAGTTCAATTTCCCGACCACTATATCCTGTATAACTAAAAAGTAAGGCCGAACTTCCTTCAGGGACATCTAGGCTGTAAACTCCATTAAAATCTGTAACAGTACCAATTGAAGATCCTTTAACTAATACGCTTGCACCAATTAAAGCTTCTCCTGATTCATCTGTTACGGTACCTGTAATGGTTCGTTGTGCCATTATTGTTCCAATGCACAACAATAAAATTGTAAAAACCATTGAAAGTTTTTTCATAGTAAATTAATGTTTTAGTAACGTTGTAAAAAACTTCTTCAACTGAGGAGGTTGTTATTTACTTGTTACTTAGTAGTTCCTCAAGCTAATACTGTCGGTAAAACATCACATTTAACCACCAAACTCATAGGGCTAATTATAAGTGTAACATGGAATTAACCAAATGAATTTGGCAATAACGCATTGTTTGACCGTATTAATCCAAACAACTACTTAGATTAAAAAATTAATACCTAAAATGGACTGTGTGAGTTAAAATACGTAAGGATACCACTAGGTGGAGTATTTCATAACAAATGAAAAAACTAGAATAGATAGCTAGCCTAAGTGGCTATTTCTACCATTTAGAAGCATAATCTTCTTTTTCAGTCGGGTAATTCCTTAATACTTTAAGCTTTTCAAGCCATATCAAGTATTGATTAAAAAAATTAAAAAAGCATGTCTAAACAAACAAGAATGGATTGAATAAATTAAAGTAGGCGAATCACCGAAGGGAAAATTACAGTAGTAGATAGGGGAATAACCCTAAATGATAGCAAGACAAAGCAGCTATTCCTATCATTTAATAGCATAATTTTTTAGTCAGGTAATTCTTAATACTTTAAGCTTTTCAAGCCATATCAAGTATTGATTAAAAAATAGTGATTGGGTTTAAGTAATTTTTTATTTCTCTTTATTTTAAAATTAGTAGTGAAAGGATCTTTAATACTTCAAAAAGAAATAAATTTATGGTGATAATGGGTTTATTTTAATAGTAATAGAAGTATCAAAACTAAGACTTTTTTTTAAAATCACCCTAATTTATTTAACTTTTTTTTAACGTCCATTTATTTATTAACTGTTTCAAAGTATAAAACGCTGCTTCTATTTATAAAAAAATTAGGCTATTTTAGCCTCTCTTTAAAACCCTACTAGGGTTCACTAATGCCGCCCTTACCGCCTGAAAACTAACCGTTCCCAAAGCAATCAATAAAGTACCGAATCCAGTAGCTGCAAAAATCCACCAAGACAAGTCCGCTCGATAAGCAAATTGAGTTAACCAATTGTTCAATAGATAATACCCCAAAGGCATGGCTATCAAAGAAGCAATAACCACCAATCCAATAAAATCTTTAGATAATAATTGCCATAAATTGGTAACCGAAGCACCCAATACCTTACGAATACTAATTTCTTTTTGTCGTTGAGCAGCAGTAAAAGTGGCTAGACCAAATAAGCCTAAACAGGAAATTAATATAGCGATAGCAGCGAAATATTGAGATAAGGTGGTCACTCGCTGTTCAGCTGCATATAAAGTAGCATATTCTTCATCTAAAAAACTAAAAGTAAATGGTAAGCCTGCATTATATGCCTTATAAGCTTTTTCAATTTGTAATAATGTTTGTTGTTCTTCCCCCGCTTTAATACGCACAATAGAGCTAGAATTATTAGGACTAAATTGAATAAAACAAGGCATAATATCCTCGTATAAAGAAGCAAAATGAAAGTCTTTTACCACACCAATAATTTGTCGGTCAGTCCCCCATAAATTAATGGTTTGCCCAATTGGATTTTTTAACCCCATGGTCTTGATGGCGGTTTCATTAAAAATTATTTTTTCATTTTCGGTGCTAAATAGTTCTTGATAAGTCCGTCCTTCTGCCATCGTTAAGTTTAGCAACTCTATCCAATTATAATCTACGTTGAGTGTGGCAAAATCTATTTTTTCATCTGGTAATTTACCTTCCCATTTTAAGCCCCAAGTTGTTCCATGGTCTCCCACTACATTATGCCAAAAGGTAGACGTTTCCATAACACCAGGCAGTTTTTTGATTTCTTGTAAAAAGGTGTTTGGATTTTCATTTAGCTTGCCTTCATTGCCAAAAATGAGGACATTATCTTTATTAAACCCTAAGTTTTTAGCTTGGATATAGGTCATTTGTTGATAGACGACCATTACCGAAATGATTAGTAAAATGGAAATAGCGAATTGGAAAATGACCAACCCTTTTCTAGCTAAAATCCCATTGGAAGCGGTATTTATTTTGCTTTGCAATAAATGTAAAGGTCGAAATCTAGACAAGTATAAGGCAGGATAACTTCCTGATAGTAGGCCAGTAACTAAAGTAATTCCTAAAATTGTGCTTATTAAATTGGTAGAAAAAGCTAACTGAATTTGCTTGCCTGTAATCTGGTTAAATTCTGGTAAAAACCAAACGACTAGTAATAATGCAATACCAAGGGCACAAAACGTTAATAATATAGATTCCCCTAAAAACTGAAAAATTATAGAATTTTGACTTGCACCGATGGCTTTTTTAATCCCTATTTCATTCATTCGCTGCGAAGCTTTGGCAGTCGATAAATTCATAAAATTAATACTCGCCAATAGCAGAATAAAAATGCCAACTAGTGTAAATAAGCGCACATAAGTAATTCTGCCGCCACTTTGTTGTCCATTTTCAAATTGGTTATATAAATATTGGTCACCATACCGCTGGAGAAAAATTGTACCAATGGAGGACAACCATTCTTCGCCTTTTAATTCTTTGTATTTATCTCGATGAAAGTCTTTTATTTTTTCATTTAAGGCGGAAATATTTGTGCCTTCTTTGACTAACACATAGGTTTCTGGACCACTATTACCCCAATCTTTAAAGTCATCATCGCTATTGTCAAAAAAGAATTGATAATTAAAAACTGCATCAAATTGTGCGGTGGAATATTTAGACGGTTTGGCAAAAACGCCCGTTATTTGAAATTGTCCACTAAAATCTTCGTGTTCCCAATCTATCGTTTTTCCAATTACCTTTTTAGTATCTCCGAACAATTTGGTTGCCAGTTCATCGGACACAACCACCGCTAATTTATCTGTCAATAAATTGGCTTTATCTCCTTGTAGAATTTCCCAAGAAAAAACATCGAAATAATCTTTTCCCGCCAACTGTCCAACTGCCTTCATTTTCGTCTCTCCTTTGGTAATAATGCCTTGTTTAACATCAAACCAAGAATCGCCTATCACATTAGTCGCATATTCTATTTCGGGTATTTCTGCTTTTAAAGCACGAGCTAATTGGCTGGGCGTACTCGTTTCTGTTAATAATCCGCTCGGTGTTGGGTAATTTTCTTTGACGACAAATAAACGCTCCTTATTTTCAAAAAAGCTATCCATTTTCACTTCTTCATATACCCATAAATAAATCATTAAAGCACTCGCCAATCCAATAGACAAGCCAATTAAATTGATTAAAAAAGCGCTTTTATATTTTCTAAAACTGCGCAAAGTAATGAGTAAATTATGTCTAAACATAGCAAGATGAATTAAATGATGATGACTGGTTATTGGTCGAATAATGCCAATGCGAAAAAGAGAAAGAACGGCTAGGAAAAAACGCCAATCCGCCTTCCCTTTAGTATACAGTTGAATATTATGTTCGTATTTTTCGTGTAAATCGCCTTCGATGTCTTCTGCGTAATCTGGATGGCAGAACCAGCGGAAGAATTTTAGGAGGTATTTTGGTGGTTTAGGTGAATTCATTGAAACCGATTAACGTAACACAACTCTCTGAGTTGTGAAGAAGCAATGACATACACAACTCAGAGAGTTGTGTTACGTTACTCATTCTTAATAGCCTTCACAGGATTCATCAAAGAAGTTCGCAAAGCTTGCACACTTACAGTTAATAAGGTAATAGCCAGTGCAGCAACAGCAACTACCATAAAGACCCACCAAGATACATCGGTACGATAAGTATAATTTGCTAACCAATCATTGGTAAAATAGTAAGCAAAAGGAACTGCCAGACAACAAGAAATGGTAACCAACAACACAAATTCTTTAGATAATAATTGCCATAAATTAAGAATCGAAGCACCCAAGACTTTTCTAATCCCAATTTCTTTAGTGCGTTGTTCGGCGATATAAGTAGTCAATCCGAATAAACCTAAACAAGAAATAATAATGGCTAGTATCGCAAAGAAAGCTGCTAATTTTCCAATACGTTCTTCGCTTCTGAATTTTCTGGCAAAAGTTTCATCCTCAAATCGATACACAAAGTCGTTCTCTGGGTCGTATTTTTTATAAACCGTTTCGACTTGTGCTAAGGTTTCTTGAGCATTGCTTTTAGGATTCAATTTGATATTAATGAAGTTATGAAATCGTTTTTCGTGCAGCATAAATAACATTTGCCGAACAGGCTCATAAGGAGACTGGGTAATCATATTTTTAACAACGCCTACAATTCTATGTTCATGCTCGCCGCCTCTCATAATCGTTCCAATAGGATTTTCCAATCCCATATATTCGACCGCCGCTTCATTGATGACAAAAGCAGAGGAGTCCGTTGCAAAGTCTCTAGAAAAATCTCGACCTGCAACCAATTCCCAATCAACCATATCGCCAAATTCATAGGTGACTCTCAGCGTGGTAAAATTATTACTAGTATTTGGGTCTTTTCCTTCCCAAGTAAAACCACCATTAGTAACATTTGAAGACGTGATAGGAGAATCGGTAGCCACTACTTCTTCAATACCATTAACGGTCAATAAATCTGTTCGCAATGCGGCTAAATGGGGAATGATGGCATCCTTACTTTTAATAGGAATTCGGACAATATTGTCTCGATTATAATTGATAGGTCGATTTTTGGCATGTTGAATTTGTTTAAAAACGAAAAGCGTACCTATGATTAGACTAACCGACACCGTAAACTGCGTGACGACCAATACCTTTCGAGGTAGGTTGGCTAATTTTCCAGAGCGAAAAGTACCTTTTAGTACTTTGACAGGTCGGAAAGAAGATAAATATAAAGAAGGATAGCTTCCCGCTAATAGTCCTGTTAGTAGAATAAAGCCCAAACTGACCACCCAAAATAGTGGTTGTCGCCAAAGTAAGGTCATCTCTTCGCCAGCCATTTGATTAAAAGTAGGTAGAAATAGCTGTGCTAAAAATAAAGCCACAACAAAGGCTAACAGCGTAACTAATAACGATTCGCTATAAAACTGCCCAATGATTTGCGCACGCATCGAACCAAGTGTCTTTCTAATACCAACCTCCTTGGCTCTTTTTTCAGAACGAGCGGTGCTTAAATTCATAAAATTGATGCAAGCCAATATCAAAACGAACAAACCAATCGTGCCAAATAACCAAACATATTCTATTCTGCCACCTGCATTTTTTCCGTTTTCGAAGCTATTATACAGATACCATTGGTTCATTGGATGTAGAAAAATTTCAGGCTTATTCTGTTGAGCATATTCTGAGTCAATATTATCGTATTTGATTTTTTTGATAGCTTCAGAAACTTGTTCCATCGTTGCCCCTTCAGTAATTTGGCAATACGCCCGAAACCAGCTATTACCCCAACCTACTCTACTTTCAAAGTCGGCGACCTTTACTAATAACTTAAAGGGTGCAATAAAAGTCAAATCTCCAAAAGAAGAATTTTTAGGTAAATCTTTATAGACCCCACTTACGGTCACTTCTATGTTCTTACCAATTTTTAGCAATTTCCCCATAGGGTCACTCGTCCCAAATAATGCCTCGGCTGTAGATGCCGATAAAACAACAACATTCATATCTTTTAAGGCATCTCTAGTGCCATGTACCATTTCCAAAGACAACATTCCCATGACATCTGCACTAAAATATCCACCTTCCTTAGTTACTTCTTTATCTTCAAAAGAAAGTAAATAGTCATCCGTGCCAGCACTAGTCACAATATAATCAAATTTATCGGCGTGACTATTGCGCAAGGCGGGTTCTAATTGCATCGCTTGACCTCGCCAAGTTTCTATCTCTCCCCCATTAAAGGTTTGATTCTGCATGAATTGAGCAATTCTTTCGCTATTTTCATATTGGCTATTAAAGGAAACTTCATTATAAACCCACAGGCCAATTAGAATGGCAACCATCATTCCCAAAGCTAATCCACCAATATTAATGGCAGAAAAGCCTTTGTTTTTTGTAATATTCCGCCAAGCTATTTTTAAATTATTTCTAAGCATAAGATTCGGGATAAGTGTGTGAAAAATATTAAAGGGTTTTATTAATTCGGGTCGCAAAAGAGACAGGACCATTAGTAGGAACAGCCAATCTGCTTTTCTTTTTTGGTGTTGTGTTACATATCGTTCGTACTTTTCGTGTAAATCTCCTTCGATGTCTTCTGCATAATCTGGGTGACAAAACCAGCGGAAGAAACGGAGCAAGTATTTTGGTGTAGAATGTCTATTCATTGAATCAGGTTAATGTAACAACTCAGAGAGTTGTCTTACGTTTCTTAGCACAACTCGGAGAACCGTGAAACGTTATTCATTTTTTATTGCCTCCACAGGATTCATTAAAGCAGCTCGAAGTGCCTGAAAACTCACCGTTAATAACGTAATTCCTACCGCAATTAACCCGACAACAAGAAAAACGAACCAAGAAATATCAATTCGATACACAAAATCCGTCAACCAATTATTCGCAAAATAATAGGCAATTGGACTTGCCAATAAACAAGCAATGATGACCAAAAGGATAAACTCTTGAGATAATAATTGCCATAAATTACCGACGGAAGCACCCAATACTTTTCGGATTCCAATTTCTTTGGTGCGCTTTTCTGCCATATAAGCTGCCAATCCAAATAAACCTAAACAGCTAATCAAAATCGCTAAGCCTGCAAACACGGCAGCTAGTTGACCAATCCGTTCTTCGGCTGCAAATTTTCGTTGATACGCATCATCCATAAATTGATAATCAAATGGTGTAGTTGGTACAATTTCTTTAAAAACGGCTTCCATTTTTGCCAAAGCTTCTCTGGTTCCCATCTGTGGATTGAGCCGGAAAAATTGCCAACCAAATCCTTTTTCTCCTAAAAACATAATCGCTGGCATCGGTGCTTCATAAGGGTTTGCTTTTATCAAGTCCTCTACTACTCCTAAAATGGTGAAATTATTGATGCCTTGATGGCCATATTTATACTTTAATTGTACCCCAACTGGGTCAGTTAAGCCCATTGCTTGGCGAGTAGATTCCGTGATAATGACACCTGATTTATCAGTAGAAAAGTCTTTAGAAAAATCTCTTCCTGCTAGTAATTCCCACCCTACCGTTTTTCCATAATCTTCATTAATCGAGATGGTATTGAGGGTTAAATCTATATTGGCATCTTTGTCTGGCCATTCAAATCCTTGGTTATTGCCTCTATTATTGGTAAGCGGATAATTGCCTTGGGCTGCTTCTATCACCGCACCTGATTTCTTCAATGCTTCATGTAATATTTCGACCTTTTTATAAGCCTCGCTGGTCGCTTTAGGCATCATGATTAACCCATTCTGTTCATAGCCAACTGGGCGATTTTTAGTATGTTGGATTTGTTGAAAAACAAGCAATGTGCCAATGATTAAGGCAATAGAGATGGTGAATTGGAAAACGACTAAGGCTTTGCGAGGAAGTGCTGCATAATCCCCTGTTCGAGCCGTACCTTTTAGTGCTTTGACGGGTTGGAAACCCGATAAGTATAATGCGGGATAACTACCAGCTAAAACGCCTGTAAATAAGGTGAATCCTAAGCCAGTCAACCAAAATAGAGGTTCGGATAATGGTAATATAATTTCTTTATCTGCTACTTCATTAAACCAGAATAAATTCATTTTTACCAAAAACAAAGCAACTCCATACGACATTAAAGCGACCAAAAAAGA